>Ga0265298_10001863_pt1 | contig 30648 bp, 47 predicted proteins | sample AusTroGonzalo_MG_3_FD_193486 | JGI IMG/M metagenome (GOLD analysis project Ga0265298, IMG submission 193486) | Bovine rumen microbial communities from tropical cattle in Woodstock, Queensland, Australia - Gonzalo_01 | ecosystem: Host-associated > Mammals > Digestive system > Stomach > Rumen ... | reverse complement strand
GTTCTCCGGCTTAATTATTTCTCTGAGGTTATGGGGGCTATAACCTATCAATAATAACCCTTCCGTCATCCATAACCTGATATCTCCTGCCGTTCTTCTGTCTGTGAATTCTCGCATGACAATCCTGGCAGACTAACTTGAGGTTGCTCCACCCCAGAGCAATGTCAGGATCAGATATATTCTTCGGAGTCAGAGGAATAATGTGATGAACAACTTTACCCGGTATATACAATCCCCTTGCCAGACATTCCTCACACAACCATCCGACAGAGGATGCGTATGCCTTGCGAGTCTGCATCCACATATCCCCATTGTAGAAACCTTTGGTAAACTCCCTCACCCGGCCCCTCCACCTCCGTGTGCAATCCCATCTGAGCAAGTCAGAGATCCAAACGCAATCAGAGTGATGCAGTTGGAACTACACCACTCTGAGCATAACTAATATAGCATAAAATCAGGGTTATAATTACTAGTAATCAGGAATCTTTTAGCCTACTCCACACCAACAGCAAAAAGTCATTACTCCATGTGTATGCCGTCTGGACAGAACAGGGAATCTGCATAGCTGCACCTTCGATAGTGTATTTCTGTTTGAAGTAAACCAACTCAATCAGCTTCACCCGGCAGAGTCCACTAGTCAGTTGACTTGATACCCTGACAGCTTGCTCAACGGCATCCAACTTGCGTTGCTTGTGGTAGGGCAACTCCCTCAGGGCAACATCTTCCGTCCCCCTATGCTCCCCTCCTGCCCTGGGCATCCCAGAGAGTGAAGGACTCACCGATAGTTGGTGGAGTTCATCCCTTGCTTTAACCAGAGCAGGATATTCCTTTGCCGCATTCTTTGCGATCACTCTCCATTTGGGAGGTTTACTCATCCTTCTCCTCCCCCTCCAAAAACGCACACAGGAAAGCACCATTGCACATCAGATGCCACAGATGAGGCAGACCAGACTCAGGGTCAACAGACTTCCAATCCACCCACATGGCAAGAATGTGCCTTAACATGGCATCATGGAATTTCTCAGGGTCTACATCCCTCCAGTTCTCTGCGGTCATATACTTCTGATTCCCATACTCCCTGACCTTCGCCACAGCAGTGATCAACTCAGGAGGCACATACTTGAGTACTAACTTCCCCTTATCACTCTTTGCCCCCGGCAGCTTCATATACTGACTAGGCAGATCCTCCACTCCGTTGTTCCTCAGGATATCCACGATGACCTGTTTCCTCACCTGATTCTGGTCAGCGAGGATCTCTATCTGTGCCAGCTTATTTTTTGCCAACCTATACTCCCGGACTATCTCTTCATCCGTCATTTGCATCAGCTTTACTCCTTCCAACTGCATACTTACCAAAACACTCCTTTACACCGAATACCTTCTCTGCCGTATACACCCAGAGATTGCAGGATCTGCATTTGTATCTCCGGTGTCTGACATTGGGCAGAACCTCCTCAGATCCCAGAACGGGTATCCTTTTTCCACAGTTCGGACAGGTCATTCCAGCCTCCTTCCTGCCCCGGTGAACAGGTGAACAAAGATTTTTCAAAATTCCCTAAAAAAGCAATTATTCAGAGGAACAATCTTGGGCAGTGTTAAGTAGCTTAACAGAATATTCATTCCTTTTTGAGGGATAACTTTTTAAAAAATTTATGTTCACCTTGTTCACCTAAAGAAAGAAATCACGATATATGGTCATCTACGGCACTTTGGAGGTGAACAAAAGGTGAACAAAAGGTGTACAAATTTTGGAGTCTTTGTTCACCCCTCACGCTATTGTAATAAATCAGTAGTGAATCAGAATTTGTTCACCTTGTTCACCTTTTGTACACCTGTTTTGTTCACCAATCAGGAGGAAACCCCAAATAAATCCTGGTCTGTATCACTCTGTCTGAGGTATATCCTTCTGACCGTTCCATCCACCTTTTTCCTACCCAGACCTATCCCTTTTGCCCGTAGCTGTTCATTGAGGAGTTTGGGTGAGTAGGCTTTACTAGTGTCATCGTTGCTCTCCTCATACACCGCCCTGACTTCCTTTGGAGTATGACCCAAGATGGTGGTCTCAATGTCCACATCCTCCAACCACATTGCCATGTGATTGTTTTCCATGTGGTATCTCCGGTTATACTCTGCCACCTTCTCACACTCGGTCAGCTTGTGGTTATCGTATATCCTCTGATACCCCTCCACCAGCAGTCTGATCCAGTACGCCAACGCTGCCGGAGTGGTCATTCTGGTGATGAAGGACGGGTCAGGTTTGGTGACGGTGTTGAACATGGGCAACCACATGACTCTCCTCTGGTAACCATACCCCTTCTCATAACTCTTAATGTCGGAGTTGGCAGTAAAGTAGAGTTTGACGGTGAAGGTGGCAGATTCGGATTGGTGGTATAGCCTCCTTGTCTCCACTGTGTCTGCGGTGGTCAGGTTCTTGAGTGCTTTCATCTCATTGTTGTTGATGGCATCCGGCTGGATATCGTCACCCAGGTTCGCCAGCTTACCTATCATGGTGACCTGGTATCTGGGGTCATCCAGTTCCTTGATGGACAGGGCAGAGCAGTTGCGTGGGTTGTATATCCGTCTCATTATCTGGAGGAGAGTACCCTTGCCGTTAGCACCATTCCCTCTGAAAATGAAGAATTTAGCTATGCTCCTGATCCTCTCAGGATTGACCACCATTGCATACCCCATGATCTCCATGAGCAGGAGTCTGTAGTCAGGGTCTCCTCCTGTCAACTGTGTGATGTAGTCATCCACATCCTGCACAGGTTCGGCCTCAGGGTTATAGACCACATTAATATAATAGGGAGTGAAGTTGGAGAAGGATTCCACATGGATAAACTCTCCGTCTGTCAGGATGCCGTTACGGAATTTAATAGGAAAGTCGCTGCCGCCCATGTTGGTTGCCCTCTGCTGGATCTGCCTGATGACCTCATCAACATATCTTGTCTTCTGTCCCGGTACACGGTTGAAGATGACCTTTCTGAGTCTGTTGTCATCACCGAAATCAACCACATATTCCTCACCATTCCACCACCAGATGCCACCCTGATAAACCACACATTTGTACTCGTTCATCAGGGCAGTAGCATGGTCATACTCATTCTTGATGGATGCCGTCCCTGAGTATTCCCTGAGGACAGCCGCCATCTCTGTGTCATCCAGAGGTTTGTCAAAGATGACCTCGTTGATGAATCGGCATATTTTCTCTGTATCAGGGTTGGAGTCCAATTTCTGTTTATGGGCAAACAGGCCGGAGTTGCGTCCCTCACCCTCACCGATGCCTACCAGAGAAGTGTATTGCTTGGCAGAGGAGAAGTACCACGGGAGCATTTCCCTGACTCCCTCATTCTCCATCTTCCTGAGAGTGCCGTTCCTCTTGATGGTCACCCCGGCAGGACTATTGGAGGATGTCTTGGTCTCTATATTGAAACCCAGCGCACAAGCACCGTTCTTTGCCCTTGTTCCTGCTGGTTTTCGGTAGTAGAGATGTACCCCTCTGTCCGTCCACACTATCTGGGTCTTGACCTCAAACCTTTTGATAAACTCCCGGATCTGGTCATGGGTGAGGGAATCAATGTCTATGACCACCTCATCCTTTGCCAGCAACCAACCGCAATCTGTGAAGGAGTCAGGAGTGTCAGAGGTTTCCGGGTTCGTTCCTGCGTGTTTCTCACCAGCTTTGTATTCTACATACACTCCTACCTCCACCTTTCAAGGTTCTTATCGGTCTTCTCCATATAGTGTCCGATGTCCAGTACCTTGTGGAAGTTGGGGATATCGGACAACTCCCCATTCCAGAGGAACATAGTGTCAGGAGCATCAGGGAAATTGACCAATCCCCCGTCTGCCCGTTGCTTGTACAGTTTGATACCCTCTCCGGCAGTGGCAAAGACCCTGTTGACATTCTGGTGTTTCCTGCCCTCACCGTCCACCACTCCTCTATACGTTCTTCCGGCCTTTAGGATGTACTGGAATAGGTTGGGTTCGTCCCTGTGTGCCTTGATGGTCTTCCAGACAGGGACATCATGGAGGAGGTACTCAACCAGGGCAATTTGGATGATCCGTGCGTTGTTGTTTCCGAAGAGGTTGTCAGATGCGTAGAGTTTGCAATCCCCACCCTTGGTCTTGATGTGTCCGTCCTTGCCTACTGCCACATAGTTGTTGACATCCTTCTGAATCCATCGGTCAAACTCGTCTACCTCAAGGGAGAGGTTGTAGTATGCCTCCCACTCCAGCTGGATATCCTGCCACCTGTTTCCGGCTGCGGTGTAGTCAACGAAAGCTACACCATCAGTATTGAGGTTCACCAGAGTATATCCTGCCTCATAGAGTCTTCTGGAGAGGTCATATAGTGCCAGCTGTCCGTAAGCACACACGGACAGGGATGCCAGAGGATTATTGAGAATGCTATACTGATTCTTGAGATTACCGTATACCGAATTGAGGACGATCTTGAAAGCATCTGCCCTTGTCTTGTCCGTTTTCTTGAGCAGGAGTCTCTCCATCCTCATCTTGTTGTATGCCTCTGTCCCCGGCCCAAGTGCCTCCAGGTTGACGATGATGGAAGGGTACATAGACCCCACATCCAACAGCTTCACCCCGTGAAACTCCTTCCCCCTGAGTGCCACACCATGCAGACCACCAGAGGCAAAAGTGATCTCACAATCGTAGTTCTTGACGGTGACTTTCTGTTCCTTGCTCTCCCGGCTGTTATTCATCTCAGCTGCCGTCCACATCTCCCACACAGCGTCAGGGATCTCAGGTGTCCTCCTCACCCTGTCAGGGAGTCTGAGGGTAGACCACTTTGGGAGAGGTCTTTCTAGTAAGATGTCGGCAGAGAGTGTGGTGGTGTTCAAGGTCTGAGGCCGCTTTAACTTGCTCCTCTCCGGGAGCATGGTGATCAGGGCATCCTTGACCTTGAAGTAGGATTGTTCCCTGAGTTTGTATATTGCTACGGTTGTGCTGACATCATAAGCACAGTATTGCAGGACGGTGGATTTTTCGGATTCGGTCAGGGGACGGTCTATGTCGAAGTCTATGGGTGATTCAATGATGCTCCTGCCCATATTCCCCTCTATCTGCTTTAGGCTGGGGATGTTCTGTCCGTCTATCTGCTGGATGGTGTCCAGAGTTACCAGTTCCTTCTTTGCCCGGTTAATGTCTCCCCTGATGGCATCTTCATTGTTGCCGATGATGGCATCATTGACCTTCTTGAGGCTAATCTGGGTGTATCCTGCCATCATTGCAGAGAGCATGATGTCATCGTAGTGATGGTTGTTATATCCCACCAGAGTGTGACCCTGGATAAATGCCCTGATACCCTCAAATCCGTTAGGGGAGTCCTCCGGGAAATCCCCCGGAGGACTATTCCACCACACTCCCACGATACTGTCAGTGATGTCCTTCATGACTACCAGTGAGTCATAGGCCATGCACTCAATATCATAGAAAAGAAGCATCGTGGCCTCCCATCAATTCGGCAGCGGCTTGCAATCACCGTAGAGGTGAGTCCCAAACGCACTCTTGACCTCCACGATCAGTTTCGCCCCGGTGAGTTTGTCTGCCTCGGAGATGTCCACCCCATACTTCTCCTTGAATTTGGTCATGGCCTTCTCCTTCTTGATGGGATCAACAAACCACTGCTGGAGGTTCTCCAGGTACTTGCCGAAGGACATCTTGGATTCGTAGAGGTTGCCCTCAATCTTGTACCTGATACGGATGGCATAGTCATCCAGCTTGATCTCCTCAATGGTGGTCTGGTAGAGTTTGCCCTTCATGCTGTCGGCAAACTTGGTAACCTGATCCACCTCAAAGAGGGAGTTAAAACGGTCATAGCAATAGACCGTCTTCTTCTGCCCTACACAGGAAGGAAGGTTGGCAAAGGTGGTGTTGAAGTATTCGGCACACCACTTCTCCACCTTCTCTGCCTTTTCCGGGTCATCCACATACTTGCCATCCTTGAAACTCTGGAGGTTGAAATTCACCTCCCGGATCTCACCCCTCTCAGCATCAAGGAAGACCATCGTGGCCTTCTTCCTGCCGTCATCGTAGTTGACTTCGATCATCTCAAGATTTTCCCTGATTTCCATTTGTTATATCCTCCTATAATCAATGTTATTGGTTTTGAATAATAATTCAGCGAGTTGAATGTCTTTCTCTCCAGTGATGACAAAGGTGGCAGTGGTGATCCCATCGGACATCCCGTGTCCGTTCTGCACTTCCCTCTCCATCCTTGCCTGTTCCTGTCCGACCTGGATAGCACGGGTCAGATCCAGACAGGAGGCATAGCTGACGAGGATCTGAGCGGCATCAGGGAGTCTCTTGATGGTGGCAAGATCCTGCTCCCTCTGTTCCATCCACGATGCCATATCGTCCTCACACTTCTTGATGGTAGTGGTCTTGTTGAGGTGCTGGGGAGTCAACCATTTATCGAAGGGGTCAGGGATGTAGTCGGTGAAGGTGTAGAGGGGAATTCTGAGATTCCAGATGCCCCTGAGGGTCTCCCTCTTCTCCTCCCTCTCTGCCTCCTCCATCTGCCTTACCTTATCCCGGAGGACTCCGTCTGCCTCATTGATGATGTTGGTGATGATCTTAACCTGTCCCTCAAGGGTCTCATAAGGGGTCAGGAGTGCTTTCTTCACCTCAATCCGTCTGGCATTGATGCCGTCCACAACCTTCCGTGCAGCTGCCAGACTAGCCTTGACCTCTTTGACATTGTCCTCCCGGAGTTGGGTGTTGTTGAGGGTCTCTGCCACTTCCTTGGCCCACTCCACAACCTGGTCATAGTTGGCAAAGGTGATCTGACCAAGGGAGTAGGTGATCATACTTTGGTTATCCATGAGTTATCTCCTTTTTGTAACAGGTCTTGTGTACCAGCACGAATCCCTCTCTGGATGCGGTGGCCTCCACCTTGTCATTGTCCTTGATGTCCTTATTGCAGATGGGACAGGTGGGGTGTTTGGAGAGACCATGCTCTTTGTGGAATCGTCTGAAATAGGCTTGGATCTCTTTTTCTTCCAATCAGTAAAACCTCCCAGATTTGTGTAATTCAATCCACTTGCTTTCCTTGCTTCTTCTGTTCATGTAATAGAATGCTTTACTCTGTTGTGTACTCAGATGCCTGTGCGATGATGTCCAAGGGTCATATCCTCTCCTTGCATACTGATGGGCAATCTCATTGAGTTTCTGCTCATCGTAGTTACTCTCAAGGAACAGGTAGTCAAACTTGATGTGATTCGGATTCTCCACCAGATTGGTATCCGTAGCATAGATGATGTTCTGCCCATCCTGCTCCCATGTGAAGTACAGTACCTCGGTATCATGCCTCCCCTGATAGGGAGTGATCACCAGACCAGAGGGAGTACGGAAGGGAGTAGTGCTGACCACCTCATTGATGTAGTACTGATATGCCACTGTCGGACAGGAGAAGGTCTTGATTCTGGGGAAGTTGGACAGGATGGAGAGATAGGTCTGCTTCTTGATGTGGTCTGTGTGGATGTGGGTGATGAGGAGGGTGTCCACCTTGTACAGATCCTCTCTCATTTCCTTAAACGGCACACCGCAATCAATCATGATCCTGCCGATTCGGACGGCATTCCCTGTGCTGCCGGAGGCAATGATGTGGTAGTCAATCTCTTCTCTTTCTTGGGCCAACCTTTCGCCTCCTCTCTGCAATCACAGATTTCGCCAGGGTCATTGTGCGCTCCACAGAGAGGACAGGTGGTGTAGTATCGGTAGTTGGTGGTCATTCGTCCTGCCCTCCGTCCATTTGCGTCCCACAGTTGGGGCAGTAGTTAAACTCGCTCGGCTCGTCATAAGCGTCATAATTGCCGATGTATCGCGCTCCGCACTCAGAACATACAACCTCGTATTTGCGGAACTTATCGAGCATCTTGTCAACCCACCGCCCATGCCTCACTTCCACCACATCGGCGGCAGGAATCCTTTTGATCCTCTCCACTATCCCCTGTCCGTTGTAGTCAAGGGGATGGATATCTCCAACAGCTTGGAGTGCAGAGGAACGGGTGATATATTCGGTCATGTACTCGGCCCTCCCTCCTCATAAAGGAAGTCATAGGGTTTGGTAGGGGTATTCGTGTCCTCTCCAGCCTCTCTCCTTGCCATGTGGCAAAATCCCTCCGGCTTGGTCACACACCCGTTTCCCCATCTGATGCAGAGGTTATGCCCGGTGATCACAGGGACTCCATTCACCTCCTGCCATGCGTCCTCCCGGTAGAAATAGCACTCGGAGCAGTGGAGGATATCAGGAGTCCCCCTCTCCTGCCCCACGTTGACCACAGGGAGACTTTCTACTGCATCATAGATATCCTGCACCCGGAGCATTGAGTTGTGTCTGATGGTGTCCAAGACGGTTTTGCGGTGGATGTAGTCAGGCATCTTCCTCATCTACCTCCCTTACTCTAAATCTCATCTCAGGGAATCGGTCTGCCTCTGTAGTCATCCAGAAAGCACCCAACTCCTCCCCGGTGATCAGCACCCTGATGCACTTCTCAGGTTCGACAAACTCATCACTCTTGGCCCATTCAATGATTTCCCTGTTGTACAAGGGGTGATATTCCCATCCCTTGATCCTGCTGAGTGACTTGAGTCTCTTATTGTACTGGGCCATGTTCTTGGTCAGGTCTCCCACTGTTCCGACATAGAACCATGCCACACCGTCAACAGCACCTAACTTGATGCGGTGGTCAGGAGGGAGGGTGGAGAGGAGGTCAGACAGCTTCACTCTCTGCCTCCCACTCCTCCGTCATCTTCTGGTTAAACAGGGTGAATACCTTGCACCCATTCACCCATGCCACCAACTCATTGGGGAAAATCTCATCTTTCCTCTCACGGAACTCCCATTCCTGCTTCAGATACCACTCAGCGTACTTGCCGTCATCGTCATGCCAACAGTGGATCTCAAAGTAGTGAGGAGGGGTGGTCTTGGTAGTGATTCCGATAATCTCCACCCCGGCATTACTCAGCTGCCTCAGGGTTTCGATCAGGTTGGGCATCTGGGAGAGATGCCAGGTGGTGGTAGGATTGGTAGTAGTAGTCATGGTGTTTTCTCCTTTTCCATATCTTTGTAAGTGTAAGTATGTCCTCCGAAACACTCGGAATAAAATGTGTTGTGTCCTTGTCCGTCAGATCTGAAAAATACTAAGTCAGTAGGTATCCCATGCTCCCCGTTGTGCCATCTCATCAACACATCCTCTGCCAGGTCATGGAAGGTGTCAGAGGGGATATTGGGTGAATAGCCGGAGAATTGATTTTTGGCAGTTATCACACCTTCAATGGTGTCCGGGAATCTGCTGTCATCAACCCTGTTCAAGATGCACCACACCACTGCCTCCTGCTCTACCTGACTACAACCTCTTGCCTCCCCCCACACCGTCTGTGCGATCAGGGTGATGTCATTGGGGTCAGGTTGCCACTGTTCTTGGGGCAGGATTGGTGCTAGGGTGAGATTGGTCAGGAGGGACAGGGTGAGGAGGACATGGTAGACAGGTAGGGGTAGGGTCATATTGCCACCCCTGTCTCAACCACAGCAGTGGGATTGTGGGTGTCATAGTGCCGGGAGTCTCCCTTGGGATACTCAGGAATAACGGGGTATTTCAGTTCGTTTCTCATGCGTACTCTCTCTCTTGCCTCCCACTAGGTAGACATACCTGTGTTTGGCAGTTCTGTATTGCCTCCTCTGCTCGTCTTTGTCATAGTGTCTGGAGTGACCACTTTTGGAGTACTTGTCCGTCCTAGGTTTGGTCAAACCCGTATACAACCAATTGGTGGCCTGATAGACATATCCCACATGATTCCATCCACCCCAATCGGCATAAGAAACCACAAAGGTATGCGGTGGGAGCATCTTCAAACTGTGGGAGACCAGAAAGCTGGCATAATTGCTCCCGTTATACTCTGGGTACAGCACCAGCCTGTTCAACTCCAGCACATTCTTCCTGTTCTCCTCTCCTGCCACACCCTTACACAGGGATGGGGATGCTGGTTGCCCGTAAGTCACCACACCGACAGGGTAGGGGTAGCTGCCGTCAAAGAGTCCAAAAGCATATTGCACACAGGGCATCCTTCTAGCATAGTGGATGGACAGGATGAAGGGTTTGGTGTCTTCATAACCGATGCGTTCCACATGGAGGATGGGGGTGGGGAGAGTGGTCATGTGGCATCCTCCTCTTCCTCCTGGCACTGCTTTAGTGCCTCTAACTCCTCTTGGAGTCTGGCAATCTGCCTCTCCAGTGCCTTGATCTCTTCGGTGATACTCATCTCTCACACCTCACTCATATCGGTAGAAGTCTTTGCCATATACCTCATTCACCATGTCAAAGACCTTGCCCATTCCAAGACCCTTTTTGGAGGGAACCCAGATCTGTTTAGGATTCCAGTTCTTCCATTCTCCGTCATACTCAGGAGCAGTGGGGTCATAAGCAGGATTGTCCACCCACTGGCCTCCTCCGATGGCATATTCATACTGTCTGGGGTGGGTACGGGCAAGACGCTGGAAACGGGTTTCGCCTTTATCCAGATGAAATCCGAATCCACAGAAGATACATCCTGTCCGGGAGCAGCCTGTGCATTTTAGCTTGGGAGCAATGTTGCCCTCCATGTCATACAGTGGGCAATCATTTCCCTTCTCATCTGTCCCCACGATCTCACCATACACACTGGCAATCTTGATACCGTAGTCGCACAGGTACTGGAGGACATCGTGTTCTGTCCAGAATGACATGGGTTGTGATTTTGGGCTGGAGGAATCAAAAGCGTTACACCCTGTCTTGATCCATGCCTGTCTCCTGAGGATGCTTTCCTCTGCCAGCGTTGCAATAATGGGGTGGTAACCCTTAGACCTCTGATACTTTCCCACTGGTTGCTTTTTCATCTTGTTGCAACAATAGTGCGTGATCATGAAGGGCAGCTCCACGATGGGCAACCACTTGTGGTAATCAAACAGGGTTGTCTCAGCATTCCCGGAGAGACGGTCTCTCTTTGTGTTCCCGAAATGGTTCCTTCTGAATTGCATTTCCTTGTCCTGTTTATTGGTGTTCCTGATCCTCCGGGAGTAGTAAATTGCGTGGGCCACTTCTTTGCCGATCAGTGGATACCCATAAACACTGACCACCTGATCAAACCTCATCTCAGGGACGATGATGTCTACGTTATCCCATGTTTTTACAAACTTCTGGATTTCCGGGTACTCAAGACCAGTGTTGCTGAATACGGCAGGAATGTCAGGGCACATCCGTCTGGCAATGTCCATCAGGACTGTGGAGTCTTTACCCCCGGAGAAGGACACGCACACACTTCCCTTGTAATGCTGATACCACTCAATGATCCGGGTCTGAGTGATCTGAATCTTTCGGCTCAGAGGCAAGGCTTGGAGTTCCTTGAGTCTCTGGGCATCATGTACACCGTTATCCAAGACGCACCACCCCAGCCTTGTAGAGTAAGAATGCCCCTGTCACCTCACACAATGCGCTCAGAGCAAACCCTTTGCCGATGGGGATATCACCCCACTCACACCCTCCCACGATGCCCAACATCAGCAGGAAGAGGAGGAGGGCAGCTACCACACAGATGGTTTTCCTTGTCTTGATAGTCATGTTGTCACTCCCATAAATCTCAAAAACTGTTGTCTCGGTATCTTCGTCCTACTGCCCACTCTGACCACAGGGAAACCTAATCTCTCAGGACAATCCCTTGCTTGCACCCGGATGCTGTGGGGATCACAGTTCAGCACAGGGGCAACATCGGCTGGAGTGAGTGTTTCTTTGGTAGAATTGATGATTTCTGTGAGGGTCATATTCACCTCCTCAATCCACATATTGTGGACTCACTCCCCAAAAAAAAGATCACCCACCGTCTTGCCAAAGTAGTCAGCAAGACGCTTTTTGATGGTGTCTCTGGGCATCCTCGCACCAGACTCATACATGGTAATGGCAGATGCCGTCACACCAACGGCAAGGGCAATCTCTTCTCTGGGTCTGTCACCCCGGAGGGTCTTCAGATCCTCTCCAATCTGGGTCAATGACTTCAATGTATCACCTCCTCTCATCTCACAGGCAAGTCATGGTAGATGACGATGAGGGCATCTCCCATGCTGGCAACTTCCTTGAGCAACTTCTTGTGCTTGTGAGGATACCCGTCAGCACCAATGTCCGTCCAGATGCGATATACCTTGAAGGAACGGAAACCCTCATCCTTGATGAGATCCACAGTGTGGGTGGGCATCTTGAGAACCTGGGTCTTCTTTGCCATGTCAGCGCACCTCCCACACTTCGGTGTTGGTCTCAAGGACTCCCTGAGTCCTGTGGTAGATTCTATACTTGATATCAGTGTATTCGATGCTCTTGAGCCAAGAAATGTACCTTTCGCACTGCCTTTTGGCAGATTCGAGGGTCTTAAACCAGCTTTGACGGGTGTATGTACCGTGGAAGACATTAAAAAGATTGGTTTCCCCTTTGGGGTCTTTGCAGATAATCTGGTAGGTGTAGTCCTTCATCTCTTTCTCCCTTCTGGGGAGTCCCTTGGTTGGGACTCCCCTCTCCGTCTATCTCAGGCCCTCAGTTCGATCAGGCTTGCGTTGTACTTGCTCTGGAGGATGTTCTTCATGACCCTGGTGTCTCCGGCGAATCGGATCATTCCCTGATCATCAAACCATCTGTGGCCTCCCTTGTTCGTCTTCTGTCCGTCCCAAGTGAAGATCCACCGTTTCTTGGTCTCCTTGTTCCAGCGCACAGGGGAGAAGTCCTCGCTGCCGATGGATTTCAGTTCCCCATTCTCCCGATATTCCTTGTAGGCAACCTCCGTCTGGGTGAGGATCTTCCTGCCCTTGTCATCAGTGGAGAACCACTCGTTGAGAACCTTACCGTAAACCTTAACCGTCTTTTCCATCTTTTTCCATGCCCTCCAAATCCACAATTTGTGATTTTAATGTAGCACACCTCCCCACCCTTGTCAACACTTAATGTGAATTTTTTTCGTGACAAATTCCACAAGTTGTGCTATGTTACTGCCTGAGGTGATAATCATGGCATTTGCAGACAATATCAAGCGTCTCAGACTCCAGGACGGACTCCTCCAAGCACAACTCGCCAAAGCACTGGGGGTCAGCAAAAGCACCGTCTCCATGTGGGAGACAGGTGAACGTACTCCCACCCTTGAAACATTGGAGAACATTGCTGATTATTTTAATGTGGATCTCAATGTCCTTTGGGCAGATGACAAAAAACCCGTCACCATTGAAGATGACGGGTTGACGGAAGAAGAGCGTGAAGTCATTCGGACTCTTCGGTCTGCTCCTCCTGATGTTCGGCGGCATTTGATGGCATTCCTAAAATCTGCCGGATTTGGTCATGATACTCAGGGTGATCCCTCCAAAAGATGATGAAATCAACAATATCAAACTCTTCCATAGCGTCCCTCCTTAAACCAAGACAAGCACCTAATTTTTGTACACGGATATTAGCACAATTCAGAGGAAATATCTACCCAAAAATCACACTTTTTTGCGAGTATTTTTCAGCTCGTTTATCTTACTTTCTGAGTAGTCCAATAAAACGGACAGGAGGGTACTATGCCCAAGAAAAGAGGCAACGGTCAGGGGAGTGTATACAAACTCCCCTCCGGTAAATATAAGGCAGTAGTAATCACAGGATACTACGTTGACGAACAGGGCAGGACTAGGAAACACACCCGGTCTGCTGTGTTTGATCTCAAGAAGGATGCCGTCTCTGCCCTTCCCTCCCTGAGGGAGTCACCCAGACAGAGGGAGAGGAAAGCTAACACATTCTATGAGGTGTACCAATCCTGGTTGCCCACCCACAGGGCAGGAAAGTCTACCATTGATTGTTACAAGGCCGCTGTGAGATACTTTGGCCCACTCTTCACTCTCCCCTTCCGGGAGATAGATGTGGATGACTTGCAGGATTGTATAGATGAGTGTGGTAAGGGCAAACGGACAAAGGAAAACATGAGGGCAACTGTCGGATTGATGTACAAGTATGCCATTCCCAGACAGATGACCACCAACTCCCTCAACCTTGCCCGATACCTCTCTGTCTCCGGCGAATCCTCTGCCCACCGTGATGCCTTTACTGAGTTGGAGTTGGCAAGACTATGGAAGAATGCCGATACCGTACCTTATGTGTCGGACATCCTGATCATGTGCTACACAGGATTCAGACCGGGAGAGTATCTTACCCTCACCTCTGCCAACTATGACCCATCCTCTCACACCCTCACAGGAGGGTCTAAGACAGAGGCAGGACGGAACAGGGTAGTAACACTCTCCCCTAAGATAATCCCCCTTGTGGAGCATCGTGTGGAGCAGGACGGATGGTTATGCTCCGACAGGGGAAAGCAGTGGGATCTCAAGGCATTCAGTGAAAAGGCATTCTATCCTGCTCTGGAGTCCTGTGGCATCTCCAACCCAATGGTTGAAGTAGGTGGTGGTGTCCTCCGGCACAGGATCACTCCCCACTCCTGCCGTCACACCTTTGCCACTCTCATCAAGAGAGTTGACGGTGCAGACAAGGATAAGCTGGAGTTGATAGGTCACACCAGCACCGAAATGTTGAGGCATTATCAGGACATTTCCCTTGAGGATTTACGCAAAATCACCGACAGAATTTGAGTTCCTATTGCTACTCTGTTGCTACTCGGATTTTCAAGAATCACGGTATATGGTCATCTACGGCACATTCCCATTTGAATGGCATTCAAGAGGTCAGCGGTTCGATCCCGCTTATCTCCACCAGAGGGAAAAGCCCGGAAACCTTTGATTTACAAGGGTTTCCGGGCTTTTCTTTGTCTTTTTCCCGCCAATTAGAAATTGCCTCGAATTGTGCCGAATTTCCGCGTGTTGCTACTCCTGTTACTACTCACGCCAGACCAATCTTGACGGCTATGTAGGCCAGCAGCGCGGTGACAACCCAGGAGACGACGGTCCCGGATATGCTCTCCCAGCGTTTGGCCGGTTTTTCCTGGAGGGCCTTAACTCCGGTGACGGCCTCCTCCAGCTTGGCCTCGATGCTCTGCAACCGCATATCCAGCTTTGTCATTGCAATGTCTCCGTCATGCAGCCGGGCGGTGTTTTCCGCGACCTGCGCCTGGAGCTTGTCGAATTCCTCCCGCGTGACCTCACTCATCCTTGTCCACCTCCGGCATACCCACCACCACGGATTTCAGAAAAGATAGGATTCCGGCCAGGGCCGCGCCGGACAGGACGTGCAGCCAGTTCACCTGTTCCAGCAGCGCCGATGTGCCAATGATGGCAATAGCCGTCTGCGCCATGGTATGAGCTGCACGAATCAGGGCAGCCCGCAGAAACTTTTTCATTTTCCATCATCCTCCTTGTCTAGTCTGTCCAGGATTACCGCCAGCTCCGCCCTCGTCACCGGCTTGTCCGGCCCGAAGCTGCCGTCCGGGTAGCCCCGCAGCAGGCCCCTCTCGATGCACCGGCGGATCGATTTCTCCGCCCAATGCCCTGTGATGTCGTCCTTGGCCTCCGGCTCCGGCTGATACTGGGGTCGGCAAACGGCGACAATCTGATATGTGTGCCTCAGTTTTTCTGCTACACAGCCGCCATTGTCTTGGCTTCCCCATACGCCAGAGCTGGTATTCCCTTCGATGGTATAAAAGTCAAGGTTATTTGTCAGCCCTCTAGCCGGAACATCCACCACCAGCCCACAATGCTCCGTGTCCTGCGTCCCGTGGAAGTTGAGGATGACAATATCACCCGGCTGCACCTCGCTCACAGGCACGGTCAGCCCCTGCTCCCGGTACCACCGCAGCAGGATGCTGCACGACGCGGTCTTCCCGCCGCCGAAGAACGCCATCCGCTCCCCGGCCTCCTGGAAGACCCACCACAGGAACGCCACGCACCAGGGCTGTCCTTGGAAGGCCGGGTCGTACTTCTCCCAGTATTTGACCCGATTCGACCCCGGCGGCTGTTCCGTGACGCCCAGCTCCAGGCGGGCAATCTCGATGACTTTACTCAGGCTCATTGGTCTCCTCCGCCCGATGCGTGACGAACTCCTTGTATCCCTGCACCGCGTCCAGGTTCTCGTCTGCGATCATGACCATCGCCGTGTCCACGTCGGGAGCGTTCCAGAGCATCTGGCAAAGCCCGTGGAACTGGGTCTTCGCGCTGGTGATCTCCGTGATCCCCTCAGCGTGGATGCTGTAGTTGCCGTTGATGCACTTGATGATTGCATATGTCATGGTAATACCTCCTTAACTGGGCAGAGTAATCGTTCCGGTGATATAAACTCCAAATACAGATATCGCAGGAACCGCAGCGCCAGGTGCTATATTCAACTCCAGCAACTCTTCATTCGTAACAGTTACACTAGTGACTGTTCCGGAGTTAACGGAAGTTCCTCCGCTCCGTATCCAGGTTATGCTTCCCGAAAACGTCACACTTGAAGCTTTTATCTTTTTATTGGTCTTGGGATAAATCCTCACAGGGGGTGGGTTGCCATATGCTGAAACCCCTAAATAGCACCCCGTAATAGTAAACGACTCTCCGGGACGATAAAATTCCAGATCATTAGATGCGCCATCGCTCACCAAAAAGCAGTTCGTCCCCACCGTAAAGCTGGCCCCGGATGCAATCGCTGTTTTTGCCCTATAAAGTAATCCGTTCCAGCAGAAGTATTCGCCCACGACATATGCTTTGCTTGCGGTGGAGCCAGATTCCACATAGGCAAGCAGCCCAAGATCGGCCTTGCCGGTATCGCTGGGATGCACATGACCAGCATCACTCACGTCCCCTGTGCTTCCTGCCGCCGCTGTGCCGTCCATCTGAGGTGTTGCGGTAGAGATGCTGGGGACGGCGGGGATGTCCCCCAGCACCTCGTCGATGGCGTCCTGCACATCGGTTGCAGTCAGACCGCTGGATGTATTGTCATAGCTGATTTCATCGGCAGAGTCAGGGATAGTCGGCAGTTGACTTGTCGGCACTTTGCCATCGTTGCCAAGGCTTGCCACACCGTTCGCCGCACCCACATCGGTCTTAGGGACAAAGATATTCGCCAAGCCCTGTCTGACGGCAAGGATGAAGTTCGCTACAGAGAACCGGGCATTGTTCCCGGAATGGAGGCCGACTACTTCATCGGCATTTCCCGGTGTTGCGATGGGGAACTCACTAAATTTTACACCCTGAATTTCGTCAGGCATTATCTCACCTCCGTTATCATCGGTGTCGGGCCAATCTCTCCGATAAGGTTTCTGAGACTGGTCGGTGTCATTTGGGGCAACAGCGAGTCAGTAGGTTCTAAATCCTTGCCAACAGAAATTGCAATGTAATAATAATCCCCGACTTTTGTATAACTGCCATAAATATGGACGCTCCACACGTTTGGATCGACATCCGTCTGAAACGCAAAATCGTAAGGCAGATTTGATGCCAAATCGTCAGAATACACCACAACATGCTTAACCCAATTCTCACCCACCGGCATATAGCAGAAGAAGACGTATGCATTAGTGTAAGTTGGGTCTGGAGTTGTGTTGTTGCGCTTGACGACTCGCAAGCTGCCGTATGTTTCGTTGGAGTACCAACTGGCAAACTGGACGGTAGTAACATCAGGGGGTTGGTCATACTCTGCAATAACGTGCTGTCCAGCCTCCGTAATGATGTACATATCAGACGGGACAGGAGGTTGTCTGCCTGACTTTGTCCTCCCCAGCCTGAGGCCAGTAATGACCCCTTGCATGAAGCTGTTGTAGTCAAACGGCATCTTCTTTCTGCTCCGTTTCTTCGGCGGTCTGTTCCTCTATCTGCTGTCTGGAACGCTGGACGGTGAATCCTTCATCTGCGTTAGTAGGTTGCCAGAGCGTCCGCCCTACTGCCAGACCAGCGAGAAAGCTATCTCTGTCAAAAGGCATTACCACACCACATCCGTTTCATGACCGTCTCCGTCCGTAAACTTGACAGGTCTTCCACTTCCGTCAAAGTCCACAAGGTAACTCCCGGTGATGCTCCCATCCAGTTCCTCGGAGAAGTACCCATAGTCCCAGCCTGAGAAATCAAGTTCGGTAGGTTTCCGTAAACCGTACAAATCCATATACCCGGCAGAGTTCATCTTGAGTCCAAGGGATTCCCCGGCAGTATCTTCAAACGTAATGTCAAACCCGTCTGCGGCCTTATGCAGGATGCCTTTTGTCCTGCCGTTATTGTCACCAGCACCCATAACGAGCATGGGGACATAAGTATCAGACTCATTGATAAACGCTAATTCGGCCTTTGTCAGTTCGGTGTACTGGTACACCATGACTTTGTACTGATCCAGCGTCTCTCCCTCACCCGGCACAGGCTCATCGGTGGTGGCATATATCTGATTTCCATCCTCATCAAGAGGATAACCCTGTGCATTGATGGAGTAGGGAATTTCAGACCAGTAAAGACCCTGTCCGTACCTGTTCGTTGCCTGTTCGGTCAGAGGAGTCGAACCGCTATAGATGACCGTGCCAGTAATCAGACGAAGGTAGTTGTCTTGGATTTCAAGGTAGTTATCATCCCCGGTATTCTGGAGGTTGTATAGCCTCACCCGTCTGCTGGTACTCAGCCTGTCCACCGTCAACTCGGCAATGTCACCCTGTTCAGCATACAGACTGTCCGTAAATACTGCATCGGCCCCCAAAGCACCGTCAAAAACGTAGTCACCTTTAATCGGATCAAAATATATCCTGTCCTTCATCACCCCGTTGATCAATGCTCTCATGGTGAAGAGGTCAGAATTGAATAGTGCCTGGGATGCTCCGTCAGACCGTTCTATTTTGATGCCGTTCTCCCTGTCAATGGTCACACCATAATAGGGTTGTCCTTCCTTAATCCTTGCCTCCAGAGCAGAGGAGACAGCACCAGTAAAGTTGGGAACAAAGTTCCCTGTCACCATGCTAATAGTCCACGGATGGAAGGGATCATAATCAAGGGAGATGACCCTTGTGGATGTATTCAGATTGAGGGAGGTGTACTGGATAGTCACAGCATCACCCAGGGACAGAGTCTGGAGTCTGGAGAGGGTGATGTCATAGGATTGGGTGTCACTCCTGCTATCAAGGGTGACGGACAGGGATGCCACATTCTCAGCATCACTCAGATTGACGGCAGTAGAGCTGCCGATCCTTGCCCTAAAATTGATTGCCCTCTGGGTGTAGTCTATCTCTGCTCCTGTCACTGCTGCCCACTCCTGGAGGGCAGAACGTTTGTTGGTGTCATTATTGATGGTGACAGAGTAAGTGCCGGAGATGTCTACCGTCCCCACACTAAACCCTGTTCCTGACAGGATCTGGCCCAGTACAGTGGAAACAGTGCCGGAATAATGTGCCGTTGTCTGGAGGGTGTCGGCAAGGGTGTAGGAGATGTGTTCGCAAGAGACTCCCACACTCACACCCACACCCGGCAAGGTCTGCTTGGAGACCCTTACCACATTGAAGTAAAGGTCTCCATAGCGCACCTCATCACCAACGGCAATGTTGGGGATATACTTCCCCGGAATGGTGAAATCAAAGGTACATTCCCCGTTGAGACTCTGGTGGAGTCTGGAGGTCTGCATTGCTTTGAGGGTATATTTTAATGTAGTCTTGTCGGAGGCATAGATTGTGATGCTCATGTGTCCTCCTTATGCCAGCGCAGCACCGTAGTTTCTGACAGATGCCGTTCCCTGTTGCCACTGGATCTGGGCAACTACCTTGGTCAGCGTCTGTCCGTCAATGTTGAGGGGAATGGTCACTCCCATGCCTCCAGCATTGCCCACGGTGACATCTGCCACTCCTGCTGTGAGTCCGGCAGGATCAAAGGTTTCGGCAAGCTGATTCTCCAATCTCCTCTGACCCTGTTGGAGACCCTTGATAAACAGGTCAATCATGTCAGGAGCATAGGTATGGAAGTTGCTGAGTGGGCCTTCTTTGGGTTCGGAGAATCCAAGGAAGTCCGTGATGGTCTGGGCAACATTGGAGACCTTATTCTTGAGGTTGCTCCATCTTGCGTCAATGCCGGAGGTGAGGTTATCCATGAGATCCTTGCCCCACTGGGTGGCATTGTCAATCTTCTCCTTGAATCCTTGCCAGATGGAGTCCACCATCTCTCTGCCCTTCTCGATCAGTTTGAAAAAGAAGGAGGCAAGACCTTCTGCCAGCTTGACTATCAACTCCAGACTAGCCTCAAACAGCTTGGGGGCATTCTCAATGATTGCCTTAACCAGCTTGATGACAATATCAGGTGCTTTCTCTGCCAGCTTGGGGAGGGATTGGATCAACCCGTCAGCAAGTGCCAGGATGATGGCAATAGCGGCATCAATCAGCATATCTATATTGTCGATCAGGGTGTCCACAATCGTCAGGACGGCATCCACAGCGGCAGGAATCAACTCAGGAAGGGCATCGGTCAGACCCTTGACCACTGCCATAATCAGATCCATGCCACCCTTGACGATGGTGGGCAGATTATCAATGAGTCCCTTGGCAAGGGTGATGATCAGGTTGACAGCTGCGTCAATGATGGTAGGGAGATTGTCCATGATGCCGTCAAAGAGGGCAAAGACAATCTCCGTTGCGGCATCAATGATGACATCAATGTTCTCAATCAGGGAGTCGGCAATGGCAGTGATGATGCTGATGGCAAGGTCAAGGATCTCTGGGAGGTATTCCATGATGGCATCCAGTACCTGAGGCAGGACGGTGTCAATGACCTCTCCCATCTTCTCCATGTCACCATTAGCATCCAGAATGCCATTGGTAAACTGCCCCAGAAGGTCAACTCCCTCTCCTGCCAGATCAGTGAGGACAGGAAGGAGGATAGTCCCCATTGCGTTCTTGGCGGCAGTAGCACCGACATCCAGTTTCCTCAACTGGTCATCAAAGTCACCGAAAGCATCAAGAGTGTCCTCATCAAGGACATATCCTGCCTGATGCGCTTGCACAGCCAAGGCTTTCATGGTGTCTGCTCCGGCCTCAATCAGAGGATTCAGATCCTGTGCGCTCTTGCCCAGCACCTCCATAGCGAGGGCATCACGCTCGGTCTCGTCAGAAACCTGACCCAGAGCATTGATGAGTTCCCAGTATACCTCCTCATCATCCCTGAGGTTTCCATTGGCATCAAGGACGGAAACTCCCAACTGATCATAGACATCAGCTAGTTTGTCATTCCCCTGTTGCACTTTCCTCATGGAAGTGAGGTTTTTCTTCATGCTCCCCGTGATGGTATCAATTGATACATCCACCAATTCAGAGGCATACTGCAATTCCTGGAGTTTCTCGGTGGACATCCCCGTCACAGAGGACATGGTGAGGAGTTCGTCAGCGTACTCAGCACCACCAACGGCAAAATCCGTCAGTGCTTTTCCTGCCGCCACTATAGCGGCTGTTGCAGCTGCCATTGCCGCCGCCATTGCCGCACCTACACCAGCTACTACATCACCCAGAGCAGACCAATCAGCAGAGGATGCCTTAGCGTCTTCTCCTGCCTCTCTGGTCTCCTTGCCAGCCTTGTCTGCCTCTTCCCCTTCATTGCGGAGATCCTTGTTAGTGGACTCCAACTGATGCTCCATCTTGAAGAGTTCTGCCTCTGCCAGATTGAGTTGCTGTTGCCATTTCTGGGTCTTGGCATCGTTCTCACCATACTGTTCGGCAGATTCCTTCAGACCTTTGGAGAGGAGGTCAATCTTTTCCTTTTGCTTGGTGATCTGTTCGTTTAACAGCTTAGATTTTGCGGTGAGTGCCTCCTCAGACTTCTCCTGCCCTTCAAACTCGGCAGACAGCTTGGACATCTCTGTGCCAAGGGTCTTGACCTGGGCATTGACATCCTTGAGGTCTTTGGTAAATTGACTTTTCCCCGTGATGCCGATCTTCGGCCCTATATCAGTTGCCACTACACTCACCTCACTTGTATTTCAAGAGATCGTAAAAATCTTCGTGTTTTTTCTCTTTCGCAATCCCTGACTTGATTTGGTCAATCGCAATCAGGGTGAGAAGGTCTCCCATTGCCATGTCCATTGTTTCCGGCAATGAGAGACCTAAGTGTAACCCGTACCAGATTAACCACGATGGATCTACTGACCCACCGTGGTTTCTCCGTTTTTTGATTCTGCCTCCACATCTGCCTTGCTGGTATCCTGCATTGCCGTGAGTGCCAGCATCTGGAGGGATGACAGATCAGAGAGGTCATACCCATCCAACAGGTCATCCTCAGACGGAGGAGGAGGGCATTCCAGACCGTTCAACTTGGCGTACCGATATCCACCATCAATGAGTGCCATCAGCAACCACACAACGGCCTCAAGGGTCTCAAGGGTATTCTCACCAGTGAGGGTGTTCCTCATTTCCTCAGTTGAGCCAAACTTCTGCACAATAGCTTTGGTGACCCTCACGCTGTTGCACAAATAGCGTTTCTGGCCCAGTACATCCAACTCAACTGCTCTCATGATTCACCCCTCAGGAATTGGTTACGGTGAGGTAGTCCTCAATGATGGCAACGGCATCGGCCTCGCTGCCAAGGAAGTCAGTAATCCGATACCACGGATGTTTGGCGGCATCAGACCGCAGGATGGTGGCCTCCAGTTCAGGAGTCTGCCATTCGATGGTTTCACCTTGGGTGGCAAGGGAGAGGTCAGGATTCTTAAAGCGCACCTTCTCAAGCACAAAGGCCTGATACTTGTACACCCCACCAACCATCTTCTTGATGATTCCAGCGAGTGCGAAATACGGAGCGGCCTGATCATCGTCAAAGATCATCCAGTTGGGAGAGGAGGTGGCAGTGACGGTGGTAGCAATGGCAACAGGAGTGATGCCCATAGCAGTGGCAAAGGCAGACGGATCAATGTCATCGGTGGTGACCGTCACAGTGCCGCCAGCAAACTGGGAATCAGTTTCAGCCGGGCCATTATCGGCATACAAAATGTTGTCATCAGTGGCATCCAGAGAGATGTCAATGTTGGTGTACTTGCCAAGAGTAGTCCGGGCAGTGTAGGTGACCGTGCCGGAGGTGTTCTTGTAAGTAGCAATGTAGGGTTTGCTGAGACCAATGTTGGCCATTTACGATTCCTCCATTTTCATTTCACAGTATTCTTGGATCTTCTGGTCAATCGTGTCAATGACCATCTGATTGACCTGTCTCAGTGTCGGACGGATAAAAGGATGCTTGTTCTTATTGCTCCTGCCGGATTCCAGAGTCCGTGCCTTGAGGGAGTTTGGTACTCCGTTTCGGTCATATCCGTCAAACACGATGGTTGTGTAGCTTTCGTCCGTCTCATCTACAAAATGAGTGAGGATCTCAGAATCTCTGAGATCCCCAGAGTCCACAGGGGTATTTGCCTTGAGGGTGTCCAGCACCAGACCAGCTGCCGGATAGATTGCGTAATGTGCCATCTTGTTGACATCCTTACTCAAGTCTGCCAGCATGGATTGGTACTTGTCCAGACCGGGATAGGATATCTTAGCCATACTGCCACACCCACTCCCAATGCAGGAGACCAGTGTCATTCTCAAACTGGACGGAGTTGAGATACCAGGACGCACCCAACCCATCCAGAGAAGTACCAACACTCTCAGGAACAGTGCTGTGAGGGTTTCTGGTGAACCAATCAATAGTACCCTCCTGCACCTTCTCCATCAGGCTGTTGGACGCTCTGAGGGCATTCTGACCGTCCATAGAGACCACACCGTAGTTATCGGCAGGAGCATGACTCCAGCCAAACAGGGCAAAGTCACCCAGTTTCTGCATCTCCGTTAGAATCTGATCCACTGGGTTTTACCTCCCCTCTGTCATTGGTGATCTTCTCACAGGTGATGTCTATCCCCATGCCGTTGAGGTATGTCCTGATTACCCGGTATCTGGTGCTGTTCCACAGGACGATCTTCTCCCCACCATAATCCTCTGCATTGGTCAGGTTGAAGACTATGTCAGGTTCTAGTCCGGCAGATTTCGCCTGATAGAATTCCCGGAATCCCACACTCTGGACGGTGCAGAATACTTCTGTCTGAGTCTCGGTGGGAGTGTCAAAAACCCCATGAGCGGCAGGAGATTCCCCCACCAGCTTGATTGTGTCTGCTCTGACCATCAGGTAGTCACCCCCGGCAGACCGTAACCAGAAGCAGTAATGAGTTGTGCTTTCTGCTCCCAGTAGGATTGATACAGACGGTCATAGTCATCAGGAGTGCCGAAGTTGAGACGGACATAAGTGATGATTGCCCGGATCAGGAGTTGGTCAGTGATGGTACTGGAATCGGTCACTGTCACCACTCCCTGTTGGGAGGTGGAGATGGTGAGACTTACTCCAGCGGCCTCCACATCAACAATCCCCAGATCACTGACGGCAGCGAGGATGAGACGGGCAATCTCAGGGTCATAGGCAGTAGTAGTGATCCTCAGGGCCATCTTGACTTCTGCTAACATTTCTCGGCCCTCCTAGCTTCAATGTATTGCTTGTATTCCTTCTCAGTGTAAAGGTGATAGGGAGGGCAATGGGAGTCTGCCCAGATAGTAAACCCATGACAGACAGCGCGGATGCAAAACCACCTGTCCTCACCCTGGAGGCATTTGAGGTTGGGAATGGGTGAATAGTTCACTCCGGCCTCAAGCACTCTCCGGGAGACAAGCATACAAGCACCCGTCATCCCTACCTCATACAATCCCGGTTCTGACCACTTGGGATTCATGCCGCTGCTCTGGTCATAAAGCCAAGCATTGCACCACCCATTTGTCCAGAACAATTCACTAACGATGTTTTTATCTGCATCCAGCAGGAATCTCAGGGTGTCAGGATGAAGCACCAGATCCGAATCCACAAAGAATAAAAAGTCGTACCCTCCGTCTAGTGCTTCTTGGATGCACCTGTTTCGGAGGATGCTCATTTTCTTGAGGTTGGTATCCGACCAGTAATGTGTGCCATCAGCTTTGCGGTACACATCATGCGTATTGATCTCCACCCATTTCCCCTTGAGGTCTGGGATGAGTCCGGGACAATCGTTGACTACATAAAAGATATCTGCGGTTACTCCATCTGGGAGGTTAAGACCAAGGAGTGAGGTTTGATACTCACGAAATATGTGCCTGTCCTGTCTCAAGGGAGTGGCAATGAGTACTCTCATTTGTCTCCCTCCCAATCCTCAGGGTAGATGACCCTTCTTCCGACATGACCGACCCTCACTCCCGGTTCTGCCCAGATCTTATAGCCGCATTGACTTGCCCTCCAGCAGAATGCCACATCCTCTCCAAACTCTGGAGTAGGCTGGAATGCCATGCCGAATTTTTCATGCACAGCACTCAGCACCTCGGTAGTCATGAGGCAACAGGCCATTCCACAGGCGGCAATCTGGAAAGTGTTTCTGGGATATTCTCCCTTCCACTTCTGTACACCCGGATGAATCTCTGTGAAGATGCAGGAGGAATAGGGAGGTCTCCTGCTATGGGCAATCCCTGTCACTATCTCATGCCCGGAGAATTGCAGATCCTCCACAATCTCCTTGTTAAAGACCATGTCAGAATCCAACCACAACACATGAGTGAATTTGTGGGTCAGGGCATGACGGACTAGTGCCTCCCTTGCAAAGTAGACAAGGGTGTTGGACTCCATCCTCACGGAGAAGTCTATGCACTCATCCTTGAGATGCTCCACAAGTCCGACCAATGACCCAAGGAATTCCACAGGGACATTCTCAAGGGTAGGGATTGCCACAAGTAATTTCATTTTTTCCTCACAGTTCTTGTCTTGGGTGTAGCTGTCTCTTTCGTCTCCGTCCCTCTCCATACCTCTGCCGCACCAACAGAGAGTAGGAAATTAAACTGGTCTGGGGAGACCTCAACGATCTCCCCAGCCTGGTGGTTGATTCGTGCGGCCTTTAACAGCCTGACCTTCATCAGGTGGTCACCGCAGAGGGCTTAATGATGTTGACCAGAGTACCCGGCCCGGTCACATCATGGGCGGCATAGATCCGACCCACAACCTTGACCAGATCACTCTCAGCGAGGGACAGGTCATCCCACTTGATGACCACATCGTCACCCTCAGGGAAGTTCACCTGGCAACCACGGAGGTCACCCACAATGGCATACACACCAGTACCAGCCTCGGCATTAGCGTAGCTAGGCAGAGCAGAGGTGTACACCCGGCGAAGACCAGCGAACGGGTCAACAGCGAAATTCCCGGCGGCATAAGCAGAGATGAAGTCCACCTCGGTCAGACGGTTCATGATGACCACGATGTCACTGGCCTCATCGGTCAGGTTCGCCACAGCAGTGGGGATGGTGGTGACGGAGGGAGCAAGAGTGACCTGCTTCACACCGACCTCATCAGCATCACTGGAGGACGGAGACCCGGTGATATCAGCAATGACCAGCTTGGACAGCTTGCGGATGATCTGGTAGGTGATCTCATCATAGATGTACCTGAGGAAAGCCTCACCACCCAGGGCAACTGCCTCGTCACTGATCTTGATCCACTTCTTGATGTTCTGGGGAGTCATGGTGACCACACCGAAGGTTAGGGACTCTTCCGTCACCGCAGTAGTACCCTCGGTATGAGGCCAAGCCTCAGTAGCAGAGAGTTCAAAGGGGACTCTCAGGTTGCCACGGATGTAAGTCCGGCGAACACGGGACAGGATATCATCCTTCTCCCATGCGGTCTTGATGATGCCCTCCAGCATGGTGGGGACAGGCAGCTGCCCGGAGACATTCTCGGTCAGGAGAGTCCGGCACTCACGCTCGTCACCAGTTTTGATGTAGTTGGCGAAAGCTTCAACGTATTCCTTGCTGGAACGCACCTCGTCATTGGTCTTGCGCTGGGTCTCAGGGGCAGAGTCGGTCTTCTTGCCCTTGCCGGAGGCCACAGCGGCACGGATCTCGTTCTTCTTCGCTTCGTTAGCCTTACGGGTCTCCACCTCGGCATTGATGCGGCGAACCTCATCGGTCAGGGCATCCAGGTCAGCACCCTCGGCATCCATCTCGGAGGCAATCTCCAGCTTACGGGCCTCCAGATCTTCAATAGTCTTGTTAGCGAATTCCATTACTTGCATTTTCCTTTCTGTTAGTAGTTGCTCACATCTGGAGCAGGAGGTTGAGTTTCTTCTTTTTTTGCTCCCTCTCCTCATGCTGACGGAACTCCTCCGTGAGTTCTGCAATCACTCCGTCACAGTAACTCCTAGCAGAGATTTCGGTTGCGTTATTGGCAGGAAGACTTACGGCAGATACATCGTAAAGTTTCCCAATGCCCGTGATAGTGCGAAGGACGGTGACCTTCCCGGTGTCATAGTCTACGGTCTCTGTCCTCTCCTCATCGGAGACAGTAAAGCCAAAGGACATCTTGGTGGTGTAACCGCCATTGATCTCCTCATACAACTGCCGTCCGATCTCAGTGCCACCCAGGTCTGCGGTGATCTTGAGTCCGTAGTCATCCACGGACAGTTCCAGAGTGCCGTTGCTCCCTCTGGCGAAGACCCGTCCCTCATGGTCATACTGCATGATCACATCGGTCATATCGGTCTGATCGAAAGCACGGGAGTCCACCTGTTCATTGACGGTATAGTTACCATCACTGTACAGTTCATAAGGCTGGTTGAAGGTGGTGGCATAACCCTCAACCATCTTCTTATCGGTAAACTCCACAGGGATAGCACGGATCTCCATGACAGCACGGTACTGCCGTCCTTCGTTCAGCTTATCCTCAAGAGTTTTGATCACTTTCCTCACTCACTTTCTCGTCTACGTTGTAGTACTCGCCCCGGATAATCCTTGCATCCCCATCCTCCACAGGAGGCAGCTGCCAAATCTCTCTGGCATCATTGATGGAAATGATGCCCCGGTCAAGCAACTGGGTGGAGACATTCAGTTTGTCAGCATTTGTCATGTACTGGAGTCTGTTTGCCGTTGCCATCACCATATTGCCCTCACTCTGCTCTCTGAACGTGAACAGCATCCGGGTCATCACATCAGAAAACTGAATGGCGAACCACTCCACCACTCCCTCATAAAAGGCACTCCAGCTGTCACCATATGCCTTGTTCTGGAGGACATCCTCATTCACACCGAAATACTCAAACACAGAGTCCCGGACAGCTTTCATGGTCTCAGCATCAGGGACATAGGGTTTGCTCTCCACCTGTTTGATATCGGTGTAGGTGTTGGGGAACAGGAGCAGACCACCAGCTTCGGCATCCTTGCCAAAATTCTCCTCGGTGAATCTCTGCCGTTCCTTCTTCAGATCCTCTGCCTTGGAGAAGTTGTTGAGTTTGGCAATATACTTATAGGAGGCAGTACTCTTGACTCCCTCCTGGATGCCCTGATTGTGAATGGTGATGAGATCCATAGTCGGCAGGAGTGCGTTGTTGGTCTCGCCAAAGAGGTCACTCCTATACTGGTATCTGGTCAGCACCCCACAGGCATCAAACTCTATTGCCGCCCACTCACCCCATCCAAATTTGTAACGGAGGTAAAGTCTCTGATCCTCCCCATAAGTCACCAGTTCACACTTGTCAGGCAGGACGCAGTAAATGCCGGAGACTTCCCCATACTGGTCAAACACAGGGCAGATGAATGCAGTGTTGTGGACATAGAGGATGGTGGCAAGACGATAGAGGAACTGAGACCATGTCTGCACCTGGTTCGGCCCATGAGTGAGCTTCCGTTGGAGAGCGGGTTTGGCACTCCCCTGAGTAGTCACCTCCAGTTTGGAGATGTGAGTGGCAATTGCACCGATTGCCGCCCGGACTAACTCGGACTCATAGATGTTGCTCCCAAATTTATGGAACGCAGGAGTATACCCATCCAGAAACTTGACGGTCTCCACCTTGTCACTTCTGGGTTTGGGACGATTCCCAAACAGGATGTCAAATAGATTCAAATTCCCCACCTCTAGTCATCGTTTCTCAGCCTGTCTCCCAGTTCAACATAGTTCGCCTGTCGGACGGTCATACAGTCCAACAGTGCGGCTGCACCGTCTATGTGAAGCATTGGAGATACCTTCACCAATCTCCCTCTGCCCCTCTCAGTGGACATCTTGATAGCTGAGTTGAGTAAGTGCATCTTGAGGAGATCGTTGTCTCCGATATCAAATGTGCCGTCCTTGATGATGCCTTCAACCTCTTGGATAACAGGCCAGAGGTTGTCTCCCTGATAAACATCGGAGCAGTGGACTCCCTGTCCTTCAAGGGATTGGACAAGGTACTGAGCAGAGTAACGGTCATACCCTGTTATCAGAGGATAGATGTGATAGTCGGTGATCAGGGAGATCAACCAGTTTTCGCAATCGTGATAGTCAACAAAGTTATCCCCTGACAGCTGGAGGATGCCCCTCTGGATGTAGGCATTGTAGGGAACTCCGTCTCGCTGGATTGCCTCATCAATCTTCTCCCTTGGCAGGAAGAACTTAGCAAACACATGGAGTTTCTTATTCCTCTCAATGACCACACAGGCACAGGTGAGGTCTGTGGTCTGGGAGAGGTCTATCCCGGCAACACAGTATGTCTCCCGGAAATCCTCCAGCCGGAGAGGTTTACCGCACATCCTGTCTACATCCTGAGTGGACAACCATGCTGTGGAGGAGTTCTGTTTGAGGTTGCAGTATTTGGTGATAAACTCAGCTTTTTTGGAGAGAGATCCTTCTGCAACCGCAATCTCTTCCAACATGAAATCAACGGAGACAGAAACTCCCAGATTGGGGTTGCTCTTCCTCAGTTCGTTGATGTCATTCCACTTGTCTATGTCATCAATCATGTAGAGGAAGGGCAGGAGTTTCTTTTCCTTGCTGTCCCCCAACAGAAAACGAGTTGACCTCTTGATCAACTCGTCATAGATGCTGTCATTGATATACCCTGAGGTAGTGCAGGACAGGAGTATACCCTCAGGTCTGGCTCCCATACCAGATTTCATTACCTCATATTGTTTGAGACCCTTGTCCCCTTCCCAAGCTGCCACCTCATCGCAGATGCACAAGGAAGGGTTGAATCCGTCACTCTTCTTGGCAGAGAAAGCAATCTTTTTCACGGAGCAGTTTGTTCCCGGTATGAACAAATCACTCTGCCTGTGCCGTGCCAGCATGGAGTCATCATGGAGTTTCAGCCTCTGAGCATTCTTCTCCTGTGTGTACTCCCTCAGTTTCTGCCACTCAGGATCTAACTGCACCATCTGCCAGATGCCGTTATAGATGATGTCAGCTTGGTCAAACTTTGGTGCTAGGCAGAAGACCCTTGCACCATATCCCCCGCACTTCTGGAAAACGTAATTTCCCACAGATCCGGCAAGAAGGGATTTGCCGTTCTTTCTGGCAACCACCAGGACAACCTCTCGGAACTGTCTCTGTCCATCTTTGTCCACTATCCCAAAGGTGGCGGCAAGAAACGCTTTCTGCCAGAGTTCAAGCCGGAGATTGGAGGGAGCAAGAGGGCCTTCCGTATGAAAACAGTGCTTCTCAATCCACTCAATAGCATCATTTGCTTTGACAGCATCATAAAAAAACGAGCGTTCCTCAAGACCACGGATGAGATATTCATAAATCAGACGGACATAGCGTCCTACCAGAAAAGTCCCGTTCTTAATTCCCTGATAATATGCGTAAATGTAATTGTCTTTGTGGATGTCAGGTGTTTTCATCGTAATTTTGACCAACTCGGTGAGACTTCTACGAAAATCGCCCTCACTGC
>Ga0265298_10001862_pt1 | contig 30648 bp, 19 predicted proteins | sample AusTroGonzalo_MG_3_FD_193486 | JGI IMG/M metagenome (GOLD analysis project Ga0265298, IMG submission 193486) | Bovine rumen microbial communities from tropical cattle in Woodstock, Queensland, Australia - Gonzalo_01 | ecosystem: Host-associated > Mammals > Digestive system > Stomach > Rumen ... | reverse complement strand
ATGGGCGACAAGGCTACCACCGACGTGGAGCATATCTCCCTCTTCCCCACCGACACGTGGAAAGGCCGTGAGAACGGCATGCGCCGCGACCTCGCACAGGCCCTCTACGACATGCACCCCGGCGTATTCCGATTCCCTGGTGGCTGTATTGTCGAGGGTACGGACCTCGAGAGCCGCTACCAGTGGAAGAACAGCGTAGGCCCCGTTGAGAACCGTCCCCTGAACGAGAACCGCTGGCACTACACATTCGGCCACCGCTTCTATCCCGACTATTTCCAGTCGTACGGCCTCGGATTCTTTGAGTTCTTCCAGCTCTGCGAGGACTTCGGCTCAGAGCCCCTGCCCGTCATCTCGTGCGGACTGGCCTGCCAGTTCCAGAACCCCGATCCCACGAAGAAAGGTGTCCACGTGGCTGTCGACGACCTCGATGACTACATCCAGGATGCCCTCGACCTCGTAGAGTTTGCCAACGGCCCCGTCGACAGCAAGTGGGGCAAGGTGCGTGCCGACATGGGCCATCCCGAGCCCTTCAACCTGAAGTACCTCGGCGTGGGCAACGAGCAGTGGGACTATGACGATGCCCACGGCGGCTACGGCCCCGTCTTCACCGAGCGCCTGAAGAAGTTCTCCGACGCCATCCGTGCCAAATATCCGCAGCTGAAGCTCATCGGCACCACAGGCCCCAACAGCGAAGGCTGGGACTTCGACCTGCTGCAGCCCCGCATGAAGCAGCTGAAGGTGGATCTCTACGACGAACACTACTACCGCAACGAGCAGTGGTTCCTCAGCCACGGCCTGCGCTACGACACCTACGACCGCAAGGGTCCCCGTGTGTTTGCCGGCGAATATGCCTGCCACGGCGCCAACGGCAAGAAGTGGAACCACTTTGAGACCTCGCTCTACGAGGCAGCCCACATGACGGGCATCGAGCGTAATGCCGACATCGTCCACATGGCCACCTATGCCCCGCTCTTCGCCCACGTCGAGGGCTGGCAGTGGCGTCCCGATGCCATCTGGTTCGACAATCTCCGCTCGTTCCGTTCCGTCAGCTACTACGTCCAGCAGCTCTTCGCCATGAACAAGGGCACCAACGTGCTCTCGCTCACCATGCAGAAGCAGCCCGTAGCCGGACAGCCCGGACAAGACGGCCTCTTCGCCTCCAGCGTCTTCGACAAGGAGACGGGCGAGGTTATCATCAAGGTCGTCAACACCAGCAACGCCCAGCAGCCCGTCAGCATCCAGCTCCAAGGCATGAAGGGTGAGCGCGACGTCAAGACCATCACCCTCCACAGCGACAACATGGACGGTGAGAACACGCTCGACCGTCCGGAGATGATCGTCCCCGTCAGTGCCACCTGCACCGCTGATGCCGGCAAGGGAGCCACCCTCATCACCGACGACCTCCCCGCAAAGACCTTCCGTATCTACAAAGTCAAGAAATAAATATTACAAATTAAAACAATTACAGCAATGAGAAAGAATTTGATTGTTTTGGCCTTAGGACTGGCCGCCGTGATGCCAGTGAAGGCACAGTGGAATTCATGGCACACCAGCAGCGCGATCAGCGGAGTGCTGGGAGTTGCCAGTTCAGCCATCGAATCTGCCGAGCGCAAGAAGGCTATGGAAATCCGGGCTCGCGAGAAGGCTGAGTATGAACAGAGTTTCAAGGACGCCCATGAGGAAGCCAAGGATCTCGAGGCAAATGAGAAGTGGGAGGACGCCCTCGCCAAGTACGAGGAGGTCGCCAAGCTGAACTGCAATTATGGCTATACAGACCAGCAACAGATCAGCCGGAAGATCAGTGAACTTTATGTGAAAGCCGGTCGCACGGAAGAGGGGCCGAGCATCCTGAACAATGCCAAGGTGACGCTGGCCGACTATTCTAAATATAGATATGTACGCGAGAACCCAGTGTATGTCAACAAGAAGGTCACCAACACAAAGATTGTGCGCGTGGCCTGCTCAGATACGGAGACAAGACTGGAGATGGAATGCGAGGCCAGTAGCATGAATGAAGGCTGGTATATCAAGGGAAAAGGCTATATCAAGGGAAATAAAGGCGGCAAACAGGAGCTGACAGGTGTGGAGAACATCACCGTGGCCCCCGCAACCACCAAGATCCCCTGGCCCTACCAGAAGCTGCGCTTCGCCCTCATCTTCCAGCCCCTGCCCGAAAACGCTACGGAGTTCGACTTCATCGTGCCTTCCAGCACCTGGCAGTTCAAGGACATCAAGTGTAAGTAAATAGCCAATATTTACCCGTGCATAAAAAAAGAAGGGGGCACCTCAAATGAAGTGCCCCCTCTCTTATACTATTTATTATTACTCGTAATATTCGATGACACGGGTCTGCTCCATGGTCTGGCCCATCATCTCGCCTGAGCGGCTGATCCAGTTGCCCTTCTCGTCGAACTTGTAGTTCGTGTAAGGCGACTCCATCTGCTGTCCGCCCATGTCCATGATGTCTGCCTTCGGTGTGCCGTCGTCGTTGTACGTACGCTTCACCTCCATGTCGTTGCCCATCACGTTCATCTTCTGGCTGACCACACGGCCGTTCTCCCACTTGTACTTGACCTCGATCTCGTTGCCCATCATCGTCATCTTGGCTGACTGCAGGTAACCGTCGGCATCGTACTTGGCATCGCTCATACCCTCCTGCGACATCTTGCCGTCCTGGGTGAAGTTGATCACGATGTCCTGACCCATTCTGTTGCTCTTGATACACTTCACGGCACCCTTGGCTTCGTTGAGCTCTACGTCGTGGAACTTTGTCTGTGCCTGCATGGCGAACGAAACAGCCAGCATGGCAACCATCATCATTACTTTTTTCATTGTTAGTTGTAAATTTAAATATGATTAATTAATAAGTTTGATAACTTTACCCTTTAGACGCACTGTCTCCGAAAAGGTTTAATCCTGACAGTGATTTTTTTATGCCCCCTTAGTCTTCTTCGGGAGTCATTCTCATGGACAGTGCGACATCGTCATTATGGGTAGCCTCGTCTTCCATGCGCTTCCGCTCCTTCTCGTCACGCTCAGCCAGCCACTTATTGTGGGCCTCTTCGATCTCCTGGAGCTTCTCGTTGTAGAGCTTGTCGCGATGGCCATACCACTGATCGTTGAGTTTCTCACGGGCAGCCTTCAGTTTTTCGACATCCTCGTCAGTATCTCCGATGGTCAGCTCGGCGAATTTGGCATCGGCCCTGCGGTTGAGCACCTCCATACGGGCCTTGCACTCTTCATAACAGGCTTTCACGCCGTCCTTCAACACGTCGTAACGGTCGTCGTCCACCTCTGGCATCGTCAGCAGGATGTAACGGACATCCATCGGCTTGTTCTTGCCGTTCTCATCGACGCTGTCAACCTGCATGCTCTCTATCTTCTGCTTGAATTCCGGATGAACCCTGAAGATTCCCTTCCCCATGGTTTCCAGGTCTTCTTCATAGTTAGGGAACACCATGAAACTGTAGTCATCCTTCTTGCCGATCGTGGCACATGACTCCAGTTTCTGGAACTCTCCTTCTATCAGTATCTCCACAGGCAGCAGTGCCACCTCTTCTGCTTTCACGCAGAGATTCTTCATGCGATAGGCGAACTGGGCACTCTGATTGCTCAGCGACTCGCCCAACTGGTCAAACTCTTTGATAACCGATCTTCTCATATCTGTTCTTTTTTACTTTTTACCTTTTTACTATTCCTTTGGTGCATCCTCGGTCTTCAGCTTCGCACTCAGGCTGCCGCCACCAGCGGCGCCGGGAACGGCGATGCCGTCGCTGATGTTCTTCGACTTGAAGCTGGTCTTTGCCTCCAGGTTGTCGACGGTGGCATTCGGAGCCTTGAGCTCATCCTTGACCTCGGTCTTGCCGTTGATGGTGGTGTCGCCATAGACGGCCGTCTTGCTGCCGCCCACCGAGGCGTTGCCGCCATCGAGCTGGAGCACGGCTTTGCCGTCGCCCTGCTGGGCCTCGAAGGTCTTGTCGGCAAAGAGTCCCATCTCTTCGGATACCGTCTGGAGTTTCTTGCTCTTGATGTCTTTGGATTTGGCACCCACGTACATCTTCTCAGAGACGAGCGTCATGGTGCTGCCTTCCGCCAACTTGTCATCGGTGAGCTTCTGCTTGTCGACATTCATCGACTTCAAATCCACTGCCTTCGCGTTAACACTGAAGCTACCGGTAGCCTTACCTTCCGCATCGGCAGCGAGGAAGGCGGTCTTCTCTGCACGTACAGAAACCTTACCGTCTTTCGTCAGGGCCTTGGTCTCGAGCTTGCCGTCCTTCACCTCATAGTCGAGGCTCTCAACCGCGAAGGTCTTCGACCTGAAGATCACATCGCCCTCGGCAGTGTATTCGCCCTTGGTGAGCTTGCCCTTATCGTCGCGTTCGATATTCTTCGGGTTCGTGGTAGCCACCTCAACGGTCTTAGCCGTCATCGTAATCTTACTATCCTTCGTGAGCTCTTTCTCCTTCATGCCCTTGTCATCACTCTGATAGTCGATTGCTTCCAGATTGATGTTCTTGGAACGGATTTCCACGTTTCCGACTACTGGGAACTCCTTACCGTCAGTAGAATTAACCGTAGTGAAAGAGATGTTCTGGGCGTTCACGGAGAGACCGCCGTCTTCGACCAGTTTACCACTGTCATCCTCCATAGAGACACCGATTCTCGGGGTGACGACGCTGATGCCGGCCTCGGGGTTGGTATGGATGTTGCCGTCACCGTCGGCAGAAGCGATATTGATGGTCTCTGCTACGATGTTCATCGTGGCGCCCGTGGTATTCTTCTTAAAGTCGTCGCCTGTCTTGATCTCTTTCTTTTCAGCCTCAAGTGCCTTCTTCCGGCGGTTCACCTCGGCCAGTTGGGATACGAGATGGATGAAGGTCTGAGTGGCCTGATACAGCGTCGGCAGCATGGATTCCATTTCCTCATGTATCTCCTCAATGTCAAGGAGGTTCACACGCGAGGTGAAATTTTCCTCGACATTCCACTTCTGCTCATCATCCAACAGCTTCGACATCTTGGTGAAGCAGTCATCGACGACCTTCTTCTGTCCCTCCATCTGCTGCTTAAGCTCACTGCTCTCTTCGGACAGATCACTAATGGCGCCCTCGATGGCTTTCTTACGGCCTTCAGCAGACACTGCTGCTTCCAGATTCAGAAGGTTGTCGGCATGGATGTTGATGCCACCTTTCCCCGCCGGAACGGGAATCGCGGAGAAGGCATCCTTCGCATCGCTGCTGTGCAGCACGATGTCACAGGCCTGGGAGATGACTTCCGAGGTTTCGCAAACCACATCCTCCATGCCGTCAACGCCCGGATCGACGGCAATCTGGCGGATGCTGGGCGCACGGCTGACGATATGTCCCGACTCGCCGACGCCATCCAGGGCCACTTCACTGCCCTTAATGATCACGCGTCCCTGTGCACCGCCATGCAGCATGCCGCTCTTATCGACATTGCCGATTACAATCTCCGGGGCTGATATGACGATACGGTTGTCGTCGCGGTAGAAGATTCCGCTGTCGAGCCGGTTCATGATGTCCACCTTGATCTGCTGGACCTCAGCCTTCTGCTGATGGATCTCTTCCAAATCCTTCTCCACACACTTCTGGAAATTATCCAGTAAGGTCTTCCAATTATCAAATATATATCCCATGATTCAACTTTTTAAAATTTGATCAATGCGCCCTTTATCTTCTTGACGAATGCCTCGACCTTCTCCTTGTCCGAATCGTCAAGCGTTGACCCGTTAAGACTCTTGAGTGAGGGTTTCAAGACATCTTCCACCTTCTTGAATTCATTTCCTCGGAGCTCGAAGGTGTCGTCGGCCGAACCGATCAGGATGCTGCCCTTTTTGCCGTCGCCCCATGCATACCACTCATGATAAGATTTCTTGAGGTTCGCTGTCTCGTACATGTCGTCGATAACGCCCTTCACCGCGCCTTTCACCGCACCGCCTAACGTGTCGGTGGCCTTGCTGATGGGCGGAACGCCACTCAAGCTCTTGACGTATGTCCTCCACGTCACGTCATGCATGATGTTACCTTCGGTGGATGGAGACAGAGTCGAAGCATCCGGCTTGGCCACGACGGCACCATTGACTTTCTTACGCATGTCATCGGTAAAGCCCAGTTCCTCCAACAGGTTCATGGCAATCAGCCGCTTCATATACTTTTGGGTGTTGGGCATACTCCGCATACGGGAGCTCAGGTTCTTCTTCCTGTCTCTGATCTTGTAAACAGGAGCATTCGGACATTTCTCCTTGCTTACCGCCTTCAGCATCTTCTTCTTAAAGTCCTTCGGCATCGTCGTCCAATACCAGGAGAAATGCTTGTTGACATCCTCTTGCTTCATCTCCAGCTTATACAGGTCGCAGATTGCTTTCCGCAGATCTCTCGCCGCACTGATGACGGCCAAACGCATCATTCTCCTCTTGCCAATAATCATTTTATAGCGCTTGAAGTCCGAACCCTGGAAATTGGATTTCAGACGTGCAAAGCACGCATCACTTACAAGGCTCTTGGCATCGGACAATCCGCTGATGCGGTCAGAGATCTTCACGTTATCATCCTTGATGCCGACTTTGTCCTCCTCAAACTTCTTGTCAAGATCGGTCTCTTTCCACAGGTCGTTCTTCATCTCGTCATAGGTATTGCAAACGGCTTTCGTGTTGTCATCTGCCCATCTCGTCAATTCCCTGACAAGAACATTAAACTCCTCTTTCTTATCAACACAGGCGTTGTACTTTTCCATGAATCGCGTACACAGATCCTTCGCCACGGCATCGGCCGCATTGATCAGTGTGACGGTACCATCTCCGACACTCAAGTTCGCCCCAGAGCCGACGGTTGAGAGGATGGAATCCTTGACTTCCGCATTCAGCAGGGCCATCTTCTTCTCCTCGTTGAAGGCCAGCTTCGGATACTCACACTCCTTGTCGCCAGACTCCAGTTTCAGGAATCTGTTTGACTTCACGGTCAGCGCGCCCTCCATAGGCCGCATCACGACCTCGACGACGGACCTGACCATCGACAGGTCGACGACCTGTATGAACTTCTCTGCCAGCTTTTTAGCGACGAGTGCCGCCATGGATACGGCGAGGGTGGTGCCAGAGAACGCTTTCTCGTCGTTCTTGGATTTCCAAAGTTTATAGCCGACGTTCGTGCCAGAGACGAGGTCGAGATTGTTGCCGGCCTCAATCCTCACGTTCTTGCCCTTGATGGTGACGTCACCGTTAGGCGCAGAGATTGTGATACCCGTAAAGGCGTTGATGTTCACATCGCCCCAAGGAGACGCAATATTCACCTCACGGCTGTCAGTAGAACCTGAGATCTTGTACAGGCCATAATTGTCGGACAACTCAAAACCACCGGCCAAGGCGAGGTTGTTCTTGGCACTGCTAAACGGATTCAGGTCGCCCATGCCTGGGATAAAGTCAGAGAATGACCCCCAAGCCGGTGAGAACATTCCCGTCAGGAAACTCATGATGCCTGCTGCATCGTCGTTTATCTTCAGCTGATGACCGCCGGCTGTCGCACAATGTATATCCGCACTGGCACCTTTCGAAATAGCGCCCATCACGTAAGGACGCTCCACGTTACCATCGACAAACCCCACAAAGACTTTATCGCCCTCGTAATGCTTGCCCATGATACCTTTCTGACCACCCGCATTGGCAGCGAACTGAATCCAAGGAGAAGAAATTTTCTTGGTGTCATCAGTAATCTTATCATCCTCATCTTTCTTGATATCCTGCCAGGAGAACATTACGCGGACTCGCCCGCTGTCATTGGGATCCCCGGCATCGGTCACAGTGGCGATCTGAGGATCAGCCAACCTGACGTGACCGGCAGGAATCACCGTGGGATAGAATTGGTTGGTCTGCTTGGCTAAGGCGTACACCTGGAAGGAATAGTTGGCCTTATCGGAGCTGACCATCCACAGGTTGTCCTTTGGTGTTAAGGGAATATTGGTCAGACAGTCAATCTGCGTCACAATATACTGCTGATTATAAATTTCGATGATCTGTCCCAATTTCAGATTCGGATAACTGGTGTCGAAATTGATGCAGACAGCATCCTTGCCGGCGGTGATTTCATTCTTCAGGATGCCGAAGTACTTCTTTTTGTCATAAGCGGAATCTATCTCAGAGAATGGGTTAAAACTCATCGCCTTATCCACCTCTCCTTTTTTCCCATAATCGTGTTCGCCATATTGCTCAGGCTCCGCCAGCTTCTTCTTTTCATCAGTGAAGAACGCATCTTCACGATCATTATTCGAACTTGAGACGTCACTACCCTGCCTGGCAAGGTCATACAGATCGTTAAACAACTCACCGCCTAAAAAAGTAGGGATGTTCTTTTCGTTCTTGAAAAAACTGGAGAACTTCTTCATCACTACTTTATCCAACTTACCGCCCCAACAGAACAGGTTTCCCGAGATCTTCTTAGGATCAATACGGATGGGATCATCCAACATATTGCCCTCATAGCCTGCGCCACAGTCATACTTATCACCACTGGCCTCCTGCTCATCCGCATCAAAATAACTCATACTATCAAGCAATGGCAGTTTGACGTCGCCTTTCTGCTGACTTAATTCATCTTTAGTGGTAGGGACCTTATAGACTGTCGATTCAGGACAGCCGACAAACAGCTTACCGTTCTCATAATACATGAACTCACCCCAGCGGTTGGTAGTACGGGCCAGCATGTCGTAGAAGCTCTCGTTATACTGCACCAGAAAGGGGAAGATGTGTTCGCTGCTCTTCCCGCTATACAGATAGGCGAGATTCTTCATGCTGTCTGCATTGAAGGCCAACGTCTTCTTCTCGTCGTAAGGAGCCTTGAACTTCCCGACCTCCTCGGTCAGTATCCCTGCCTTCAGTTTCTTGCCTACAAATGTACGGCAGGTATTCTCCAGCGTCATCAGCTTGTCGAGGCTGTAGATGCCCAGGACGATGCGCATGCAGTCCGACTTGTACTTCACGTGTACGGCCTGCACATAGAAGTCGTCTCCCACCTTCTTATATTCGGGGATATCCTTGCTGAGATCCACGTTCTGCACATCGATGAGCGACACCCTTCTGTCCTTGAACATCGCGGTGATGACGTTGCGCATGACGGGCACCCATGCGCCGCCATCCTTGTTCACCACGGAGAGCTCTGCGGTGATCTCCGTGGGCCGGTACATCCGCTTATGGAACTGGAGGTTCACCAGACTGAAGTTGTAGACTCCCTGTTTGTTATTCTTGTTGGTCAGCTTCAGTTCCTTCGTGACGAGCTGACTGTTGCCCTGCTGATCCATCTTCTCTTCGGTAGAGAAGAGGATGTCGGCCTTTTCCGTCGTTCCGCCTTCTTTGGGCAGGCTGACGTCGTGGATGGTGAGATTCAATATTGCCATCTGACTATAATTTTACTGAATGAATACACACTTTAGATGATTCTGTTCCTCTCGTCCCAGGTAGGTGACGGAGCGCACCATGATTGTCACGTCGAGCTGTATCTGCTCGTCCTCGCCAGTCACATTCTGGCCGGCGCTGTAGTTTTCCTCCACGCTCACCACGAATCCGTTCACCATGAGGCCATCCTCACAGTAGGCCAGCCGCTGGTTGTCGTTGAACGTGGCGTTGAAGAGGAACGAATAGTTGTAGGCCTCGTTGGCCAGCAGATGGCGATAGAACACCTTCACATCCTTCGGAGTTCCCACCCTGACAGTGAACTTCAGGCTGACGGGCTCCGTAGGCCCGTAGACCTCGCCCGAGGCATTGCGCTTATGGTCACACTGATAATCGAAGCGCTGCACGGTCAGGCACCGCTCCTTCAACACGTTCATGGGATTCTCCAGGAAATCCTCAGGCACCAGCAGCGCCTTCAGTTCGTTAGAATATAATGTAGCCATACTTATAGACAATGAAGTGATACACCGTCGATCTCCAGCGTCTGGGCACTGATGGCGAGCTTCAGTAGCCTGCGACGGGAGCTGTTGATATCATAAAACTCAGAGAGCGAGAAACACACGGCGTCCTCGAAATAGAGCACCTGCGTGTCGGGGTCCGACTGCCCGCCCTCATTGGTCAGACTGATGACGAGCCGTCCGTTCTGCACGGTCTGACTCGAGAACCACTCTATCAGGCTGTGGTCGTCCTTTCCCGGGGCGATCACCTTCACCTCCACCCGTTCGCACCGCGCGCTGCCTTCAGGCGAGAACCCGTTGAAGGGGCGGGCAAACAAAAGCCGGCAGTCAGTCACCAGATAGCGCTTCGAGTAGCGCTTGATGCTGTTGTCGCCGAATTCCAAAACTGCTGTTAATGCCATATTCTTATTCTATCATGAAAAACCTGGTGCAAAAATACGACATTCCCAGACTCCTTCCAAACATTTTGCCGTATTTCTTTACAGTTAGTAGCGACAGGTCGGAGGGGAGGCGACAAAAGTGACGGGCCTCCGTCAGAGTTGTCGCCTCTCGCGCCATACGTTATCTTCCAAAGGGGAAGGCCGGCTGCGGGGCCTTCTCCGGCTCACCGAGGAAGGAGGCCTCGGCATCCTTGTCGTCGAGCTTGAACACCATGAACTTCGGGCTCTGCTCGGTACAGGGTGTCCATGCCCCACCCTGCGGGCCGTTAGGATCGCTATATTTCACGAAGTTGCTCCATGCGGTGAGCATCTTCTCGGAGAGGTCCCAGTCGCCCTTGGTCCAGGGGCGCCAGCAGTGCTTCAGGCTCTTGAACACGAACCAGAGGTCTGAGGAGTGGAAGGCGCCCTTCAGTCGCTGTGTCACCTCGGGATGGCTGCCGTCGTCGGGCAACGGACGGGCAAACTGGTAAGCCCAGGCCTTGCCGCCCTTCTGCTGGCGGACCTTACAGAACTCGGCGATGTTGGGAGCCATGTTACCCATATCGTTCAATGTGAAACCAATCATATAAGGTACGTCTGCGAGCGTGCCCTCGCGTGTGGCATCGTCGAAACTCTTCACACAGACATAACCGTCGATCATCGGCATGAAGGGCAGTCCACGACGCATGAACGCCATCGGGCCGCTGGGCTGCTGGCCGTCGTCGTTGACTTGATAGTAGAGGGTGTTCAGGGCGAAGACGGTCTCTGTCGAGGCGGCGCGCATCTTCTGCAGGTCGGTCAGTCCGGCCCAGTCGAACACTTTCTTCGCATTGGCCTCGGCATCGGCAAAGGTGCCGCCGCTGTAACGGGCACCGATCGGGTTACCGTTGGCATCGGGAATACTCAGTCCCTGGGCACTCATGATGACGGCCTTGTGGAACAGGCCACGGGCCAGCGGACTCTCGCAGAGGGTGCGCACGCTGCCGCCACCGGCACTCTGTCCGAAGATGGTCACGTTGTCGGGGTCGCCGCCAAACTGTGCAATGTTCTTCTTGATCCACTTCAGCGCCTCGATCTGGTCGAGGATGCCGTAGTTGCCAGACACCTTATTCGGGTTTTCGGCCGAGAGCAAAGGATGAACGAGAAATCCGAACACACCCAGACGGTAGTTGATGGACACGAGCACCACGTCCTTGGCACCCCACTCCTGACCGTCGAACTCAGGCTCTGAGCCGAAACCCTCACGGTAGCCGCCACCATGGATCCACAGGGCCACGGGCAGTTTCTTATTCACCTGTCCGGGAGCCTTCGTCCATACGTTCAGATACAGACAGTCCTCGCTGAAGGCGGCCTCCTTGCCATAACCCCACTCAGTGTAATAGCCACCGGTGTACTGGATGGCCTGATAACTCGGACGGCCGAAGGTGTCGCAGATCTTGACGCCCTTCCAGGGGATGACGGGCTGCGGGGCCTTCCAGCGGTTCTCACGGATGGGAGGCGCTGCATAGGGGATGCCACGATAGACAAACACGTCGGGATGGTCGTCGGCCACGACGCCCTGCACCTGACCACCTTCAATTGTCAACACGGGATTTTCTGCTGCCTGAGCAGACACTGCTACCATGAGCAGAAGAGGCAAAAAAAGTTTTTTCATAAATTGTTTATTTATTGGTTGAAGCATAAAACACTTGGCAAAGGTACGAACATTTTTTGTTTCCGCCAAATATTTCATTAATAAACTTGCACAGTTCGGATAATCTTCGTACCTTTGCATCCAAATTCAATCAAAGATATGACAAAAACGACGCTGTGTGAAGAAGAAGACCGCCTCGTCATGTATTTTGAGGGACGGCTTGATACGCCTGAGACCGACAAGGTGAAGAAAGACATGAAAGTATTGTATGACTATCATGACATGACCATCGTGCTCGACCTGACCGACCTCAAGTATGTCTGCAGCGGCGGCCTGCGCCTGTTCCTCAGCCTGTTGCAGGAGGGGCGCAAGAACGGCTGTACCGTCACCGTTACCGGCCTTAGCCCATACATCCGCAAGGTGTTCGACGAGACTGGCTTCTCCCGCCTCTTCAAATTAGACTGACAGGGGGACTATGGACAAATTTTGAGCCTTTTTGCCCGATTTGTCCATAATTTGGCACTTTGTCGCAACAAGTTGTGAATTTTTTCTTAGTTTTTTGTTGTTTGTTCTGCAGAAATTGTGTATTTTTGCAAGCAGAACAATTAAAAACGAAGAATTATGTCATTAATCAAAAAATTGCAAATAGGCGACAATCACGCCGGCAGGTATTCGAAGGAGTATCTGCTCACTGATTTCAAATGCCGTACACACAGGCTCCACGACGAGTACCGTCCCCGTGCAGACAAATACTGCGATTACATTGAAGCTACGGTGATTGCCCCCGGGCGTGAAGACATGCTGATGTACGAGTGGTTCATCAACAGGTCGTCATTGAGCGGACGGCTGCTTATCCAGCTGCCCCCGAAGGCGAACCAGAGCGTGCCCGACGAACAGGAGATCTATTTCGAGGAGGGTCAGTGCTTCTCCTTCGAGGAGGAGTACCACATCAACTGCAACCAGCGCCGCATGCTCCGCCTGCAGTTCGTGGCAGAGCGTGTCACTATCAACGGTATCACCTATAAAAGACTGTAAGTTATGGTTACAATCAATCAACGTCCGAAATATCTGAAGGCTGTCCTTTATAATAATAATGTGGCAGAGATAGCCGGAAGCGTGGTACAGTCACAGTGCTTCACCGTGCAGGATTATCACTACCACTGCTATCGCGAGCGCGACGAGCAGGGGAACCCTTATGGCGGCATACTATCGGAGTATCTCGACTTCTCCGTGGTTGTCTCAGACCTGGAGACCATCAAGTTCTTCTACCAGTGCATGGACATGATTGAGAACACGCCCGTGTCATTCCTCTTCAACGCCTCCTTCGGCCCTACCGGCCGCCTCACCGACTTCGAGGACGGTCTGATCACCTACGGCTACGTGGTGAACGTGGACGAGGGTTGTGAGAACGACGACGTGTCGGGAGAGGAGCAGGTGCTCCTCCACGTGAGGATGCTTCTCAGCAATATGCTGTTCCTGGGCAGCAATGCCGTTCACTTTCTTGAGATCACAAAGGATTAGTCGAAACACATATAATATATAAAGGATATGGCAGATTCTATATCAATCAAGAGCATCATCGACAATTTTGACTACAAGCTCTTTATCGGGAAGAACATTAAGGATCCTGGGAAAGATGTCAAGGAGCTCCCCCCACTCCATTCCAAGCTGAACTCATTCATCGAGCTGGGTAAAGATAATCAGCGTTATTCCATCGTATTGTCGGGACTGAAGTTCACCCGCAAGCTCTATGAGCCGGGGCTTATCGAGGCTGAGGTGACCATCAAGCCCGAAAAGAAGGAAGCCCCCTCATTCCAGAATGTGGAGGATCTCTTCGCCATGAGGCAGGTGGAACTGAAAGTGGTAGATTTCCAAAAGACGGCGGCCAAAGATACGTCGGAGAAAGAGACGACGATTGCCAAGAACTACTATATCTACATGATCAATCCACAGCTCGTGCCTAATTCCAGCGGTGCGATGGAGATGTATGTTAAACTGACCATCCACAGCTACGACAAACTGATGGCCATCGACAAATATTGTAAGGCATTCACCGCCCAAAAGCTCTCCTCAGAGATTCTGAAATCGGAGTTCCCGTATTTCGGCCTTCCGGAAAGTATGGTATCGGCAGAGATTGCAAACCTGCAGAACCTGAAATACACGAAAGACAAAGAATATGTGGAAATGATCCAGCCCTATCTGGTGCAGTACAACGAGTCGTTCTACGACTTCCTGGCGCGTACGGCCAACCGTTGCGGTGAGTTCCTCTATTTTGAGGACGGAAAGTTGACACTCGGACTGCCCCAGAACGACACGGAAAAGATTGAGTCATTTGCCAATGTCACCATGCAGGGCTATACCTCTGGTCCCATCGACGTAAACTACTACAGCTATGACAGTGTGAAGGACGACGCCAACATCCCTGGCAATCTGAACTACGATGTCATCGAGAAAGACAAGGCCGGCTTCCCTAAAGACACATTCAAGCCAAATCCGCAGTTCAACGACTCTTTAGCATGCGACGAGTATATCTTCCCCCTGGAGAATGACAAATATAATAATCTGAAACGGGAACTTGGTTTCCGTACTGCAGGAGAGACGGCCACGACGATGGCGTTAAGGCTTGCAACTGCTGTGGCCAACCACGACGAAGGAAACCCCCTGGCGATGCTGGCAAAGGACGGCGTAAAGGTAGGAACCGACACTGCCAATGCTGCCATTCTCATGGGATATAGCGACAATGATGAAAAAGACAAACTTAAGGAGAAATGGGAAGGAAAGGCTAACAAAGCTGAGCATTACAACGATTCAAGGCTTGTGGAATTCTCGTCACTCGACACCAAAGGCTGGCTGACACATGATTTCTACACAAAGATCCGGAAGCAGGAGGCAAAACAGCATAAGAGAATCATCTGCATCGACATGGGCACGAACTATACGCCCGTCAAGTTGGGTGACAGGATTCAGATCTCCGGACTTGAGGGTGACTACATCGTGATACAAGTCAACCTCATCGGTAATATGATGTGGCAGCACAACTACCGGAAGTTCGACCCCACCGACCAGTCCACCGACCGCTATACTGACAGGCAGTCGGAGGTCATCTACGCCATCCCCGTAGATGGCGGAATGGTTGTGCCTCCCGTAGGCCCCATGCCGATGATCCGTAAGTCGGGCCCGCAGACAGCCTATGTCACTGACAATGGCGACAAGAAGTATCAGGGTCGTGTGCGTATTGCCTACCCGTGGCAGGCGACCAACGAGAGTAAGCGTCTGGAGATGTATGCCGCCGAAACGGCTGTCAAGAGTGCAGAACAAGCACAAACAAAAATAGAAAATGATCTTACAGACATTTTACTAAAGCTGAGAGGCAGGTTAGAAGTAAAAGATGAACTGGAAAAACTGAGAGAAAAGTCAAAAGACCTGATACTGGTTATTGAAGAGCTTGAAACTGAGAAAAAGAAAAATGTGGAGGAGATGGCTGAAAAAGCCTACGCCATGAAGGTACCGGTGGTAGATGGCAAGAAAAAGAACATCAGTTTTAAGGAATATGGAGACCGTTGCCGGTATTTGGAGTTAGAGCAGAGAAATAAGATTATTGACGAGATCATTGCATTGCTAAAGAATCATGGCAACCTCGATAATGCTCTTCAGGATCTGGCTGATCAAGCAAAAGAACTGTATAAAAAGGAGACGGAAGCAAAGACTAATGTTGAAAAAGCCAAAGCAGACGTAAAGGACAAGGCGGATAAGCTTGCGAAAAGGGCTGAAGAATGGAACAAGGAAGTGGGCAAATCGGCTACACCTTATATTCGCGTCGCCATGCCCATGGCTACCACGGGCGGTGGAGCATACTTCATGCCGTGCAAAGGTGACGAGGTGCTCGTCAACTTCGACGACGACAACGTGGAGCGCCCGTATGTGGTAGGCAGTGTCTATTCGAAGAACACCTTAGCTCCTGGAGAGGGTCTCGACAAGTATATCAAGAACTACCTGCAGAAGAGATCTCCGATGACGCTGATGTCGCCTAACGGACAGCACATCAGTTTCGTGGCACCGTCAGACGGCTGGAAATTCTTTCAGGCCTTCTCACCGGCCTTGAAGACCCTGCAGACGTACATCCCTGCACTCAAGGGCAAGGATCTGAAGTGGGGCGGCCTGAAAGACCTCAACGGCGGTATCTACATGGGCGACCGCTATGGCATGTATGAACTGTCGCTGTCGTCGCACGACCGTAAGGTGAAGATCAACAGTCCCTTCGGCAATGTGGAGATCGGCGCCTTCACCGGCATCACCATCAATGCCCCCAACGGCGACATCAAGATCAGAGGTAAGAACGTGAGCATCGAGGCCGGCAACAAGCTGACCCTGCACTCAGGTACGAACATCAAGGACAGTAGGAGCGCCAAAGAGGCTGCAAAGGCGCTGCTGAAGACTGCAGCAAAGACGGCACTGGACAATACCGTAGGCAACGTGCTGAGTCTCAAGCTTGTCGACATGACCCTCGTGCGCAATATCTATGAGGTTTTCCTGAGACCTATCGACGGCACACTGAACCTGAAGTCGAACAACTTCGTGATGCTCGAAGCCGGCAAGGGCAAGGCCCAGGTGCCACTGGACCGCTACGCTCCGAGCTATCAGGCAAAACTTGGTGTACAAGACCAAGTAAAACAGAAGATTTACGCCAAGATGGGTGCTTATATCAAACTCATAGACAGTAAAGTAAGCAATTTGCAGAAAGAATATCTCAAATTAAAGAAAGTAGCATTTGCTAAGAAAGCAGCATATGAGAAAATGATGGCCGCTTGTTGGGGGAATAATAATTATCCCAATGTTATAGCCCCAGTCTGGAGTAAAACTTTAGAGGCAGGTGACAATCGTTTCACAAAAATCAATCCGGCCGGGTTCGCAGACGGCACACTTTCACAATGGTTGAGGGATAACATCACTCAGGCAAATTTAAAAGGTGAAGCAGGTACTTTCTGGAAAGTTCCCGGTCATCCCAGAACAAATATTGTGGATACATTGAAAGGCTATATCGTACCCGTGGTTGACGATTATGGTCTTGCTATCGTCAAACTGCATCTTAAGGCTAAGGAAATCCAAACGTTATTCACTGATGCGGATAAGGTAGAGATCAACGAGTCTGTTCTGAATTTAGTCGCCGGTGATGATGGACATGTTCCGGATGATGAAGACACCCAATGGATTGATAATACATTTAAGAATACCATTTATGATACCGGAAACAACGATAATCTGATAAGCGCATTCTTTACTTCATGGACTGGCAGATATGGTGCTGATAACCCAAACAACAATAACTTTATGGTTAGCGCCGATAAGGACAGCAAGGATGATCCCCTATACGATACGCTACTCATCCGGCGCAAGATGATTGCCAAGTTCTTGTATAATCTGAGTCATGATGATAATAATAAAGTTGGTATAGCTCCTAATGAATCATATAGCAAACACTTCGCTGTTTGTTATACATCTGATAACGCCACCGAGGACGCTTTCTTGAAAAAGAAGTGGTCTCACGTGGCAAGCTTATCAGCCAAGGCTCCTGGTATGAAAGATTCGATTTTGGATGGATTGTGCTCGTTTGGTGAGTTCTTCGGAATAAATAATACCGTCAAGTCGGTCTTCGACAAAGACGCGCCATACGGCGGCTGGGCTCATCAGGTGTGGAACGACAAGAACGGTCAGATACTTTTCTCCAGCGAAAAGGGCACCACGTATGCGCTCGATAAGGGAACCATGAAAAAGTTGGATCTCTATAGCTTGAGTACGCCAAAGATGATCAAGGATATCTTGAAAGCGATAAAATAATCATTCACTTTTACGTTCAACAATTTGACAGTTTATCATTATGGCAGACAGAATATACAATACTTGGGAAGCTAAGCTGAAAAGCCTGCTCGACAGCGTAGAAAAAGAGTTGGCCGAGGTCAGGGCACAGAAGGAAGCCCTGTTCAGCCTGAACACCGACGTGCAGAACAAGGTTGAAGGCCGGCTGATACACGATGACCGGCGCCTGATACTCTCCGCTCCGGAGATTGTGATCGGCAACGTGAACATGGGTGGTACACTCGATCCTGCCGGTGGCTGCACCATCATCATCCGCGGCAATAGCGTCGCCGTGGAGGGTGTGGGTGACGCAGGCAGCGTGGCCGTGCGCGCCCCGATAATCAGCCAGACGGCAGAGAACCCGGGCATCGACGGCAAGGAGCATACGGTAGAGGGTGTGTCGCAAGTAATCATCCAAAGCCGTGAGGTGTCTATCGACAGCAATGACATCCCAGCAGGCGGTGCCTTCCTCGACGCCAGGGGAGTAGACGGTGGCAGTGGTGTCGCCCTCTATGCCGACAAGCACCTGAGCCTCTCGGCCGTCTCGTCGAAGAAGTCGCTCACCGAAAGACTTGAAGAGAAACTCAACAGTCTAAAGGATATCAAGGAAGCCTTGAAAGAGGAAGCCAAGGACGACCTGGACAAGTTCAAAGAGCAGAGCAAGGAACTGTCGAAGATCAATGACGATCGCGACAAGCTGAGACTGAAAGATGAAGACGAACTGACAAGCATCTACAATGATATCGACGAACTGAACAACCTGATTGACGAGATGTCGCCCCAGCTGGCCGAAGAAGTCTATCGACAGTCGAAGACCCTGGGTGAACTGGCAGAGCTGAACCGGCAGGAGAAGTTCTTCAAGAAGATGAAAGAGGAGGTGGGCAAGACCTCCGACGACGACTTCAAGAAGAAGCCCGTACAGAGTTCGATGTCCATACAGTCAGAATCCCTGAACATCATGAATGCCGACGGCGACGGTAACCTCCGTACCGACGAGGGTTCAGGCTTAACCATCCACTCTAACCGCATGAAGGTGGAGGGTGTCTTCGACGACAAGGGCTCACTCGACAAGGACAACCGTCTCACCGTGAACATGAAGACCATCGACCTGAGCACTGCCGGAAGGTCGGGTGTGGAAACGGAGGAAGATGGCACGCTGAAGACTGCCAAGCTGCCTGCAGAGGGCGACGTGATCATCACCTCAAAGAACATCACCATGCAAACCATCGACGCCGAGGTGGCCGACAAGAAGTATAAGGACACCGGCCTCGCCAAGGACGGCAGCATCACTATCAGGTCGAAGAGCATCGGACTGTCGAACATCAACACCACCGACGTGGAGGCCGACGACAAGGGTAAGGTGACGAAGGCCACCTACAAGCCCGAGGGCGAGATTCTGCTCTTCTCGAAGCAGGTGCAGATCAGCAGCATGGAGTCGAAGCTCGACGGCGACAAGGTGGAAGAGACGGCTCTGGCCAAGGACAGTGTCTTCTCCGTCAGGGCCGAGAAGATGAGCCTCTCCGCCGCAGACCACGAAGGAAAGGCTGCAGGTCAGGCCACCATCAACGCCAAGCAGGTGACGGTGTCGGCCATGAATGTCGATCCGAAGACGAAGAAGTTCAAGGAGGTGGCCCAGGGTGGCAGCATCGAGGTCTATGCCGAGAAACAGACGGTGGTGGCCAAGAAAGACCTGGCTATCCACGGCGAGGAGACCGCACAGCTGACGAGTACGAAGAAGCTGCTGGTGAACGGCAAGGAGACCACGGAGGTGAAGCAGGACGACAAGAACCTGCTGACGCTCAGTGGCGGCAATACCGACCTCTCTGGCGGCAAAGTCACCATCTCAGGCGACACTACCGTCAAGGCCCTCACCTCCCCGCTCGTCTCGGCAGACAAGCTCGAAGTGAAGAGCGCCTTCAAGTCGTCGAACATCTCCGACGGTGTCTTCGTCGGCACGAAGGACACATCAACAGCTAGCTCGAAGATAGAGATGAAGAAGGAGGCTGCCGACGTGAACAAGGAGGCCCTCGACGGCGGTGCGGCCACAGAGAAGAATCAGGGCGACGCTCTGGGCAACATGGCTGGCGACGCAGTGAGCAACGTGCTCGGCATTGCCCTGGAAGTCGGCTTCAAGAAGCCCGGTGAAGAGAAAAAATCGTAAATTGTAAATCGTAAATTGTAAATCGAAATATATGGATCTGTTTTTTAAAACAAAATTGAATAGTGCGGAGAAAAAGATGGGCAGCTATATGACCCTGTTACACTTCCGCTACCAGAACCTCTGCGTGAAGGCAGAGCCCGCTGCACTGATACCCGTGGATGTGCATGTCTTTGACGAAACAATGAATATCGAGGAGGTCGCAGAGGTTGCCGTGACCGATGATTACCATCTGGCCATCATACCGAACAATAACGAATATCTCCAGCCCATCTTACAGGCTGTCACCTTCGTACATCCGGAGTTCAAGCTCAGCATGAAGAAAACGGAAGTGGCAGACGAAGACAGGGAGTATCTGGAATACGAGATGCCCGAGGTGGACAAAAACCGTCGTGACTTCCTCAACGAAGCGGTGAAGAGCCTGCACGACGAGGCCCAAGCGAAGATCGACCAGGTTTATACCGAGGAGAAAGCCAGCTGTGCTCAGTTGTTATCTAAAAATCCACAAGACCTCGATGAAGTGAATTTGGAATTAGAGCGGATGCACGACGACACACTCAGTACCATTCATGGCCTCCGCGACGACAAGCTGGAGGAGATTGAGGACGGCTATCTGCGTTACCTGTCACAGGGATCCAACCAAGAAGGCGGTGACGACAATCCCGACTACGACGTCACCCATAGTATCGTCATGCATGAATAATATATAATTAATGTATAACTCAAAAAAATAAGCAGTATGAAAAAGATTCTTTTAAGCATCTCTGCCGTCACGGCCATGATCGCCATGACAGCAACATTCAGTGCCTGTTCGTCAGACGACGAGCAGCAGCCCTCTACTACAGCTACGTTGGTCATTAACGCCTCAAGAGGTGACTATGGTGGCGGAACCCGTACCCTCAATCTCGCCAACGACATTCCTGTCGCATCGTGGACTGCCAGCGATAATGTATTTGTCTATAAAGCTGGTTGGACTGACCCCATAGGTACTCTCACGCCAGATATAGATAAAACCGTTGGTATTAAGACAAAACTCACAGGTGATCTTAGTCCAAGTGGTTTGAATGTAGGTGACAATATAGAGTTCATCATGCCACGTGCCGATTGGGATTACACAGGACAGGATGGCGAAATCTCTTCCATCTCGTCTAAATATGACTATGCCATCGCCACAGTTCAAGTTACATTCTTTGACCAGGGCAATAAGGTCTATGGCAGCACTGCCTATTTTAAAACCCAACAATCCATCATCAAGTACAAACTTGTCTATGATGATAATGGTGTTAGAAAGTCGTTTAAGGCGACATCTCTGACCATTGTAGCAAACAGTGGAAAAATTGTGACAAGTCGCAGTCGCGATGGTAAGACTGTTAACACCGGCGGTCTTGTTATTACAGCAAATGATCAAACGAATGGTACTGACGTATTCTATGTGGCTCTCCGCAACGATTCTGGTAGTGAAGACACATATACGCTTACCGCCAAGGCTGCTAATGGTGGTGCGATATACACATCAGCGCCCTCTCAACCACACAACTATGCCTTTACAGACTACGCACGTCATGAGGTTCTTATGAGCATTAACGACGACACCCATACCGAACGTGACAACTATGTCCTCAAGGATTATGGTACATGGTAAAGCACTACTTGCTATTACCGCCTCAATCCTTGTAGCATGCAGTGATTACGGGGACAGACCGCTTGACCCTACAGACTATGCAGGGCAAAGGTCTGTTCCCGTAACACTGACCGTCAATGCGACAAAGGGGCAGACTGCAAGCACCCGTGGCTTGACTCTAAATAATGACAAAATCGCCGCCATCTGGAGCGCGAGTGACCGCGTCACAGTATTGTCAGCCACAAATACCATGCTCGGCACGATGACCCCCATGTCGACAGGCTCCAGAGAGACTAAACTCAAAGCAGAACTATCCGATTACAGCAGTGTCAGCATAAACGACCAACTAAACCTTGTATTCCCCCGTACGGGCCGAGACTACACAGGGCAGATAGGCACACTGGAAGACATAGCTGCCAAATACGATTATGCAACTGCATCGGTCAAGGTAACGTATGTCGATGACTCGTTTGTTTCAGCTTCTGATGCACATTTTGTTAACCAACAGGCTATTGTCAAGTTTTCACTTCAAAAGCCAGATGGAAGCGCTTTAATGGCAAATTCACTGACCATCGCTGCCGATGGGCTGATACAGAAAGGAGAAACACAAGGCCCTGTCACCATTACCCCAACGGCCGCTAAGAACGAGATATACGCTGCCCTCACTGGGTTTGAAGAAAAAGCAGTGACTCTCACTGCTACTGTCGGAAAGAAAACCTATTCTTATATAACCCCCGAGGCCAAAACCTTAAAAAATGGGAACTACTACCTCGTCAATTGTAAGATGCAGGCAGACCCTGTGGCCTACACCCAACCACTGACCTTGGAGTGCTTTGACACTAAAGGCTGTGCCGTGTCGGTAACCAACTATGGCGACCTTGAGTATTACACAAACTCTGATAAAAAGTGGATACCATATGAGGGTGACCAAATTGATCTTAGCAATGGTGATTGGGTAAGCTTCCGAGGCACAAATGCCACGCAAACTCAATCAACCGATTATATGCAGATTTACTCTAATGGTAGTTGCTACGTCTACGGCAATATCATGAGCTTGCTCAGTAAGGACAGCTACGCCACCTTAACCGACTTACCATACGAGAATACATTCTCGCAATTGTTCTATAATAACAAGAATCTCACTCATATCGAAGGTAAGGACTTAGTATTGCCCGCCACTACTTTAGTACCAGGATGCTATTTAGAGATGTTCTCCGGTTGTTCGAATTTGAACTATGTGAAATGCCTTGCCACCGATATCAGTGCAGATAATTGTACCTTCGAATGGCTCAAAGGAGCCGGCTCTTATATATTATCCGAAAGTGGCACTTGCACCTTCATCCAGGCCGCAGGTGTCAATTGGCCCAGAAACGACGACAGTGGCATCCCTGTAGACTGGGATGTCAAAACTGAATAAAATCACAAAATTATATAGAATCACTAAAGACAAAACTCTATGGCAGAGACCAAAACTAACAAGAAAAAAACAATTGGCGTCTACGATTACCGACTCGATTTAGGTGTCAACATTGAAGATCCTAACAAGTCTGTGACGGCCCTGTCCCTCTGCCCCAAAAAAGGGGAAAAGGCCACCATCGGCGACACCGTACGCACTGTCACACTTTTAGGAGTGAAGTTCACGCGTAAGATCTACGAGCCCGGTCTTATCGAGGCCGAGGTAAGCCTCGACTCCGTCCCGACTATCGATGATGCCAACGCTTTCTTCAGCATGCGTTATGCCGAACTCTCCATCATCGACCCCAACGGTACTACCGACAGTGACAAGGAGAAAAAGATTGCCAAGAACTATTTCGTGTTCATGGTCAACCCGCAGATCGTGATGAACAACGGCAAGCCTTCGATGTTCATCAAGCTGACCATCAACAGTATGGACAAGTTGATGACACTCGACAAATACAGTAAGGCTTACGTGTCAAGGACGCTCGGCGACATCCTCGACTACGAGAGCAGAAGTTTCGGGTTTAAGGACGTGTTGTTCCAGACCAACAACTATTATCTGCGTCGCCTCAGATACCCACTCAAAGGAAATGCGAAGGACCTCGCAGACAACAGCATCGAACTGAAGACCAGCCTGGAGTTCATACAGCCCTATCTGGTGCAGTATAATGAGACGTTCCACGACTTCATCGTGCGCACAGCCAACCGCTGTGGCGAGTTCCTGCTGTTTGAGGACGGTACGCTCTATCTCGGACTTCCCGTGACGAATACCGTCGAGAGCATACCCACCTACGACACCGTGACCTTCCAGGACTTTTCTAAGAATCCGCTCAATGTCGAGACCTATGCCCGCGACAGTGTAAAAAAAGGAAATGGTGATGTAAAGATACTCGGTCTGAACACCGGTGTCATCAAAACGGGGCGTGACGGATTCCCCGATGATGCCTTCCCTAAAGGTCTGAAATACAACTCCGAGTTGGCGCAAGACGAATATATCTACCCACTCTATCGCGGGAAATGGACGAACCTGCGACACGAAACAGGCTTTGACAATATCACCGACCTCCCCATCGCTTTCGTCTTCTCAATGTTAAAGAACGAGTTACAGAACACACAGACCGACTATATCCTCAACGCTATAGACTGGGGTGTGGCACTGGCCACAGAATGGGGCTCGTTAGCGTTCTTCGCACTCACAGAACTGTACTTCACGAACAAGGCCAAGACCGATGAATTCATTGACCCGCTGAAAAAAAAGAAAGAACATTACGACAGTCTTCACGGCGTGCAGTTCAGTTCCGTGAATGAAGAGGGATGGACGACAGTGAACTACTACGCCGACATACGCAAGTATGAGGAGCAACAGCAGAAGAAGATCATCTGCATCGACATGGGCACCAACTACACCGACGTGAAGCTGGGAGAGACCATCCAAGTGGAAGGCCTCAAAGGCAACTATGTGGTCATCGAGATCAGGCAGGTCTCCAGCCAGATGTGGACACGCGACTACAAAAAGTTTGACTCTTCGGACAACTCTACCGACATCTATACCAACAGACAGTCGCAGATCATCTATGCCATCCCCACCTATAAGGACAAGGATGACAAGGAGAGAGCCATGCCGCCCGTCGCACCGGTGAGCGTCATCAGGAAGGCTGGCCCTCAGACCGCCTTCGTCGTCGACAACAAAGACCCGAAGCACCAGGGACGTGTCCGTATCGCCTACCCCTGGCAGTCATCCGAATCACCAAAACGTCTGGACCTGATGCAGGCAGAAATAGAGCTGGACGCAGCAACGAAGTCCGTCAAGGCCATTGAAGACAAAATCAATGAGATGAAATATCTCCTGGATTTGCTCACTTTGGAGAAAGAAGAACTGAAGGACATCAGCACAATGACAGACGAGGAAAGGAAGCAAAAGAAAGAGGCTGTAGAACAGGAGATTGCTTCTATCGATCTCCTTCTCAAATCACTTGAACTTCCCGCAGACGGTAGCCGCGGATCCCTCAACATATACCAGTATCTCGTGCGCCTTGCCCAGGTGGAGAAGACCAAACGCCTGAAGAAACGGAAGGAGGTACTCGAAGCCGTCCTGAAAATACTGAATGGCGAACAGGTGGACCTCGATGCAGAAATGAAGAAGCTGCAGGATGAGATTGACAAAAACAATAATCTCCTGAATGATGCAAAAGAAGAGAAGAAAAAAGCCGAGGATAAATATAATGAGATAAATAATAAGACCGACAGTCTTGCCGAAGCTTGGACTGATGAACTGAAAGATATAGCCTCGCCCTGGGTGCGCGTGGCAACGCCCATGGCCACCAAGGGAGGCGGTACCTACTTCAAGCCGCAGGTGGGCGACGAGGTGTTGGTGAACTACGACAATGACAACATCGAGCGGCCCTACGTCGTGGGAAGCCTATTCTCAAAGAACGTCCCCGACCCCGACGAGTTCCTCAACTGCACGGCCACCCAAAGCGACCTGCTGAAAGAAGCCACCACCACCATCATGTCGCCCAATGGCCACCATATTGCCTTCAAGGATCCCACCGAAGGCTCGGCATTCCTCAGTGGCATACAGCCCGGTGTAGGTCTGCTGGCATCTGGCATCAACTCGCTGGCCGGAATCGACTGGGGCAAGGACTGTACCGGCGGCATTCATATCGGCGACCGCTATGGTATCTATGAACTGTCGATGTCATCACATGAACGCAAGATCAACATCAGTTCGCCAATGGGTGACGTGAGCATCGACGCCTTCTCGGGCATCACCCTCTCCGCCCCTAACGGCAACGTGAAGATTGTGGGTAAGAACGTGAGTATCGAGGCCGGCAACAACATCGAGATTACCTCTGGCAACAACATCCAGTATCCCGTGGAAGGCCACCCGAAGAAGCGCTATAAGGTCACCAACGGTATAAAGAGCGCTGTAGCAGGTATGATCGGAGCCGGCGTAGAAGCAGCAGCTAAATATATCGACATGACCTTTGTCCGCACGATGGCCGAGATTTTCCTCCGCCCCATCGAAGGCACCAACTGTATCAAGTCTAAGCGCTACCTCATGCTCGAGGCCGGTAAGGGTAAGGCCCATATCCCGCAGGAACGCTATGCCCCCAACGAGCAGGACAACACCAAGGCTGAGCAAACATTCTTCAACAATCTCATGGATTGTGTAGAAGCCGTCAACACCCGTTGTGACGGTATCGCCAAAAGATATAAGATTGCATGGGATGATGCCTACGAGAAACTGCAAGCCTGGAATGATGTTAAGTACCTGATAAAGGACGAAAACAAGAACGACATCGACCCATTGGCCAAAGGATGGAAGTACGATTTCAAAGAGGCATGGGAAGATGTCTTCACTGCACAGGATTTCGATAATAAAGTTGAAGAGGTGTTGCAGTTTAATGACGAAGGCTTTGAGCCTTACGAACAGACAATAGACAAACTGCTTCAGGCCAGCAACGCTTGTGCCAAGGCCGTCTATCAGGTGAACCGTTGCTATTCGAAGTTCCTGGCACTTTTCGACACTCCGGTCAAAAACCCACCAATACCGATTATGGACGAACTCTTGAAGAAGGACTTCGACGATGCCAAGAAAACCAGGTCAGGGGAGTGGGTGGACGCCTACGTCTCTACTGGAGAGGACAAGCCCACCGACAAATTCCTCAGAGACAAAATGGACAATATCGACGATGACCCGATTTATCACAAGATGAAAGGTTTCAAGCGCTATTTGGCTGCCGCCTTCATCGCTGATGTGGCGTCCAAGGATGAATATGCCATGCCGAAATTAGGTCTCACCGCTTTATTGTCCGATCCGTTCGCGAAGATAGGCGGCAGGGGCAAGTACTTGAAGATCCACTACGAGAAGAAAGACCTGAAGGAAGAACGCCTGGCATTGCCCTACTATTGGCAGCAGTTCGTCGGTAATATGCGCAAGTTCGACACCTGGTTCGCACGTGCCGCCGCAGATGCTATCATCACGCCAATTCAGACGGCCCTGCAACTGAACCAGGAACTGACCAACCACAGCGACAAGGTCTACAAGAACATCTGGCAGCAAATCGGTGACCGTCAGGTATGGAACGACCGTCCAGACGGTCTCATCCTGCTCTCCGACCGTAAGGACATGACCAAGGCCTTTGAGAGTGGCAAGTGGCGAGGTTCACGCACGGAGAACCGTGGTAACTGGAAATACCTCACCGAGTACTTATTAAGATATATGAACTAACAGCCTGACGTATGGACTATATATTCAAAGATTGGGAAAAGAAGCTGTCAGCCTTTGAGGACAGCGTAGAGAAGAAACTGGAAGACATTCGCCAGTGTAAGGAAGATATCCAGCAGTTGAAGGCGGAACTGACCAACCAAATGCCGAAAGGCCACTATATCCGCGACGACCAGCGGTTGATCCTCTCTGCCCCGGAAGTGATTATCGGCAATCTTGACCCCAACGGCCTGCTCTATAGCGGTGCTGCCTCCACAGTGGTTGTCCGCGGCATACAGGTGTCCCTGCAGGGTGCTGGCGAGGAAGGACAAGTGGAAACACGAGCCGCCAGCATCCGCCAGACGGCCGAAGACCCGGGCATTGACGGACTGGAGCACGTCGTCACAGGCGTGTCACAGGTGGTCAGCCAGGCCCGTAACATCGTCATCCAGAGCGATAATGCCGATGGAGCCTTCTCAGCCGTCACCGTTCCTACCGGCGGCAGCGGCGTGCGCATCCATGCCGACCAGACTATTGAGATCGGTGCCCTCGCCACAGCCGAGAGCCGGGAGAAGCGGCTGGATAATCTTATTTCATCCTTTAAAGACCGGAAGAGCCAACTCAAGACACAGGCCAAAGACCACAAGAGCAGTTTCAAAGATCTGGTAAAGGAACTGACGAATCTGCTTGATGACAAGGCCAAGATCGTGGAAGACGACAACGATGCCCGCTCAAACTATCAGGATATCTACGAGATCGACGAGGAGATAGAACGTCTGTCAGGTACATTGTCTGATGCCATGTTCTCCTATAGTCAGGTCCTCTCCATGCTCGCTGAGGTGAACCGACAGATTGACTGCTTTACCAAGGAAAAGAACGCCATTAAGAAAGGTGATGACTTCAAGACGAAGACAACGGGTACCAGCGTATCCATCGCCAGCGAGAACATCAATATCGTCTCTATCGACGGTGAGGGCAACATCCGCGATAACGAGGGTGCCGGCATCGGCCTTCTCGGCAACGAGGTGAACATTGTCTCTGCAGAGAAAGACGGCAAGCTGAAGGAGAAAGGTCAGGTGTGTATCCAGGCCAAGACTGTCAAAGTGACTACCGCCGGTGCTGACAAAGTGGAGTTCGACGACCAGGAACACATCGTGAAGACTGCCGAGCACACCGCCGAGGGCGACATCATCCTGACATCAAAGAACATTACCCTTGAGAGCCTCGACTATGAGGTGAAGGAGAAGAAACTGCAGGAGAAAGCCCTCACCCAGGACGGCCGCATCAGCGTACGCGCCAAGACCGTCGAGGTGAGCACCGAGAACTCTGCCAACATCGAGGTCGACGACACAGGTGCGCTCACCAAGGCGAACTATACCGCTGAGGGCGACTTCATCCTCCGCTCGAAGACCGTCACCGTCGAAAGCGTCGACTACGACCTGGAGAACGGCGAGAAGAAGGAGAAGGCACTCACGGCCGAAGGCAAGGTGTCAGTCCGTGCCGAGAAGATGGATCTTGCCGCCACCGATACCGAAGGCAAGGCCACCGGCAGTATCAACGTCAATGCCAAGGCCATCGCAGTGAAGACGATGGATGTGGACAAGGACAGCAAGGCCGACTCTGCCCTCGCCGCCGGCAGTACGATGGTGCTCGTCAGTGAGAAGATGTTCGTGGGCGCCAAGACCAAGGACGTCAAGAGCAAGAAGGTGCAGGTGGTATCCGAAGAGGTCGGTGCCTTTGCAGACAAGACGCTGGAGATCCAGCAGGGCGACGGCAAGGCCCTCGTACAGCTCGAAGGTGGCAACTTCTCCGCCAGCGGCAGCAAGACACAGCTCTATGGCGAGACCACCGTCAACGCCAAGACGGAGATCAAGGGCGAGTTCAAGGCTCCGAAGATTACCGGCGACGATATCCAGGCCAAATCGCACTTCAAGTCTACGAACATCGAAGACGGCATGGCTGCCGGAGGTGGTGGTGGCGGCGGTTCACTCTCCGCCAAGCTCCAGACCGAAGATGCCCCGGAGGAAAAGTAAATTGTAAATCTGTAAATTGTAAATTACATCAATGAATACCCTATTAATAAAGCATATCAACGACACGCAGAAGAAGATGGGTGCTTACCTGTCTCTGCTCGACCTGCGTTTCAAGAATCTCTGCGTTAAGGCAGACCCCGTAGCCCTGCTCCCTGTCACCGTCAACACAGGCCATCAGGAACTAAACCTTGAGGATGTGGCCAATGTCAGCATGCCCAACGAATACCAGCTGGCCATTTTCCCCAACATCCCCAACTACATGCAAGACATCATCCGTGGTGTCTTCGAGGCCCATCCAGAGTTCAAACTCGAGATCAGGGACACAAACGAGGACAGGAAAAACCAGGAGAATAGCCAGAAAGAGGAACCCGACAAAGAGAAACTGGACAACGAAGAACCGGACATGAACAGCGTTTTGGGACTGGACGACATTTTCGATGAAGATAGCGATGAGACCAAGTACCTGCTCTACAAGATGCCGGAGGTGAACAAGGACCGCCACGATTTCCTCGACAATGGCGTCAAGGCGCTCCACCAGCAGTGTATGGTGCGCCTCGATGCCGAGTATGCCGCCGGACTGAAGAAATTCAGTGAAGTTGAGATGTACTCCTCCGAGAAGGATATGGCGGAGGCCCGTCAGGACCTGAAGGACATCCTCGACGATGTCAAGGACAAAGCAGACCAAATGCTTCTGGAGAAACAGCAGGAGATAGAAGAGGCTTACCGCCACTATATGGAGCAACAAGCAGAAGATCCTGTTTCCAACGCCCAACAGGAGGAGCAGGAACAGGATCAACTTGACTACGATGTCAGCAAGGGGTTCCGGGTGTCTTGAGCTCGAATGAATTCGGCTCTTACTTCGCTTAATCGCCTACTTGACGCTATGCGTCGAGTTCGTTCACGCTCTCGCTTAATCGCTTATTTGACGCTGCGCGTCGAGTAGGCTCACGCTCAGAAGAGCTCGAATGTATTCGGCTCTTCTTTCACTTACTCGCCTACTTCCAAGGATTGTCGAAAGCGACGGAGCCGTTCTCAAGCTTCTGGCACACGATCTCGATCTCCTCGAAGTGCTGCTGGCCGTCCTCCCACTTCTCAACATAGTTGATACAGTAGCAGTTGGTGCCCTTGATCTCCTTCATGGCTGCACCGTCGACAGTGTTCACGAACTTCACTGACACGTTCTTCGGGCTCGTCGGGTCGAGCATCCAGGCGATCAGCTCGTTGTTGCCGTCGTTGAGTGCCTTTACGCGGATGTTTACTCTGCCGCCACGGGGGATACCGGCGATCTGTCCTTCACGATCGGTTGCCTGATCAAACTTGTAGTCAACCATCATCACTTCTCTCTCTG
>Ga0265298_10001861_pt1 | contig 30663 bp, 26 predicted proteins | sample AusTroGonzalo_MG_3_FD_193486 | JGI IMG/M metagenome (GOLD analysis project Ga0265298, IMG submission 193486) | Bovine rumen microbial communities from tropical cattle in Woodstock, Queensland, Australia - Gonzalo_01 | ecosystem: Host-associated > Mammals > Digestive system > Stomach > Rumen ... | reverse complement strand
CGTCTATAAGTCTGTCCTGCTCATCGCGTAATTCGTGGTATCCCTCATCGAAATTCTTAGGTGCGCAAAATCTGTTGCTGGGTAAGAGCCCTGCTGCCGTATAAAAACCGGAATCCATAAGATCGTAGGTTAGTATTTTCGCGTCCGGAGTCTGATTGATCGTCTCGGCTATACGGTATTGTGCAAGATAGTCCTTGGGTTTAAATATAAGATACATGTTCTTGCACAAAAGGATGCTTGTGGCATAAAAAACCGTAAAGAGCGTGACAAAGAGGATCTTATAGAAAGATGAATCATTATTGATGCGTTCTTTAATAAAATTAATACCTTTGATGACAGTTACCATACTGAATCCAAAAGCGTAATACAGAATATAACTGTAGTAGAAAATGTTGGATACTCTGGAATAGACAACGCCCGTTAAAATGAAAAACGTAATCAGGCACAATAGGATTGTCTTTTTCCTGTATTTCTTGTCGATGAAAAATACAGACAGAGCTGATAATCCCAAAAGGACACCAAAAGTAGGGAAATCCTTGACTGTTTTTCCCAGGTAGAAGAAAACCAGTACCACATTCTTTATTACGGGAATGCTCATAACTCCCTGGGGTTCGTAACTGACAAGATAAAGGAAGAGATTATCGTAGAAATATCCTTCATATAGATAATCAAGTGAGTTGTTTGCAACGTAGTAGAGTAAAATCGGAATAGTTAGACCGATGACTCCGGTTAAATAACGCCATACAAGAGACCATAATCTTTTAAAGTCTTTTCTTTTTATCGTGATGCAGAGGATGTATAAACAGAAACCTATCATGAATCCGAGGAAGGTATATTTTATCCAGAGAAGTGCAGCAGTTAAGATGCCGCAGACCAGAGCCTCGATATTAGACGGCAATCCGTCTCCCAGGACTATGGATCTTAATCCGAAATAGAGTGCAACTGTCATTAAGGGAAAGCAGAATTCCTCGGAATTTCCTCCAAAGTTAAACATGCCGGATGTGTATGTGATGCTCAGGAATAACGGCATAAGTACTATGGCAACTTTGGATGGTTTGGAGAATAATCTCACGATCTTCCAGGAGAACACCGAGAAAACGGATGCAAATATACTCTCTACGATCCATACGCCGACAAAGCTCTTCTGAGAAAACAGCGCTGCAAATGCAAAGAGGAAGTATAGAAGAGGACCCTTGTGATCAAAAATATCTCTATATGGAACCATGCCGTTGAGCATTCCGCGTCCAACGGTGAAAAAAACATTTACATCATCCCATGGATTAAACGGATAAAGAGGTGAACTGGCAGACACGAAGGTAATCGTGACGACAGCGGAAAGTATCAGGAATAGTAATTCGAACCTGCTTAACTTATTGTTATTTATCTTTATATCCATAATTTATTAATTGTCAGCTGATAATAAGATTTAAGGAAGAATAAACAGATTAGGCCCTTTTATACAGCTTGAAACCAATTTTTACTCCTTCCCCTGTAAAGTCGATGTATGGATCGACTTCTTCCTGAATCAATACATAATTATCCCATTCTTTATCACAGTAGTATTCCGTAACTATGTAATCGAAATAACCTTCTTCGATAAGCCTGTCCTGTTGCTCCAGCATTTCCGGATAAGTGGTTTCCAGATTTTTCCCGGCACCGAAGAATCTGCTTGAAGGTAAAAGGCCTGCAGCAGTATAGAATCCTTCGTCCATTACACTGTATGTCAGTATTTTGGCATCCGGAGTCTCGTTGATCGTTTCTGCCATCCTGTATTGTGCCAGGAAGTCCTTGGGCTTGAATATGAGATACATGTTCTTGCAAAGGAAAATGGACAAACCATAAAAAACAACCAGAACGCCTGCAAGGAGGGTGCTGATAAAACGCGGATTATCCTTAGAGGCTTTTCTGATACGGGCAAATCCCTTAATTATCGGGATTATGCTTAAGCAGAAGCAGTAACTTAAGAAATAGGCATAATAGTACATTGCAAGAGACCTTGTGAAAATAAAGCCTGTTGCCAGTACAAAAGTAAGAGAGAAAAGGATGATCGTCTTTTTCCGTACTTTCTTGTCTACAAAAAATGGTGAAATGAGAGTCAGCAGCAAGAATACGAAGAATGACGGATAGTTGATTCCGGTAACTATCAGAGCACTGAGTGAGAAGTAGATATTCTTGATTACGGGAATCTGGGTAAAGATATTTGTTCTTGTTTCTCCGGTGTAAGAGAAAAAGTTAATGTAATAATAGACTTCGATAAGGCTTGACAATGAGCCTGTAGCTGCAAAATAAGTGATTACAAGAACTGAAAAAGACAGAAATCCGACGAGGAATCTCCAAATCAGACTCCATAATCTTTTGAAATCTTTTCGTTTAACCGCAAGACAGATGATATAAAGGCAAAATCCTGCAATAAAACCCAGGAACGTGTATTTGACCCAGAACAGGACTGCCGTTATAAGGCCGCATATAAAAGCTTCAATGTTTGTAGGTAGGCCGTCTCCCTTGACGATTGCCTTGAGACCAAAGTACAAGGCAACTGTCAGAAGAGGGAAGAACAGCTCTTCTGCGTTTCCGCCGAAATTAAACATCTTGCATGTGTAGATCACTCCGAGGAACAAAGGCATCAGAGCAATATCGTATGCAGAAGGTTCAGTTAATAATTTGACCGTTTTCCATGAGAAAACAGCAAAAATGCTTGCCGAAATGCATTCAAGTATCCATACACCGAGAAAAGACTTCTCGGATATGAGTGCTGCCAATGCGTATACAAAATATATGACGGGTCCTTTGTGATCAAACAGATCTCTATATGGAACAAGGCCGTGAATTATTCCACGGCCTATGGTAAAGAAACAATTGGCATCGTTCCACGGATTGAACGGATAAAGGGGCGAGCTGGTTGACACGAATGTGATCGTGACCGTTGCCGCCAGAATAAGAATGGCAAGTTCAATCTTATTTAACCTGCTTTTATCTGTGAGACCCTTGGTTTGCATGTAAGATTATGCTTCTGCCTTCCACAAACCATGAAGGTTGCAATATTCGTAAGCAGCAATAACTTTCTCGTCAGCACCGATCGTGAACTTGGCAACGGGATCCTCACCGGGCTTCAATTGTCTTACGATGGCACCCTTGTCTGTCTCGAGGGCAACGAAAGTAATATAGTGTGCATCCATCATGGGGTGTGCAACTTCGCCGACTGTTACTGTAACTTCCTGTCCGTCGATCTTGATGACGGGAACATGCTTTTCACCGGCTGCATCAGTAGTATTGGGGATGAGTTCTTCAAGATTGCCACCCTCACACTCGGTTACGAAAAGCTTTGTTACAACAGTACCGCACTTACCTTTGAAAAACTTCATTTTATTTTTCCTCCTGCTGATTTTTATATGATTAATCCATTATACCATTTGAAAGGCGTGCCTGCTGTTGTGAACGCGATTTGAAAAGTGAATTGAAAATCATTATGAGGGCAATATATGCAAACGAGATTAAAAATTAATGGAAACAGCACAATAAAGACTGAAAATGCCCAAATATAAAAGGGATTTAACTAATTTTCACAAGTCCGGTTTTGTATAATTTCATCGGAGATAAGAAATGCTCCGATGTGAAAAATATTTTTGTGAGGTGGAAGAAATGGCTAACATTTTCGATTTTACGGGTAGAGTAGCAGTTATTACAGGTTGCTCCACAGGACTCGGTGTTCAGATGGCAAAGGCTCTTGCAAATCAGGGCTGCAATATCGTAGCCATCGCTCGCCGCCAAAATCTGCTTGACGAAGTTTGCGCTGATATCGAGAAGACATATGGTGTAAAGACACTTGCAGTTAAGCTTGATATTACAGATACAGCAGCAGTTGACGCTGCAGTCGATGAGATCATTGCTAAGATGGGCAGAATCGACATCCTCGTCAACAACGCAGGAACAGGCGCTGTTGCTCCTGCTGAAGACATTACAGATGAGCAGTTCATGAATGAGATCGACATCGACCTCTTCGGTACTTTCAGACTTGCAAGAGCAGTTGCAAAGAAGGCAATGATCCCTGCAAAGTTCGGCAGAGTCATCAACATCTCTTCAATGTATGGTCTCGTAGGAAACAAGGTTGCACCTTGCTCACCTTATCACGCAGCTAAGGGCGGCGTTGTTAACCTTACAAGGGCTCTTGCTTCTGAGTGGGGTAAGTACGGCATCACAGTTAACTCAATCTGCCCCGGCTATTTCTACAGCCCTCTTACGAAGGAAACACTGGATTCAGATTTCTTCCAGGCTAATGCAAGAACAATGATCCCTCTCGAGAGATATGGTAACGACGGTGAGCTTGATACAGCAATCTGCTTCCTCTCATCACCCGCTACAACTTACGTTACAGGCGTTAACCTCCCTGTAGACGGCGGATATACCGCAATGTAATCCGGATAAGTTTTTGAGTTTTATTTCAGTGCAGGTCTTGATTTTCAAGGCCTGCACTTTTTTATGTTAGAATTATCAGTGAATGGGGGAGAGTTTCCTTGGAGACTAACAAAGAGAGATTTACGTTTTCGCGTAAGGATATTAAGCGCGAAGCCAGAATGGCACTTAAACATCATTACCTGATGTTTGTCGTTGCATGTCTGTTCTCCCTTATTCTCCAGGCCGAGTTCTTTGCTTCTGATAACATCATCAGTGTAAGGCGTCAGGTTATTACGGATGCTACCCAGGCTGTATATGAGCTTACAGGTTATTCCAATGTTAAGTCTTTCGAGAAGACATATAAGGAAATCGACGTAGATGCGGATACTCTATATGCGGATCTTCAGGAGACGTTTTACAACCCGAGTTTCGATAATTTTGGAAATAACGAGGTTTTCGGAAGAACAAAAGGCGTTCTGAACCAGGTAATCAATTACATTACCGAGAATACGATGTTTTCCAACATTTATTCAATCGTCATCCAGTTTGTCGGATCTGAGAGCATTACTAAGGTTTTTATGGTCCTGCTGGTTTTGTTCTGTTCCATATTTTTATGGATGTTTTTCCGTAATGTTTATATCGCTGCGAGCCGAAGGATCTTCCTCGAGGGAAGGGTTTATAAGAAGATTCCTTTCTCCAGATATCTGTTTTTCATTAAGCTCAAAAGATGGACTAGAGCATCTCTGACGATGGCCATCAGATCAGGAATCGAGTTTTTGAGCATGACGACTATCATAGGATGGCCGGTTGCTCATTACGGGTTATTCCTTGTTCCTTACATTGTCGCTGAGAACCCTGACATCAAGCCGTTAGAGGCTAATCTGCTGTCCTGGAGGATGATGAGAGGCAACAAGTGGAAACTATTCCTGATGACAATGAGCTTTATGGGCTGGAACATTCTCGGCTTCATTACATTGGGCATAGGAAACATCCTGTATGCCAATCCGTACATGATCTGCTGTTATGCAGAATTCTATGCGAGGATCAGATATTTCTATAAGGAGAAAAACCTGCCTGGAACAGAACTGCTGAATGATGAATGTCTGTTTGTCAGAGCCGAGTACAATATGCTTGTTGACAGGTATTCGGATGTTCTTATCGAGCTCGAGAAGCCTGAGTATGCTGTTGAAGGACTTGAGGGAAAGAGACCGAAGTTCTTTGCCAAATATTTTGGAGTCGTTCCGTGGTACAGCAAGGATGAGAATGAATATGAGCGTCAGGAAGCGCGAAAGATGAAACTCAAAGCTCTCGCAAACGAAGCGAAAGGCTTATCTTATCCTTCGAGAATGTCTCCGATTCCGGAACAGCGCAAGATTACGGTTTTTGATAACATTCATTACCTTAGGCATTACTCTATAACTTCACTTGCACTGATGTTTTTTATCTACTCGAATTTCGGCTGGACATGGGAATTGATCTATTACTTTCTCATGAAAGGTAAGCTTATAAACCGTGGAGTTCTTCATGGCCCGATCCTGCCGATATATGGTGTTGGAGGAATCCTTATTCTCACCATCCTCAATGTGTTCCGCAAGAAGCCGCTGGTTCACTTTATAATGACGATGGTCCTCTGCGGTACGGTAGAGTATTTCAGCGGATGGGCATTAGAAAAGATCTTCGATGCCAAATGGTGGGATTACAGCGGATACTTTCTTAATCTGAACGGAAGGATCTGTGCTGAAGGATTATTGGTATTCGGCATAGCGGGACTTGCCTTTATATATGTGCTGTCGCCGCTCATTGACAATGCATTGAGACATATCAAGAGACAGATACAGCTTCCCGTGGCGCTTGTTCTTATTGCTCTTTTGGTCGTTGACTGCATATTCTCGAGATTTGTTCCCAACTCAGGTTACGGAATAACGGGTAATTTCGATAAGGATGATAATGTTCCGGTTATTGAAACTACGCTGGAAGAATAAATAGCGCTTTTCTCAGGCAGCAGAAGCAGACAGGCGGAGTTCTATTTGCATAAGTTTATGCCTGTAAAGATGCCGATTTTGCTATGAGTTAATACATCATAAACACCTTGTATTTCCTAAAATAAAATGTTAATTTACCTCATAACGTTTTTTAGAGGATTACAGTTATGGAAAAGAAACCTTTTGTTACTAAGAGCCAGATCGAAGAGATCGTAAAGACACACCACACACCGTTTCATATTTATGATGAGAAGGGTATCCGCGAGAACTGCGAACGCGTAAAGCAGGCATTTGCTTGGAACAAGGGATTTAGAGAGTATTTTGCCGTAAAGGCAACACCTAATCCTTATATTCTGGACATAATTAACGATTACGGATTCGGTTTTGACTGTTCATCAGAAGCAGAACTTATCCTTGCTGATGCAGTAGGCGGCCCGATCATGTTCTCTTCAAATGATACTCCTGCAAGAGAATACGCTCTCTGCGCTAACTTGGGCGGAATCATTAATCTTGACGATATCACACACATCCCTTTCCTTGAGCACATCCTGGGTCCGCAGTTTCCTGAGACTATGAGCTGCAGATATAATCCGGGCGGAGTATTCAAGCTCAGCAATGGAATTATGGATAATCCGGGTGATGCTAAATACGGCATGACAAAGGAACAGCTTTTCGATGCATATGCCCAGCTTAAGGCTCACGGAGTTAAGAATTTCGGTATACATGCATTCCTTGCAAGCAATACTGTTACTAATGAATACTATCCCGCTCTCGCAGGACAGCTCTTTGAACTCGTAGTTGAGATTGCCAATAAACTGGATATCAAGTTTGCTTTCGTAAATCTTTCCGGTGGTGTAGGCATCGGCTATAAGCCTGAGGATTCACAGAATGACATCATGGTAATCGGTGAGGGAGTAAGGAAGCAGTTTGAGCGCGTTCTTGTTCCTGCCGGAATGGGAGATGTTGCCATCTATACTGAGATGGGCAGATTCATGCTCGCACCTTATGGAATGCTTATTACAAAGGCAATTCACGAAAAGCACACATATAAGGAATATATTGGTGTTGATGCATGCGCAGCAAACCTTATGAGACCTGCCATGTACGGTGCATATCACCACATAACCGTTCTTGGCAAAGAGAATGCACCCTGTGATCAGAAGTATGACATTACAGGCAGCCTCTGTGAGAATAACGATAAGTTTGCCATCGACAGAATGCTTCCTAAGATCGAGATGGGTGATTATCTTGCCATCCATGATACAGGCGCTCACGGTTTTGCGATGGGATATAACTACAACGGAAGACTGTGGTCAGCAGAGCTCCTCCTCAAGGAAGACGGCTCAGTAGAAGAGATCAGAAGAGAAGAGACTCTTAACGATTACTTCGCTACTTTCGATAACACAAAATATGCGAGCAAGCTCATCAGCGACTGATTGAACTGAAAAGCCCGTATTTATTGCATTTGCGGCACTTGACCGCTTCATATAACATATTAACAAAGGTTCTGCGCTTGTGCAATCTGCACAAAAACAGAGCCTTTGTGTTATGCAATATGTTTAACAAATCCATTGTTTGAAACGGGGAAGAAGTGTACCATTAAGCTGTCCAAAGGGAAAGCCTTTGGGGATAGTAAAAAAGGAAAACATACCACAAGGAGGTATTACATAATGAAAGCTTTTTACTTAGACAACATTGATGTTGCAACACTTATGAAGGCACTTGACGAGTGCAAGGGAGACGTAATCCTTCTTACAGACGAAGGCGACCGTTTTAACCTTAAGAGCAAGCTCAGCCAGATCACTGGTATCATGAAGCTTATCGAAGGCGGTATCGTATGCAGAGCTAAGATCTCCTGCTCTGATCCTGACGATGAGGCAATGCTCTTCAGACTTAACCTTTTCGGAAAGGTTGAGGAGAACTAAGGCTCAGCCTTAAACTTCTAAATCGATAATAGTTTTATGTTTCTCTGGGGCTGCCTTCTGGGCAGCCTCTTCATTTGTTCTATATTGTCAGTCGATCGCATCAGGCCAGCATCCGATCATTTCTCCGGTTTTTGCATTAAGCAGGATCGTTTGGTTCTCATCGAACTTTCCACAGTCATACTTGTATTTATAAACAATATTGCATTCTCTGTTTCCTTTGCTTGAGGCGTAATAGATGCTGTCCAGATATTTGTAATCGCGGTCATCCTGATATTCATCAGCATATATCTTGAGTGCATCATCCTGGCTTATTACATCGTTGGGATCAGCGAAAGAGCATGTGAAAACAGCTGGATTGCCTTCGCAGAGAGTGCCGTCAGTAAAAGTGATTACGCGAAACTCGCCGTTCATTACAAGGATGTCTTTATAACTTAAAGTGAACTCATACCACATGTATGCTCCGGGATCGTTTTCTGATGTTTCTGTCAGTACAAATTTATAATCCGGGCCGGGAAGTTCAACGCAATTCTCAAGATATTCCTGCGCCTGATCCCGGTTCGTAAGGACATCAGATGAACGGTTTATCTCGTCATGTCTGTATGAGGATGCTTCTGATATGGAATGTCCGTGATTGAAAGTGCCTGTTGTTTCTGTCTCGGCTTCTTCCGTAGTTGATTCGGTTGTGTTTTGTGTGGTTTCTGAACTGTCAGAGCCGGATGACTTTATGTTACCGTTAGTGTTGCAGCCTGAGAACAGAGCTGCGGCCGCCAGAACTGCGGCGATTGGTCTGACGTAATTCTTTCTGAGCATGGTTATCCCTCCGAATAAGTGTTTCTGCTCTATATAAAGTTTATTGTGTGAAAATGTTGCAAAAAAAGACATCCGACCCTGTGGCCGGATGTCTGTGATTTCTGATTGAACAGGATTATTCGCGCTCTTCGATGGGATGATAATCGACTCTGTCCTGAACGCTCTTGTAAGCAGGTCGGATGATCTTGCCCTTACCGTTGAGCTCTTCGATCCTGTGTGCTGACCATCCCGAGATCCTTGCGATGGCAAAGAGGGGAGTGTAGAGCTCCATCGGGATTCCGAGCATGGAGTAAACGAATCCGCTGTAAAAATCGATGTTTGCAGATACGCCCTTGTAGATCTTGCGCTCTGCAGCGATAAGTTCAGCAGAAAGCTTCTCGACTCTCTCGTAAAATTCGAATTCCTTGCTGCGTCCTTTCTCGGCTGAGAGATCCTTTACGTATCGCTTGAAGATCTGCGCTCTCGGATCTGAGATGGAATAGATTGCATGTCCCATTCCGTAGATAACACCTGAACGGTCGAAAGCATCCTTATGGAGGATCCTCTCAAGGTAAGCGAGGATCTCATCATTGTCTTCCCAGTCGGAGATGCTTCTCTCGAGCTCCTTGAACATCTTGACTACCATGATGTTTGCACCGCCGTGCTTGGGTCCCTTAAGAGAACTCAATGCGGCAACTACGGATGCATAGGTATCAGTACCAGAACTTGTAACAACGTGTGTTGTGAAAGTTGAGTTGTTACCACCGCCATGTTCAGCGTGAAGCATGAGGGAAACATCAAGAATCTTAGCTTCAAGGGGCGTGAACTTGTTATCCGCTCTTAACATGTAGAGGAAGTTCTCTGCTGTTGAGAGATCCGGTCTCGGTCTGTGAACTACGAGAGAATCACGGTCGAGATAGTATTTCATAGCATTGTAGCTGTGTACTGCGAGGCTGGGGAAGATGGAGATCAGTTCCAGAGACTGTCTTAATACGTTTGGAATTGAAATGTCTGCAGCCTGTGTGTCGTAAGCATAAAGATTGAGAACTCCTCGCTGGATGTTGTTCATGAGGTCAGAAGAAGGCTTCTGCATGATTACATCTCTAAAGAAATTCTTTGGCATTCTCGAACGGGATTCAGCGAGCAATCTTCTGAAATCGCTTAATTCCTGTTCGTTCGGGAGCTTGCCGAAGAGCAGAAGATATGTGGTCTCTTCGAAACCGCAATGCATTTCTTCGGGCTGTCCCTTGATCATGTCCTTTACATTGATGCCGCGATAAAATAATTCACCCGGTGCGGCAACTGTTTTTCCGTCGACAACCTGTGTGGCGTTGACTTCGGAAATTTTCGTAAGTCCTGTTAATACCCCTTTACCGTTAATGTCTCTTAAGCCGCGCTTGACATCATATTTGGTGTAGAGTTCAGGATCTATGACATTTTCCTGGCAGATTCCTGCAAGGCGTGTGATCTCGGGTGTGATCTTTGAATAGTTGTTCTGAGCCATAAGGTCCGCTCCTTTCTGTAGCTTAAGGTAAAGTCCCACACGAAAACGCGCGAACTCTAATATTTTAAATGATTGATATTGTTAAAGCAATTAAATAAGATATCCGCCGTTTGCGCCGATGATCTGGCCGGTGATAAATGAGGCCTTGTCGGATTGCAGGAAATACATTACTTCTGCTATCTCTTTGGGGTCACCGAGTTTTCCCAACGGAGTGTCATCACAGATAACCTGTTTTACTTCATCATCGAATCCACTCATCATATCCGTGTCGATTGCTCCGGGAGATACTGCATTGACCCTGATTCCTGAAGGCCCCAGTTCTTTCGCGAGGGCCTTGATGTACGAATCGACGGCACCTTTGCTCGCTGAATATAAAGCTTCGCACGATGCGCCTGTCTGTCCCCACATTGATGAAGTAGCCAGAATAACGCCTTTGCCTTGTCTGACCATGCCGGGAATTACAGCGCCGGCGAGATTGAACAGACCGCCGAAGTTGGTATCCATGACATCTCTGTAATCCTGATACTTGAAGTCCTGTGCAAGGCCGGAAATTGCAATGCCGGCATTGGATATGAGAACATCAACTGGTCCGTTCTTAACTATGGCCATGTCTACGGCTTCTTTAACCGCTTCAGGATCCTTAACATCACACGCTGTGTAGAAAACACCTTCTATTGCGTCTTCCGGTTTGCCTGTGCGGCTTAATGACGTTACTTTGTATCCCTTGCCTGCGAAAAGATCGACACAGGCTCTGCCTATTCCTCTTGAGCCACCTGAAATCAGAACGTGCGGCATAATCTTATCCCCCTTGATAAAATCTGACCTTGCGTACTATTTTACACGATTCTGAATGCTCTTGCAGACGGCGGGAAGATAACTTGTTTTACAAGACTGAACTTTATATTTATAATAACAAGGTTGAATTGGAGGATTCCTAAATGTCTAAGAAGAAAAACAAGGGCAATAAGCCTGAACAGAAAAATATAAAGAAGAACGAAGAGATCAAAGATTCCGAGATCGTTGAAAAGGAAGAAGAGATTTCTGAGGCTGAAGATACAGAGGACACGGCAGAAGAAAATGAACCCGAAGAGGTAGAGCAGGAAGCTGTTGAAGAGTCCGAAGAAGAAGTTTCCGAAAAGGGATCCGGTTCTTCCAAGGAAAAGATGAATGATTCCAAGGCTGATAAGAAAGACGTTGACGAGCCGAAGAATAAGAAGACCCAGGAAAAGAACAGCGAGAGAGACGAGTTCCTGAAATTAAGCTTTGCGGATAAGTGCAAGAAAGATCCGGTTATTCCGGTAATGCTTATTCTTGCATTTGTTGCCGTTGTAGTTGCAGCTGCATATTTCATACTACCGATTGCCCAAACACCTTCGCTGGGTTTCACGCTTGATGATTTCAAGAAAAGATATAACGACGGAGAAGTTTCATACGATCTCTATTCCAGCGGAGTTGACATAAGAATCAACTATACACAGTATGTTGATCATTCTGCAAATCCCAGCATTTTGGGTGATAAGGAAACCTTCAAGGTTGAAGGCAGCAATTTGGATTATTTCAACGGTGACATTGCACTTATGCTCTCTGCCGGTTTGGAGGGTGCGTCAAGAAGGAATGACGGTGAAGTTGTTTATATCAGGACTTATGTTAAATATGAGTTCGAACCGACATGGATGATTTTTGCCAATACATTAGCGGCGCTTTATCCTGATCTTACCAGGTTCCAGGCATTGGATCTTGCACTTAATGAGTTGAATGATTACAAGGGTGACGGTTTATATGCCGTAAGAGGTGACATTGCCTTCAGAGTTATTCCTGTCAAGGTAGTTGAATACGGCGAAGAAGCTAATTATGTAGTTATCGAAGCAGTACCGAAGAGCGCGATTGCTGCATCCCAGATAGGTCATGTCGTTGATGTTGCTGCATCAACTGCTGAGTCTTCAGCAGCTTCAGAAGCAACGACCGCTGCTTCCGTTGCGGAAACATAATCGGGATAACAGCTTACGGATGTTACCGTTTCCGATAGGGGAGGGAACGGTAAGAAGTGCAATGGGGCACGTTTATGGGGAATAAGAAAAAGCCAAAATCTGCAAAAGAAATAAAAGCAGAAGTGCTCTCTGTGTTTCCTGTGCCGTTTATCCTTGCTTATGTTTTTGATATCGTTTACGGTTTTTTCTACTACCGCAGTTTCAAGGCAACGAGTTTCTTTGATACCGGTTCATATTTCAATGCAGCACTGAATCTGATGAAAGGCCGCGTGGATCTGTTCAGGACACCGGTCTACCCGTTGTTTCTGCATCTGGTCGAGAAAGTGGATAAGGACAATATTGCCAATATCTGCATGGCAGTCCAGATAGCGATCTTTTACATAAGCATCTATTTCTTCTTCAAGACGATGGAGCAGTTTACATCCAACCGGGTCATGCTGACAGTCGGTACGATCATATACGGATGCATGTCTCCGGTGATCACTTTCAATTTTTATGTTCTGACAGAGTCTTTTGCCATCAGCGGAACAACTTTATTTTGTTATCTGATAGTTATCTATGCCAAAAAACATAAGCCGGGTTATCTTGCAGGCTGCATTGCATTGACGTTATTTCTTGCGATGTTAAGACCATCGATGGTGTTTTTGTATGTCGTAGCCGGAATTGCGGTAATTCCTCTTATTGTCCGTATGTTCAGGAAAAAGCAATACGGTATGAACCTGGTTACGGTCATTGCGTTCGTTTTAAGCGTTGCGGCTCTCTTCGGATACATGACAAAAAACAAGATGGACAACAATTATTTCGGTTTGAGTTATGTATCTGACATGAACCGGTTTTACGATGTCGTACAGGCCGATATCTGGCGTGACAACTCCAACACGCTGATAGTAAGTGATCTGTATAACAGGATTGAAGAAGGTAATACTGAGGCTCTTACGGCCGCCATAGATTCTGAGATCTATAACAGGGATATGGCTAACGATCCGTACAGGATCGCTGATTTCAACAAAGAGGCGATTTCCAAGCATAAGGTTGAATACCTGAAATTCCTGATAAAGAAAATCTTCCGCATGGGAAGCTATAATACTGCATACAACCTGACGCATGATTCATACTACCTCAGGGACGAAGCAAATAAGGATATCGTCTGGATAGGTGATTTTTTTGATTTTAATGTGAATTTCTCTTATCTGATATGTTTGGTCACATGGATAATGGCGGTTTCTGTCCTGGTCGAAAGGAAAAAACTTCTGGCAGGCGAATTTATGATATCTCTCATGATCGCAGGGCAGCTGGCGGTAAATATCCTGACAGGTCCTGCGGAATTCCACAGGCTGAATGTCATATGCTATCCGCTAACGATCCTCCTGACCTTTGCATGCGTGGGATTGGCGTTGGACAGGATAAAGAGTAGCATCCCGGAAAAAACGAAACAGAATTAACTTTTTAGGACAAAAAAAGAGGCTGTTATAACTAACAGCCTCTTGATCTTTGGCAGGGGAGACACGATTTGAACGCGCAACCGGCGGTTTTGGAGACCGCTGCTCTACCGTTGAGCCACTCCCCTGTGTTCGCAACGAACAGTTTAATGGTTGGTTTGCACTCTGTCAAGGGTAATGTTAAGATTAACCCGATTTAATTATTATAATTAAGGAGTAAAACCCTATGAAATTAGCAGTTATAGGTACCGGCAACATGGGAAAGGCCCTTTTGGGCGGATTTGTTAAGGGCGGAGTCATCAGCCCGAGTGAAGCATGGTGCTTTGACGTTTATACAGAAGCATGCACCAAGTGTGCGGCAGATCTGGGCGTAAATGCAGCTTCTTCCGCACAGGAAGCGGTTAAAGACGCTGATTATGTTCTTATGGCAGTTAAGCCGATTCATTTTGACGATGCCCTGAAGGGAATCAAGGACAGCCTTAAGCCCGAAGCCATCGTTCTCTCAATCGCTGCTGCAGTTACATGTGCCAGGATTGGAGGAATTTTGGGTGATGGCAGGAAATTCGTAAGGATCATGCCTAATACGCCCGCTCAGGTGGGACTTGGCGTTGCTGCCGTATGTCCTGTCGGATTAAGCGGTGAGGAATCAGATTTCGTTCTCAAGCTTCTTAATACATGCGGAGAGACCATTCTCTGCGACGAGAATACATTGGATGCCATCGGCTGCGTATCAGGTACTGGTCCTGCATATGTAATGCTCTTTATCGAAGCCATGGCAGATGCGGCAGTAAGCCTCGGCATCAAGAGAACAGATGCTCTTAAGATCGCTGCTGCTACCGTTGCCGGCTCAGGTAAGCTTGCCCTTGAGACAGGCACACATCCTGCAGTTCTGAAGGATATGGTCTGCTCTCCCGGCGGTACGACTATCGCCGGCGTTATGGCTCTTGAAGAGAACGGTCTCAGAAATGCCGTTATCAAGTCCGTAACCGCAGCTTACGACAAGACTCAGGAGATGAAGGGTAACAAGTAATCTCTTATGGCAGTTATCACGGAAGTAACAATTTATACTGACGGCGCTTGCTCAGGTAATCCCGGGCCCGGCGGCTGGGCTTCCATTCTTATGGCAGGCGGTGTCAAGAAGGAACTCTCAGGCGGAGAGCGTGATACCACCAACAACAGAATGGAACTGATGGCCGTAATTGAGGGGCTTGCTGCATTGAAACGTCCTTGCAAGGTCGATATTTACAGTGACAGTGCATATGTGGTCAATGCTTTCAGCCAGAACTGGATCGAGAAGTGGATCAAAAACGGATGGAAGAACAGCGCGAAAGCAGAAGTCGCAAACAGTGATCTGTGGAAGCGCCTTCTTGAACTGACATCAATTCATACTGTTACTTTCCATAAGGTCAAGGGACATGCTGACAATGAGTTCAATAACCGTTGTGATGAACTTGCCGTAGCAGAATGGAAACGCTTATCAGATGGTAAGAGGAACAATTAAATGGGTAAGATAAATTGCAGTGACGATATGCTTTTCGAGAAGACCGTATCAAGAGAGACGATCTACGAAGGAAAAGTTTTCGAAGTTGAAGTAAAAGAAATCCTTACTCCCGAGGGAAAGACTTCCCACAGGGAGATAGTAAAACATAACGGAGGAGCATGCATCCTTCCTATAGATGACGAGGGTAACTGCTATCTGGTAAAGCAGTTCAGGAGCCCGTTCGAGAAGGTGATGCTCGAAGCTCCCGCAGGCAAGATAGAGAAGGGAGAAGATCCCTTATGCTGTGCATCCAGGGAGATTACCGAGGAAACGGGTTTCACGGCCGGGAATATAGAATCAGTAGGAAACATGGTTGCTACTCCGGGTTACTGCAGTGAAGTAATTTACCTTTATATCGGTACCAAACTCGAATACAAGGGTGGAACGCCTGACGAAAATGAGTACATCTCAACTGTTAAGATGTCTCTCAAGGAGGCAATTGAGATGGCGGAAAACGGTACCATAAACGATTCAAAGACTTTGATCTTGTTATATAAAGCGGCCAGGAGGTTAGGACTTTGAGTAGAGATACTTCACGCAAGGAAGCTGCAGGAATAGTCCTGTTCTTTGCAGCGATTGCAATGATTCTGATCTTCTATCTTCCTGTTAATCTGACAGGCATTATAGGCGCTACGGCAAAGAGTTTCTTTTTTGGACTCATAGGTGTCGCTGCATATGCGATACCCGTTTACATCCTTTATGTTGCTTTGGATGTTTTCTTCGAGAAGAGACAGGGCGTATCCGGAATAAGAGTCAGAAGCGTTATCCTGCTTCTTGTTTCCGTATCAGCGCTCCTGGCACTTGTTTCAATGGACATGGATTATTTCGAGGGTTTGTGCCAGGATGCGGCAGGTAATACGTCTGCACTTAAGGCATTATCACTTTTGTGGGAATCCGGTGAGAATTCCGAACTTATCAAGAATACGGCAGGTTCCGGCCCCGTTCTTACGGGCGGATTTATCGGAGGTTCCATTGCGGTTGCTCTTTATGAAGTAATCGGTAAAGTGATCGGCGTATTGGCGATCGTCGTTTTCCTGCTCACTCAGATACTTCTCGTATTCAGGGTATCACTTAAGGCTACTGCGAAGAAGACTGCAAAAGCCATCACCAATGCTTCGGGTAAAGTTTATAATTCAGTTGTAAGCCATAAGAACCAGAAGCAGAATGATCCCAACTATCAGATCTATTCCGGCAATGGTTATGAGAGTTCCAGAAATCAGAGACCCGTACAGAAGACCGGAACAACGGTCATCACATATGGCGAGAACGGTGTCGTACCCCAGTACAATGCGCCTAACGGTTCATCAAGATTCGTCCAGAGCAGTCCTGCCAGAGTCGGTGCCCCGTCTTCAGACAAGCAGGGCCCGTTCATGACTAACATGCCCATTGATGCACGCACCGGATTTACTGACGTTGATTCATTAACGGGCGGACAGGTACATGCAGTTGATCAGGAACCCGGTAAGATCGCTTATAACGAGAAATTGTACGATGTTTCAGGTGACTCGGATGTTTCTGCAGATTTTGCATATACTTCTGACCGTCTGAATGCCCGTGATAAGGTTAAGAAAAGAAAGCTTGGAACGCCTTCTTTCCTTGATCCCAAGAAACAGGATTTCATTGATCTGACTCCAGTAGGTGAGAAGCCCATAAAAAAGGAACCTGAAGAGGATAATTACGATGGTTCTGATGAGTTGTATGAAGTCGGGGAAGATACGGCGTCAGGATACGATTATTCCGAGTCTGAGCGTACTGTAAGACAGCCTAAGATCAGTCTTTCGCAATATGATGAAGAGGAAGAAGATGAGGCAGAAACAGTACCTGTTGCAGCACCTGTGAAAAAGGGCAGAAACGTTACCATCAATCAGGGTGACGATAATACTGAAGGATTCAGCAGAACTGAAGGCAGGATATTGAAGACTTCATCTCCTGACCGTTCTGTTCCGGCTGCGCTGAGAATCGAGTTTGCTGAAGAGACAAAGCAGCATGAGGCCCAGATACGCGCCCAGAAAAAGAAACTCAGAAATTACAGACCGGCACCGACAGATCTTCTGGCGCCTGATATCAAGCAGAAGGCAGATGCAGACCTTGAGAGGAAACTTAAGGCTAAGGCTACCAAACTTGAAGAAGCTCTCAGGAGTTTCGGTATCAAGGCTGAGGTTATTAATATCACGCACGGTCCTTCAATTACAAGATTTGAGCTGACTCTTGAAACGGGTACAAAGGTATCCAGGGTTACCAGCCTGCAGGATGACATCATGCTTGCAATGGCTGCAATCTCCATAAGAATAGAAGCTCCTATCCCGGGTAAGAGTGCGATCGGTATTGAGATCCCTAACGACACGCCTACAGCCGTACAGCTGAGAGGACTCGTGGAAACCAAAGAGTTCAGATCTTCCACGCCCCTTACGGTTGCGCTGGGTAGAGACATTCCGGGAAGACCTATCTATTGTGACTTGGCCAAGATGCCTCACCTCATGATTGCAGGTTCTACAGGTTCGGGTAAGTCAGTATGTATCAACTCCATACTTACGAGTATCCTTGTTCATTCTTCTCCGGAAGAAGTTAGAATGATCCTTGTTGACCCTAAGGTAGTTGAGCTTTCCGTTTACAACGGCGTACCGCATCTCATAATGCCGGTTATCACAGACCCCAAGAAGGCGGCAGGCGCCCTTAACTGGGCCGTTATCGAGATGCAGAGAAGATATAAGCTTTTCGAAGAGGGCCAGGTAAGAGACATCAAAGGTTTCAATGAGAAATATAAGGATGATCCTGAAGTCGAGCATCTTCCGCTCATCCTCTTTGTAATCGACGAGCTTGCAGAACTCATGATGGTAGCATCGAAAGAAGTAGAGACTTATATCTCAAGACTTGCGGCACTTGCAAGAGCGGCAGGCATACACCTTCTTATTGCTACCCAGAGACCTTCTGTTGACGTCATCACGGGCGTAATCAAGGCAAATATCGGTTCGAGAATCGCATTTGCCGTTACATCTGGTGTCGATTCAAGAACTATCCTTGATTCAGTAGGTGCGGAAAAGCTTCTCGGTAAGGGAGACATGCTCTATGCTCCAATGACGGCTCCGCAGCCGTTAAGAGGTCAGGGTGCGTTCCTTAAGGATGCAGAGGTTGAGGCTATCGTTAATAATCTTAAGACCAGATACGGTTCCATGTATGACGATGCCATCATCAAAGACATCGACAGGGTTACAGCAGGTGAAGGTCAGGCACAGGGCGGTTCATCAGGCGGCGGATCCAACGGCGGCGGTGGTTCCGATATGGATGACCTGTTCATCGAGGCAGCTCAGACCGTTATCGAGAACGGCAGTGCGAGTGTTTCCGTATTGCAGAGAAGACTCGGCATCGGTTATCCGAGAGCTGCAAGACTTATCGATGAGCTTGAGAAGCATAAGGTAATCGGACCTTACGAAGGCAGTAAGCCGAGAAAAATATTGATGACGGAAACGGAATGGCTTGAGTTCCAGGCGAGAAACAGCAGCAATGATTGATAAAACAGTTTTATTGAATGAGAAAGCAAAAGAACTTGTTGAGACCTGCAAAAATTCCGGTGTTACATTAGGGTTTGCAGAAAGTCTTACAGGCGGCATGATTTCAGCAACGGTAGTTAATATATCCGGTGCGTCTGCCGTGTTTAAAGGCTCCATAGTCTCTTATACAAACCAGATCAAGGAAAATGTCTTAGGCGTTCCTGCGGAGATAATAGAGGTTCATACAGAAGTGTCTGAAGCCTGTGCCGAAGCCATGGCGGTTGGTGCGGCTAATGTGCTTGGAGTGGATCTTGCAATTTCCGTAACCGGAATTGCGGGGCCTACCGGTGAACTGCCCGGTAAACCTGTTGGAACAGTTTATATGGGTTATTGTTACGAAGGCCCGGATTTCTTTGGAATATTGACGGGTTCAAAGAGATTGAATTTTGAAGGTGACAGGGATACCATACGCACCGAAACCGTAATCGCTGCATTGGAACAGGCGATAAAACTCGTTAAGGAAGGCAAAGCTTAAGTGGCTGAAACTAAGGAATTGCAGACAAATTCACAACCGTCTCCTGCCAAGAAGAAGGGGATGAGTTTTGCTTTATCAGCTTTTATTGTCGGTTTGGGTCTGATAATCACTAAGTGTTCCGGTCTTCTTCGAGACATCATCGTATCAATGAGGTTTTCAGAAGATCTTTTCCGTGACGGTTTTACGCTTGCGTTTACCATTCCGGATCTTTTTTACAACCTTTTGGTAGGCGGAGCCATTTATTCCACTGTTGCTCCTTACATGAGTGCCCAGCTTGCCGTAGGCAAAGAAAAACAGGGAATAAGAACTGTCAGTATCTTTATTTCATGTGTTTGTGTTGTTATGGTAGTCTGCTGTGCCATAGGAACGATCTTTTCCGAACCCATATATGCTCTTTACGCATTAAGGACGAAGAATATCGATCCGGAGGTTTTGTCTCTTGCTGCACAGGCATCGAAAATGCTGTTTCCGCAGATTTTCTTTATTATGCTTGCCGCATTATGCAACGGCATATTGAATTCATATCGTAAATTCGCAATTACTTCATTCGGACCTGTTCTTTATAATATACTTGTTCTTCTTGCAATATACTTTTTCGGAGGGAATTCACTCAATAAACTCGTCATGACAACGGGAGGCATCCTTGTGTCATCGATCATCTATTTTGTTTTCCAGTATTCATTGGGATTCAAGCAGATGAAGAGTTTCAGGTTTAATTTCAAACCTGCTGACAGAGATTTTCTCATGCTCTTCAAACGTGCTGTTCCGATTCTGATCTCTGCTTCAATTACACAGATAAACGTCGTAGTACTGAATGGCTTTGCGTTGATGTTTGATCAGGGAAGCGTATACGGTTTCAGAAATGCTTCAACTATCTGGCAGATTCCTTATTCGGTATTCGTAGTTGCAATTACTACGGTAATGACGCCTGAACTTGCAGGCGATTATGAATCGAAGAGATATGAGAAGGCATCGGATCTTATTTCACATTCCATGAGAAGTGCACTGTTCATGACGATACCTTCAGCCGTATTTATTGCAATCATGAATCTTGATGTCGTAAAGGCAATTTACCAGTGGACTTCTGCTTATACTGACAGGAATGCCCAGACAGCGGCAACGTTCCTTCTTGGATTCTGTTCTGCCATTGTTACGGCCACTGTTATCCATGTTTTCAATCAGGCATTTTATGCCATCGGAAATACCATTGTTCCTTTGGTATCGGGAATAATCGGACTCGTTGTTAATTATGGCGCGTGCTGGATGTTCGTGGCGCTGGGCATCGGACCTTTATCACTCTCACTGGCATACTCATTTACCAACATATGCCAGATGGTAATACTTACACTGATCTACTGTAAACGCAAAGAACTGGCACCTCACGGAATACTTAAATTCCTTATAAAGAGTGCACTCTGTGTTGCTGTTATGGGTGGTGCGGTCTTTGTGCTTGATCATTTTGTTCCTGCTCAGGGCGGAAAGATAATACAGTTGCTTATAATCGCAATGAAGGGTGTAGTTGCTGTCGTCGTATATTTCGCCATGGCAATCATTCTTCGAATGGAAGAAGCAACAGAGTGGATCAACAGATACAAGGCTAAGATCTTTAAGAAGAAATCCGCAAATAAAAAAGCATCCTGATTCTTTCGTCTCAGGATGCCTGTTTTATTTGAATTATTCTGAACGGATTACTTATAAGCTTTGTAGATTACTACTTCAACATTTGAATCTACGATCGTTACCTTAACATCATCTGCAAGGTTGGCTACGATGGATTTTTCCAATTCGTCCTGTGCTTCCGTTATGCCGTCTTCGGTCGAGGATGCCTTGCCGACTGATGCAGAATAAGTTGCCAATGACCAGGAATAAGCTCCTCCGTAATAAGCGTTGGAAGGATTGCCGAGAGCCATGAGGCCCAAAGCCTGCTTGGTCATGATCTTTGTCTCGGGATCTTCGGGTAAAGAAGCTACGGTGATCATTTCGCGGATCCTGCCGATGATGCCTTTGGCAGCTTCATTCTTGCCTGAGCTTGATACTGATAAAAGCTCGTTTCTTGTAGCAAGATCCATGGAGATGACAGTCTTTAAGTGAATCTCAATATTGTTGCCGTTTGTCTCGAGCCAGAAGTTATTCTCATTCTCACTATCCAATGCGCGGACAAGTTCGATCAGTTCTTCGGAGAGAAGACGCAGACGGAGAGAAGCTTTGGAATCTATTCCGCAATAAGCTCCGGTCTTCTCAGTAAGTTCCAAGGCAGCATCTCTGCCTTCGCCTGAGGGGAATACGTTGATAATTTCAGTCTTCATATGGATTCCTCCGTATTGTTCTTATGCGTGAATTATAGCACTCAAGAAACCTTAATTATTGGACAGAGGTGTAAAAGACTTGTTAAGAGCAAGTAAAAAGTTGCCGTTCTCATCATGGCGAATAGTGTTAATATGACTGTATAAATATTTTTGATTTGTGTGAGGATTCGGATGTTAAAGAAACTGCTCAGAAAGTGCATTTGTTTGCTTTTGACGGCCGTATCCACTGTGGTGATATTCTGTGATGGTGTCGTTGTTTCAGCACTGGACGGAGAAGCTGAGAATCAGGACGTTATTGCAGAAGAAGATACCAATCCCAAACACATTCAGTTTGTCACAAGGCTTTATGCGATAGTAACGCGTCAGGAGCATGCAGACGAACAGGAAAAACAGGAGCTTGCCGCAAGTCTTAAGGGTGGATTGCAGGCTGCATATAAAGTAATGTTTCACTTTTATTTTTCTGATGAATACAGGGCGTTAAATGTGAGCGATGAACAGTTCGTGGAAGACCTCTACACGGGAACGCGTGCAAGATATGCCGATGATTACGGCAAAGAATATTACCTTGATAAACTTGATGAAGGATACAGCAGATACCTGATATTCCGTGAATTCATTGATTCAAATGAATTCGTAAGATTATGTTACGACTATAACATAAGGGTAAAACAGATACTCCTGGAGAACTATATTGATCATCTGGACGGCATGACCTGCATCTGCGATAACTACTACGATCTTGATGAAGACGGTGATCTAGAATACTGCTATGAGAATGCCGCAAAGCACGCCCGTTGCATAAATGAGTTCTATTACACCAGCCCTACGGATTATTTCATCTTCGCCGACATAGACAACTGCTACATCATGATCTTCAAGGGCAGTGTGGGACAGTGGTCGTTATATATGATCTATCCCATGTCATGCGGCAGGACCGGAAGCGAGACACCAAGAGGATACTTCGAAGTAACAGGTAAACTTCCGTATTTCTATTCGCATGGTTCGCTCTGTTATTATGCAACGCAGTGGTACGGACCATATTACTTCCATAGCGTTACGTATAACTACAACGGAACTATTCAGAATCCGACGCTTGGTGCACATGTTTCTGCAGGATGTATCAGGCTCAGAATAGATGTGGCCGAATGGATCTACGATAATATTCCCGAAGGAACACCAGTAAAAACTATCTGATCGTAATAGAAAAGGGGCTGTCTCATAAGAGGCAGCCCCAAATCATTTTATGGCATATGTGGAAGGCGTGATTAATGTTTCTGGCTGTGACATTTACCGGACATTGCACAGTGTGAGCAGTTGCAGCCGCATGAACTCTTGCCGGCCTTCTTGTCTTTTATCAGACTTCGCACGGCGAAGAATACGGCTACACCAACGAGTGCAATAACAACAATGTTTATCCAGTTAGATGCGAGCCAGTCGATCATAGTATCAGTCCTTTACTTTGTTGCCTTCTTTGCGGGTCTTACAAGGAGGAATATAAGACCTGCAAGAACCAGGATTGCGAATATCAATCCGATTACGCTAACAGCGCCTGTAAACAGGAGTCCGAACTGATATACGATGAGTGAGATAGCATAAGCGAATGCACACTGATATCCGATTGCAAACCATGTCCACTTTGCGTTGTTCATCTCTCTCTTGATTGCTCCGATTGCAGCAAAGCAGGGCGCGCAGAGGAGGTTGAAAATGAGGAATGAGAAGCCGGAGAGCTGTGTCAGACCTTCGAAGTCGAGTACACCGAATACACCGACAACTTCTTCCTTTGCAACGAGTCCCATTACTGTTGCGATGGTAGCCTTGATGTTACCGAATCCGAGAGGGATGAATATCCACTTTGCACCGTTTCCGATGATTCCCAAAACGGATGCCTCAAGCTCCATATCCGGGTCGAATCCGAATCCGGTACCTGTATTTCCGAATACGGATCCGAGCCAGATAGCGATGGAGGAGATGAGGATTACGGTACCGGCCTTCTTAATGAATGACCAGCCGCGTTCCCACATGGATCTTAAGAGGTTTCCGAGGGTAGGCCAGTGATATGCAGGGAGCTCCATTACGAACGGAGCGGGATCACCTGCGAAAGGCTTTGTCTTCTTCAGGAGGATTCCTGAGATAACAACGGCAGCAACACCGATGAAGTATGCAGAAGGTGCAACCCATGAGCCGCTGAATGCTGTGTGACGGAACAAAGCCGCAGTGATAAGAGCGATGATAGGGAGCTTAGCTCCGCAGGGAATGAATGTTGTAGTCATGATAGTCATTCTGCGGTCACGCTGGTTCTCAATGGTACGTGATGCCATGATACCAGGAACGCCGCATCCTGATGATACGAGCATAGGGATGAATGACTTACCGGATAGACCGAATCTTCTGAAGATCCTGTCGAGTACGAATGCTACACGTGCCATGTATCCGCATGACTCAAGGAACGCGAGGAGGAAGAACAGTACGAGCATCTGGGGAACGAATCCCAATACCGCACCGACACCGCCTACGATACCGTCAACAACGAGTCCCGTTACGAAGTCGTTTGCACCCGCACTCTCGAGCAGTCCTGAAACAAGATCAGGGATACTCGGAACGAATATAGCTCCTTCAGTCTCATCCATACCGGGAGCAGTGAATTCACCTTCTTCGTCGAGTGCTCCTGACTCAATAAGAGGAGCTTCGATGTCGTATCCTTTTTCCATGAGTTCTTCAGCAAAGAAGCCATAGTCTTCTTCGAATGCGCCAAAATCAGCTTCTTCGAAATCACCCTGAAGATTCTCAGCACCTGTTACATCGTTATTGGCAGCCTCATCGATAACGGCCTTAACGCCATCAACGAAGACTGTTTCTCCGGCCCAGTTATCAACAGCTTCATCATACTGCTGCTGTCCGATTCCGAAGAGGAAGAAACCGTCACCGAAGAGATTGTCGTTTGTCCAGTCAGTGAGGTTTGCGCCGAATGTGGTCATTGCAATGAAGTAAACGAGCCACATGATAGCAGCGAAGATTGGCAGACCCAGGATCCTGTTTGTAACGATCTTGTCGATCTTATCAGAAGTGGAGATCTTGCCCTTTGACTTCTTTTTGTAGCAGCTCTTAATGATTGAAGCGATATAGACGTAACGCTCGTTTGTGATGATGGATTCGGCATCGTCATCGAGTTCTTTCTCAGCTGCTTTGATATCGTTCTCAATGTGATCTAACTTGTCTTTGGAGATTCCGAGTTTCTCGATAACTTTCTCATCACGCTCGAAGATCTTGATCGCGTACCATCTCTGCTTATCAGCCTCCATGTCATGCAGGCATGCTTCTTCGATGTGAGCGAGAGCGTGCTCGACGGGACCTGAGAAAGAGTGGGGAGGAAGAGTCTTTGTTGCTTTCGCAGCCTTGATTGCTTCCTCGGCAGCTTCAGTAATTCCTGTACCTTTGAGAGCTGAGATGGATACTGCTTTGCAGCCCATCTGTTTGCCGAGCATCTCGAGATTGATCTTGTCACCGTTCTTTTCAACGATATCCATCATGTTGACTGCCATAACGACAGGGATACCGAGTTCTGTGAGCTGTGTTGTGAGATAGAGGTTACGCTCAAGGTTTGTACCGTCAACGATATTGAGAATAGCGTCAGGCTTCTCATCGATCAGGTAGTTACGAGCAACAACTTCTTCCAATGTATAAGGTGAGAGGGAGTAGATACCCGGAAGGTCCGTGATCGTTACTCCGTCATGCTTTTTGAGTTTACCTTCTTTTTTCTCTACAGTTACGCCAGGCCAGTTACCAACGAACTGATTTGAACCCGTAAGTGCGTTAAAGAGTGTTGTCTTACCGCAGTTCGGGTTACCCGCTAATGCGATCTTAATTTCTGAATTAGCCATAGTGCTTTGTTACCCCTCCCGAAAACTTATTCGACTTCGACCATTTCTGCATCATTCTTGCGAAGAGATAACTCGTATCCTCTTACGGTTACCTCTACAGGATCTCCCAGGGGAGCAACCTTACGGACATAGATCTCAACCCCTTTGGTGATTCCCATGTCCATGATCCTGCGCTTAACTGCGCCTTCACCGTGAAGTTTTACAACTTTAACGGTTTCTCCGATTTTTACTTCCTTTAATGTCTTCATATATTCCTCCTCATAGTTAATAACGACCTGATCAGACCATGATCTTCATGGCCATATCTTTATTTAGTGCGATACGGGATTCCTTTACCTTGAGAATCACGTTTCCGTCGTTAACGGTTACCAGGGTTACAAGACCGCCGGGAACGATACCGAGATTCTCGAGGTGAAGTTTTACTTCAGGATTTCCACCGACCTTCCTGACGATCATTTCTTCGCCTGTGTCGGCAACTGTAATAGGCATCATGTCTACCTCTCAATCTGTGTGGAAAAATAACACTATGTAAATAAAAATTTACAAATGTTAGCCACAACTAATTAGTCTCGGCTAACATTATATCTTTCATTCATCATTCTGCAAGGGGAAATATGAAAAATGTCAATCTGCACAAGGGTTCCATGAAAAACAGACAACTTTTGTATTGACAGGTTAGATAAAACTAACTATTATGTTTTGCGAATGTTAGCATTGGCTAACAATATTAAGCTTTTGTGTTTTGAGTAATAACCGATTCATAAGATGAAAAACTCAGAATACACTGGGAGGGTGTTTATGGAGAATAAAAGCAATAAATTAAAAGCAAAAGATTTTATAACTGTCGGCATCTTTGCTGCGATTCTTTTTGCAGTTGAATTTGCTTTCGGAATGCTCGGATACATTCATCCGTTTATCGTAGCTGCATATGTAGTCATACTTCCGCTGGCAAGCGGTATTCCCATGATGCTCTTCTATACAAAGGTAGAGAAGTTCGGAATGATCACGATTGTCTCTGTACTGATGGCTATCATCATGTTCATTGGCGGCATGGGATATCTCGGTGCGCCTCTTATTGTTATTTCAGGACTTATTGCTGACTTTATAGCAAAATCCGGAAACTATAAGAGCTCCAAGAAAACGGTAATCAGCTTTGGTGTATTCAACCTATGGATCTGTGCTAATTATTTCCCGATACTTGTTACAGCTGATGCATACCGTCAGGACCTTATCGATGGCGGTTATTCCGCGGAATACGTTAATAATCTGTTCCTTGCCGTTAATGTAAAGACAATTGGAATCCTCGTAGTTCTTGCGTTTGTATTCGGCTGTCTCGGAGCAGTTATCGGTAAGGCAGCAGTTAAGAAGCATTTTGAGAAGGCCGGTATCGTATAACGATGAAACTCGATCCCCGCACAAAACTGTTCATGATATTTGTCGTATCGCTCATCGTCATGATGAGTGCGACCACACCAATACTCTGGGCGATAAGGCTCTCCATTACTCTTATACCCATACTGCTTCTGATAATTGAGAAGAAATATGCGGCAGCACTTCGTTTTCTGCTTGCGTACGGTACGGCTCTTGTACTGACCTTCTTCTTTTTGTCTACAGAATCAGAAGGTATCTTTTCCTCGCTGCTTATTGGTTATTGTGGAATCGTTGTGCAGTTTATGCCTGCACTGATCACTGCCTGGTATGTTGTAAGAACTACAAAGATCGGTGAGTTCATGTCATGCATGCAGAAGATGCATGTGCCTGACGGCATAGCGGTGTCACTTGCTGTTGTTATGCGTTTCTTTCCGACTATCAAAGAAGAGTATTCCTCAATCAATGATGCAATGAGAATGCGCGGCGTCATGCTTGGCGGCGGTAATGTTCTCAAGATGGTTGAATTCAGAATGATCCCGCTCCTTTTCTCGTGCGTTAACATAGGCGAAGAACTGTCAGCGGCAGCCATTACAAGAGGTCTTGGCGGAGAGGTTAAGCGGTCAAGTGTAGTAGAGCTTAAGCTTGGCGCAGCTGATTTTTTCCTTATGGCTTTTCTGGCTGCTGCGACAGTACTCTTCGTAGTATTGAAGTATTTTGTATGAGCATAATTGAACTCAAAAACATAAACTTCCAATACAAGGGTTCAAAGGACGGATCACTTTGTAATGTTAACCTCAATATAGACGAAGGACAGACAGTTCTTCTCTGCGGAGCATCAGGATCAGGTAAGACATCGGTAATTAGACTTATCAACGGTTTGATACCTCATTACTATTCAGGTGAACTGGAAGGAGAGGTCAGCGTTGCAGGTCATGATATAAAGAAGACGGAACTTCATGAACTCGCCGGTACAGTTGGAACTGTTTTCCAGAATCCGAGAAGCCAGTTTTTCTCAGTTGATACTGATGGGGAGATTGTTTTCGGTCCGGAGAATATAGGACTTGACCCCAAAGAAATCAAGACAAGAATGAATGATGTCGTAGCCGAGATGGATCTTGATGAGATCCTCGGCAGGAGCATATTCGATCTGTCAGGCGGCCAGAAACAGAGAATAGCATGCGCATCTGTTGCGGCTTTGCTGCCAAATATCATCCTGCTCGACGAACCTTCATCTAATCTCGATTTTGATTCCATTGAATTGCTTCGCGGAATAATAATGGAATGGAAGAGGCAGGGTAAGACGATCGTCATCTCAGAACACAGGCTATGGTACCTCAAGGATGCAGTAGACCGTGTTATCTATATGGAGAGCGGAAAGATAGCAAAAGAGTGGAGCGGTGAAGAATTCACATCTCTGAATGAAGATGAGGTTAAGTCATATAAGCTCAGACCAATCGTATTGGAGGAAGAACTCATCAGACAGATCAGAGGAGACTATGCGTCCGCTGTCTGTGATGTTGATAATGCAATTGAATTAAAAGATTTCTTTTTCAGTTATAAGAAAAAAACTTATCTGATCCTGAAAAAGAGATTCAAAGAATCTGATGGGGATCTTCTGAACCTGAATATACCTGAATTGAAGATTCCCAAGGGTAAAGTCATAGGTCTGGTCGGACCCAATGGTACCGGTAAATCCACGTTCTTAAGATGCCTATGTGGTCTGGAAGATGATTGCAAAGGACAGATCGTATCAGATGGTGTAACATACAAAGGACGTCAGCGTCTTAAGCTCTGTTATATGGTAATGCAGGATGTTAACCATCAGCTTTTTACCGACAGCGTAAAATCAGAAGTAATGTTGTCAATGAAGGAAGCTGATGAGAAACGCTGCGATGAGTTTTTAGATATGCTCGGCCTTAGTGAATACAAAGATACCCATCCAATGGCTCTCTCAGGCGGACAGAAGCAGCGTGTTGCTATAGCTTCGGCACTTGCCTCTGATGCACAGATACTCCTGTTTGATGAGCCTACATCAGGACTTGATTATTCTCATATGGAGAAGGTATCTGAATTGCTGCAGCAGTTGGCTGCTTCAGGTGCTTCGGTGATTGTTTCCACACATGATCCTGAGCTTATATCAGAATGTTGTGATTATGTATTGGGACTTAAGCACGGGAAAGTGGTATATCTAAAAGCAAACAGGAAGCAGCATTAATATGAAAAACTATGTTAAAGAAGGACAGAAACTGCCGATGTTCGGTATTGGGCCTTATCTGATTTCAAGTGTTTTTCTGGTTACTGTCATAGGAATCGTCCTGTCCTGTTATGTGTTTAAGTTCGGGACACTGGATGGTTTCTGGGTATGGATATTCAGGATTATGGGAGCACTGCTTATCGGTGGTGGAATCGCAGTATGGTACATAGGTGCTTTGCGATCAAATATGGATAAGAATATTTCGGAAAACAAACTTCAGACGAGCGGTATATATGCGTGTGTCAGAAATCCAATGTACAGCGGATGCTGGATGATCGCATCGGGCATAGGCTTCATGTGGCACAACTGGATGATCTTGCCGATTGTTCTGATAACTTGGGCAATACTGACTGTCGTGTTGATAAATACAGAGGAGAAATGGCTCCTGAATCTTTATGGTCAGGAATATGCGGAATATAAGAAACATGTTAACCGGTGCATTCCATGGTTTCCTAGAAAATGACCTGAAATAACGGGTCGAAACGCTTTAATTCATTGATTCTGATAATCAAAATCAGATTAGGCATACAAATATTATCTAAATCTAACCAAATGACAAAAATAGCACGAATCTGACATCTAATCCTTGTCGAAAACATATATACACCCAAATGGTTAGCGTAGACTAACATTGAATCAGAAGAATTATTGAGGTGATAGATATGTATATCGAGACAAGAGAACTTAAAAAATCTTATGGCGAAGGCGGTAGTTTTGTCCAGGTTTTGAAAGGCGTCAGCATCAAGATCGATAAAGGTGAGATGTGTGTTATCCAGGGAACGTCAGGTTCCGGTAAATCCACATTGTTAAACTGCATTGGCGGTCTTGATGATATTGATTCCGGTAGTGTTTCCGTAGCAGGAACGCTAGTTGAAGGTTTAAAAGGCGAGAAGTTATCCGATTACAGAAGAGCAAACTTGGGTTTCATCTTCCAGTTTTACAATCTGGTTCCTAATCTTACTGTAAGGGAAAATATCCAGGTCTGTGAGTACCTGACAAAAGATCCTCTTAATATGGATGAACTCATCGATGTTTTGGGACTAACCGAGCATCAGCATAAGTTTCCTTCACAGTTATCGGGCGGCCAGCAGCAAAGATGTGCAATTGCCAGAGCATTGGTAAAGAATCCCAAGGTATTGCTCTGCGATGAGCCTACGGGTGCTCTTGATTCAAAGACATCGAGAGATATTCTGGTTCTCCTTGAGAAGATAAACAGACAGTACGGCACGACCATGCTGATCGTTACCCACAATAACTCGATCAAGAATATGG
>Ga0265298_10001860_pt1 | contig 30667 bp, 26 predicted proteins | sample AusTroGonzalo_MG_3_FD_193486 | JGI IMG/M metagenome (GOLD analysis project Ga0265298, IMG submission 193486) | Bovine rumen microbial communities from tropical cattle in Woodstock, Queensland, Australia - Gonzalo_01 | ecosystem: Host-associated > Mammals > Digestive system > Stomach > Rumen ... | reverse complement strand
AGGCTAAGCGGAAAGCACTAAAAAGCTTTCAACTGCTTGAAGAATGGAAAACTTGATTACCATTCTCTGTGTTATATAATATCACTTTCGGCATATGTTATCAACTCACTTTTCGCAGATTAAGTGGATAAATTGAAGATGTTATAGCATTTCGATGAAAAAGGCGGACTTTTGTCCGCCTTTTGTTGTTATTATGCTTTTTTTGAAGCGATCTCCTTTTCCAAAGCTTCAGCTCTGATAAGAGCAGTGTCGATGTGGTCGCAGAAATTTTCCCTGCCGACTCTCTCTATGAAGCCTGCCTTGGTCATTACCTTCATAGGCTGCTCATTTACGTGTGAGAATACCACTTTTACATTGTGGCGCTCACAGCGCTTGACAATACGCATGAGAGCCTCGACGCCGGTAGCGTCTATTGCGGGAACATTTCTCATTCTTATGCAGAGAACGTCGATATTCTTGTCGCTGAGAACATATTTGTACTTATCTGAAGCCGCAAAGAACATCGGTCCGTTTATCTCGAATACACGTGTATTCGCTGGTATCTTCTTGAGGAGGATATTATCGGGATCGGTGTCCTCATCGTCGATATCCTTCCATGCGTGGGCTTCCGTAACGTCAGCCATACGCTTCATGAAGAGGAGAGCAGCCATTATCATGCCTACGCCGATAGCAACAACGAGGTCGAATACTACCGTGAGTATGAGAGTTACGAAAAGCACTGCTATATCGCTCTTTGGAGCAGTCTTTACGGTATTTCTGATGTTTCTCCAGCCGCACATATTATAAGCTACTATGAAGAGTATAGCCGCGATAGTAGGCATAGGGATAAATGCAGCATAAGCCATGAGACGTACCAGTATGATAACGAGTACCACAGAGTGTACCATGCCGGCGATAGGAGTACGTCCGCCGTTCTTTACGTTGGCGGCAGTACGTGCGATAGCTCCTGTAGCGGGGATACCGCCGAAGAAAGCGGAGCCGATATTAGCTGTACCCTGAGCGATGAGCTCCATATTCGAGCGGTGCTTTGAACCTACCATACCGTCCGCAACGACGCAGGAGAGGAGAGACTCAACAGCTGCAAGGACCGCGATAGTGAAAGCATTGGGGATAAGAGCCCTTACTCTTGCGAAGGTGACTTCCGGCACTGTCAGACTGGGGAGTGAATTTGATATGGTATAGAGGTCGCCGATAGTGTTTACCTTGATACCGCTGAGCTTTACTATAGTCGAACAGACTATTACGGCTATGAGTGAGGCAGGTATCTTCTCCAGCTTTTTCGGCCAGAGGATAAGTATCGCAAGTGAGATAGCACCGATAAGGAGAGCCTGCCAGTTGATAGTGTCGATACAGGTGAATATCTCCTTAACCTTGTCAACGGTCTCGATAGGCTTGTTTTTGAAGGTGAGCCCCAGGAAGTCCTTGACCTGTCCGATAAGAATGGTCACGGCGATACCGAAGGTAAAGCCGGTGGTGATAGTACCCGGTATGTACTTTATGAGGGCGCCGAAGCGGCAGAAGCCCATGATTATGAGTATTATACCTGCCATTATCGCGGATATTGCAAGACCGTCCATGCCCTCCACAGCTACGATACCCGCAACAGTCGTGGCAAATGCCGCTGTAGGACCTGCTATCTGCACACGGCTTCCGCCAAGGAATGAAACGATAAAGCCTGCGATTATAGCGGTATAGAGACCCTGCTCGGGACCCACTCCCGAAGCGAGAGCAAGCGCGATAGAAAGGGGCAGAGCGATGATAGCGACGATTATACCGGAGATAATGTCCTTGATGAACTGCTCCTTGGTATAGGTCTTCATAACCGAGAAAAGCTTTGGTTTGAGCTTTTCCTCCGTTGGTTTCAATGCTTTTTCAGCCATTTTACTAACCTCTTTTACATTATATTTCCAAAAAAGACACGCAACGCTACTATTATACTACTTATAATAGCGGTTTTCAAGAGATTTTTAACAGGGAGCAAAATTTTGTCGGATTATATATATTCCTGTCAGCTGAGGAGAAAAGGATTGAGCAGAATGAGAAATTAGTAATATATTCACAAAAAAAAGGAGTCGTTTTGTGAGTTCCTACAAAGTGGAAACTAATTCTCCGCTCTCGACTAAAAAACAAAGCGGCTCTCTTTAATGACAGTGCTTATATAGAAGTTTTAAGTCATCGTAATTTATTAAGGGACGCCCTTTCTTACAGGGCGTCCCTCTTAAAAAAACAGTCCACTGGACTGTTTTTTTAATTCACCCTTGCGGAGCGCCTTCGTATAGTTTCGCTGTTCTTTTAAAGCTGGGAACAGCGACCAGAGGCTCTGCCTCTGGACTCCGCCAAAGGAACACAGTCCCTTTGGAATCCCATTCATACGCTAAGCAAAGTATTACGCTGAATTTATAAACTTATATAAGCACTGTCCTTACGGAAAGCCGCTTAAACTATATCATGAAAAGCTTACTTTTGTTCTCTTGTTATCGCCTTGCTTCCGAGGAAGGTGAGCAGGAAGTAGCCGCCGTATATCGCTATGAGTACGATCGCGGTGAAGATAACGGGTTTTACATAATTCTCCGTTACGAGCAGATCAAGTCCGATCTTGGCAAATCTCATGCCCGCATAGGAGTGGAGACAAGCCAGCAGCAGCGGCAGCAGGAAGAATATTCCCGACTGACGGAATATGGACTTTGATATCTCCTTTTCCTCAACGCCCAGCTTGCGGAGCATGGTATATCTCGCCATACTGTCAGCGCTCTCGGAGAGCTCCTTCAGCGCCAGTATAGCGCCGCAGGATACAAGGAATATGAAGCCGATATAAAGTCCGAGGAAGGTAACTACAGCGCCTATGCCTATGGCATTATTGGCAGCCTCGATCCTTGTCTCAATTCCGCACATATATCCGTATTTCGCTTCGCTGTCAAACCAGTGCATCACATTGTTCCAGTTGTCTCTTGCGGTTTGTTCTGCGGCTTCCCTGCCTTTTTTGTCCGTGGCATTGTAGTTTCCGACAAAATAGTCAACTCCGCGGTATTCCTCGGATACTGCATTGTCGGGAACGATTATAGTACCTGTATTTGACGCCTGCATATCGGGATAAAATGAGCTTATTATACATTTTTCCGAGCTTGGCTTTAAAGTATTGCCGAAAACAGTTATTTCGGGACTGCTCTCAAGGAGCTTATCATACATCTCGGGCATTCCCGAGGCGTTTGCGCTTACAGCGTATTCGCCGTCGCCGAGCTCTATCTGATTTTGTCCGTAGAGCTCCATGATAGCGTTGTAATCACTGAGCTTCAGGAATGATATACCAAAGCCCATCATTGAATATATGCTCATTGAACCGCTTGTCAGTTCGTCTTTTCTGTCACCGGCAAAGGTGTCAAAGGTGAAGTTGCTTTCGATGTAGTCATGGAAGTGGTGATACTCTACGAAATCGTCGTAAATGCTCATATTCTGCTGAGCGTATACATCGTCGATATCGCCTGTTCTGTATGAGGAATCATCTGAGGAATCATGAATATGAAGAGAAAAGCATCCGTAGAAATCAACAGGGAAATTGTCCTCAACGCCCTTGTTCAGTGAGTTCCTGATAGTGAACGCAGTTGATAGAGTGCATATAGTTACAAAGAGCATAAGACAGATGACCGTCATGGAAGCGATAGTGGTATTTATCTTGCTGCTTATCTGACGGAAGGTGAAGCTGTTCAGACCGCGGTGATACACTCCCTTTGCGGACATGATAACTCTCAGGAGCATTCCCGATACCGACCAGAAGATAAAGAATGTGGAAACGCTTCCCGCAAGTATGGAAAGACCTATCTTTCTGAGACTGAGGTGTGCGAAGTCCCAGCCCACTGTATAATATGCCCAGCCGAGAACTGCTGCGGAGATAAGGAATACAACAACGCAGAGCCACGGGTTCTTCATGGTAATCTTTTCCGAGCGCTTGCCGGAGTTCATAAGTGTGATAAGTCTGCACTTGCTGATAACGAAGCCGCTCCTGAGCATTACGACCAAGTACATAATGCCGAAGTAAAGGATAGTTTTGGTTATCGCGGAAGCCGAAACAGTGAACCTGTAGTCGTTCATGTCAGCTTCAAAGAGGTTAGCCACGACTGCGCTCATAACCTGTGACAGTCCGGTACCGATGAGGAGACCGACCAGAAGCGAGCCGATACCGATGATAACTGTCTCGCAGAGCAGGAGAGCGGATATCTTCCACTTGCTCATGCCCATCATCATATACAGGGCGAACTCCTTGTTGCGGCGCTTCATCAGGAAGCGGCTGGCATACACGATAAGAAGTCCTAGGACTACGGCAACGAATACGCTTACGCCGGAAATAGCCGTTGTGAGTATCTTTATTATCTCACGCTGTGTTTCGTTGACTCTGATAAAAGCGGTCTGTGTCTCTATGGCGTTGAAAACGTAGAATACCGCAACGCCGAGTACAAGGGTAAAGAAGTATACCGCGTAGTCCTTTATACTTTTGCGGATATTGCTGAGGGATATCTTAAAGAGCATCGCTCATGTCACCTCCCAGCAGGGTAACTACATTTATTATCTTGTCGAAGAACTGCCTGCGGCTGTCACTGCCGCGGATTATCTCGTTGAAGAGCTTGCCGTCCTTGATGAAGAGAACTCTTGAAGCATAGCTTGCGGTGAATGAATCGTGAGTTACCATTATGATAGTAGCGTTATGCTCCCTGTTGAGATAATTGAAGCGTTCAAGCAGCATTTTTGCGGACTTTGAGTCGAGAGCACCTGTAGGTTCGTCTGCGAGGACGAGCTTCGGTTCTGTAACTATAGCTCTTGCCGAGGCAACTCTCTGCTTCTGACCGCCCGACATCTGGTAGGGATACTTGCTGAGAACGTCTGTGATACCGAGCTGTTCTGCCACATTCTTTACAGCCTTGTCGATATCCTTTGCTGAGCGCTTCTGTATTGAAAGGGCAAGGGCAATATTCTCGTAGGCTGTAAGTGTATCCATAAGGTTGAAGTCCTGAAAGATAAATCCGAGCTTATCGCGGCGGAACTTATTCAGTTCCTTTCCCTTGATGGCGGTTATATCCGCGTCCTCAAGGAAGATATGACCGGCGGTGACTCTGTCGATAGTTGATATGCAGTTGAGGAGAGTGGTCTTTCCGCTTCCTGAAGCGCCCATTATAGCGGTGAACTCGCCCTTTTCGACGCTGAAGGAGATATCGTCCACAGCCTTTGTGAGACTTGATCTGCTTCCGTAATATTTTTCTACATTTTCCAATCTGAGTAGTGACATTGCTGTATCTCCTTTATGCTTCTATCATGTTCTTGTGTTTGCTGATGTACCAGCTGCAAAGGTAATTTACCGCAAGTACGCTCCAGAAAATTCCGTCCGTAAGGTTCCTGAGGTGAGGATCAACAGCTGCACTGCCGCTTATAATTTCGTAGATCTCTATACACGAGACCGGTATAACGAAGATGCTGCTGATGATGTAGAGGATCCTGATAATGTTTGATGTAAGCTTTTTCATAAGATCAATTCCTTTCGGTATCTTTATTTCCGGGAGCTTTTCTCCCTTTCCATGATCTTATTATACATCATGCAGTACCTTTGGTCGTGTTTTTAATATTACGCAACATTACAGTTCTGTAATGTAGATCATAATTTTGCGGAGCCAAATTATGATCCGAGCCGTTAGCCAATTGTAAGGGCGCACACTGTGCGCCCGACAGTAAAGCGGCGAAGCCGCTTCATAATGGCTAAAAGCTAAAGGCTAACGGCTGTTTATAAGGTAATGCTCATTCTTTGCAAAAGCAATGGTGAATTCCGTAAAGCTGCCGCGCTCCGAGGTCACGGATATACTGTGACCGAGACGATCGCAGAGGTTTTTCACAATAAAAAGTCCCATGCCGGTGGACTTTGCGTAGGTATGACCGTTTTCGCCGGTAAAGCTCTTGTCGAATATGCGCGGAAGGTCGCTTTCGGGAATTCCCGCGCCGTTGTCGCGGAAATGCAGCAGCACTCTGTCCTGAAGCTCTTCGGCGGAAATATTTATCACAGGCACACGGTCCTTTACAGTATATTTAAGACTGTTCGCCATGAACTGTCCCAGTATGAACTCCAGCCATTTTCCGTCTGTCATGACCTTGATGTCAAGCCCGCCGGTCTCTATTGACGCTCCTGCGAGCTGTACGGATTCGCGGTTTTTCAGAGCAACATTAGCCACAGTACGCTTCAGGAGCGTTTCTTTAATAATGTAGTCTTTTTCAGCATTTTCCGAGCGGGCGTAGTATAGAACCTGATCGGTGTATGCGTCTATCCTGCGGAGCTGTTCGAGTGATTTTTCGCCGAATTCTCCGCTGTGATTGTGAGCCATCAGCTGGAGACTTGCAACAGGCAGCTTTACCTCATGAACCCACATTTCGATGAATTCGCGGAAATCAGCGGAGCTTCGCTTGTATTCCGCAACATATTCGCACATAGCCTTGTTTGCTTCATAAAGCGTGTCGTAAGTGATACCGCCCTCAAGAAAGGCAGGTCTGCTTATCATTTCATGTATCAGGTATTTCTTGTCCAGTCCGTCGAGCTTTGAACAGAGGTCGTCGTAGAAGCAGTGTTTGCGCATATAGCCTATTATCTCAACAGATACGATGAAAAGCAGGAACAGCGACACGATAAAGGCGGTAAGCTGTCCGCTGACCCTGTAGGCAGTCAGAAAGAGCAGTATCATTCCCGCAAATAATGCGGCTATGATGTAGAACCAAAGCCGGTCCTTTAAATAACTTCTCAGTTTCATTTCAGTATATACCCCTGCTTCTTTCTTGTTTCGATAGCGTCTTCGCAGCCAAGCTCCGCAAGCTTTGAGCGCAGACGGCTGATATTGACGGTAAGGGCGTTGTCGTTGACGAATTCCTCGTTGTCCCACAGGGCAGTCATGAGGTCGTCGCGTGTGACTATAGAGCCCTGTCTGTCAAGCATGAAACGGAAAATTATCATTTCGTTCTTTGTGAGGATCATGTCTTTGCTGCCGTCAGTAAGACTGCCCTTTGCGTCGTTGACCTGCAGCCCGTTATAGGTTTGCACTGCGGCAGTACCTGCTGCGCGTTTCAGTACGGCGGAAATGCGCAGAAGGAGTATGGTCGGGTTATACGGCTTTGTTATGTAGTCGTCCGCGCCGTAGCTCATAGAAAGAACCTCGTCCGTTTCGGAGGTCCTGCTGGTGACCATTATAACGGGTGTATCACATTCTCTGCGTATCTCCTTCAGGAGCTCCTCACCGTTGAGGTTAGGGATATTTATATCCATAAGAATAAGGTCCGCGCGGGCGGAAAGTATCTCTGCCTTTGAGTTTGAGAAGTCTGTCAGGTATTCGGCGTCATAGCCTGAATTGCGGAGCAGCTCCGCAAGCTCCTCACGGATAGACCTGTCGTCTTCAACTACATATATCTTGCTCATAAGTCACCTCATAATAAATGCTATAATGAATGCTTTGCATTCATTATAGCATAATATGGAGAATAAAACAAGGGAAGCTTCAGGAGGCACGGACAGGAAGTACAATATTTTTCTTTACAATCTTTGCCGGATGTGGTATAATGAAACTTGTTGTGCGGCAAATCATAATTTAACGCCGCAGGCGTTAAATTCAATTCGGAATTCGTAATTCGGAATGCGGAATTGAATGTGTCGGCTTATGCCGACATATTAAAAAATTATTTTGATCCTGTTCGCCGAATGGCGAACACCTTTAATTCCGAATCACTAATTCCGAATTCCGCATTGTAAATCATAATTTTGCTCCGCAAAATTATGATTTACGGAAGGAGTAAATATGATAACAGTAAGTAATGTGAGCGTGCAGTTCGGTGGCTCGACACTTTTCAAAAATGTAGACCTTAAATTCACAAATGGCAACTGCTACGGCGTTATCGGTGCAAACGGAGCAGGAAAATCCACATTTCTCCGTGTTCTCTGCGGTGAGCTTGAGCCTGCCTCGGGCGAGGTCATAATGCCCAAGGAGGAGCGCCTCAGCGTACTCAAGCAGGACCACTTCGCTTATGACGAGTACACAGTCCTCGACACCGTGATAATGGGAAACGCAAGACTTTATGAGATAATGCAGGAAAAGGACGCCCTCTACGCAAAGGAGGACTTTTCAGAGGAGGATGGTGTAAAGGCTTCCGAGCTTGAAGGCGAATTTGCAGAGCTCAACGGCTGGGAGGCTGAGTCCGACGCTTCAAAGCTCATACAGGGGCTGGGACTTTCAGAGGATATACTCTATTCTCAGATGTCAGGACTTTCCGGTAACGAAAAGGTAAAGGTACTGCTTGCGCAGGCGCTTTTCGGCAATCCTGACATTATCCTCCTCGACGAGCCCACCAACCACCTCGATATAGACGCTGTGCGCTGGCTGGAGGAGTTCCTCTCGGAGTATTTCGGTACAGTTATTGTCGTATCCCATGACCGTCACTTCCTCAATAACGTCTGCACACATATAGTGGATATCGACTACAACAAGATAAAGATGTACGTTGGCAACTATGAGTTCTGGTACGATTCAAGCCAGCTCATACAGCGCATGATAAAGCAGCAGAACAAGAAGAACGAGGAGAAGATAAAGGAACTCAAGGACTTTATCGCCCGATTCTCCGCAAATAAATCCAAGTCCAACCAGGCGACCTCCCGCCGTAAGCTCATTGAAAAGCTCACTGTTGAGGAGCTGCCGGCTTCAAGCAGAAGATACCCCTTCATAGGCTTTGATATGGACAGGGAACTGGGCAAGGATATACTTCAGGTGGACGGACTTACCAAGACAGTTGACGGTGTAAAGCTCCTTGATAATGTCAGCTTTACTCTCGGCAGGACTGACAAGGTAGCTTTTGTCGGTGAGAGTGAGCAGGCGATAACTATGCTGTTCAAGATACTCATGGAGGAGGAGCAGCCGGATTCAGGCAGCTTCAAATGGGGCGTTTCGGTAACTACCTCTTATATGCCTGTTGACAACTCCGAGTATTTCAACGGCTGTGAGCTCTCTATACTCGACTGGATACGCCAGTATTCCGTAAAGGACGAGACCGAGACATATCTCAGGGGCTTCCTCGGACGTATGCTCTTCTCGGGAGACGACGTGTACAAGCCTGTAAACGTGCTTTCGGGAGGAGAAAAGGTGAGGTGTATGTTCTCGCGCATGATGCTTTTCGGCTCGAATGTGCTTGTGCTTGACCGTCCTACGAACCATCTTGACCTTGAAAGTATAACCGCTGTAAACAACAGCCTTATCAACTTCAAGGGAGTAGTGCTCCTTGCGTCCCATGACCATGAGATAATGCAGACCACAGCTAACCGCATAATCGAGATACTGCCTCAGGGCTGCCTTGACAGACAGGGCACATATGAGGAATTCATCGACTTCAAAAAAGAAAACGGACTGATGTAAAAAAAGCCTGACAGCGCATACAGCACTGTCAGGCTTTTTATCTGCCTTCATATACGTGAAAAAACTTCACCTATCCTGTCGCAAATGAGCAGATCGGCATTTTTGTCCATCTGTGTTGGCGACATATTTATTATAACGAGATCATTGCCCTTGAAATAACGGATAAGACCTGCGGCAGGGTATACGTTCAGCGAGGTGCCGCCGATGATAAGAGTATCAGCTGACGCGATAGCCTGTATTGCGCCGTTGACAGTGTCATTGTTGAGAGCCTCTTCATAAAGGACCACATCGGGCTTTATAATGCCGCCGCAATCGCATTTCGGCACACCCTCTGAGTTGATTATATATTGAACATCGTGGAATTTTCCGCATTTTGTACAGTAATTGCGGAGAACACTGCCGTGGAGCTCATACACTGTTTTGCTGCCCGCAGCCTGATGAAGTCCGTCAATATTCTGAGTAACTACAGCTGACAGCTTTCCCTGCTTTTCAAGCTCGGCAAGCTTCAGGTGAGCCGCATTGGGCTTTGCGTTGAGGCAGAGCATTTTTGCACGGTAAAAGCGATAGAACTCCTCTGTCTTATTCACAAAGAAGGTATGGCTCAGTATAGTTTCTGGGGGATAGTCCCATTGCTGACTGTACAGACCGTCAACGCTGCGGAAGTCGGGTATGCCGCTTTCCGTGGAAACACCTGCGCCGCCGAAAAAAACGATACTGTGAGACTTCTGTACTATTTCCGAAAGCTTTCCGGTATTATCCATAATTATTCTCCCATTACCTTAACGTAGAACTTCCTTGTTCTCGGACCGTCGAACTCGCAGAAGTAGATGTCCTGCCATGTTCCGAGAAGGAGCTTGCCGCCTGTGATTATTATGGTCTCGCTTGCGCCTATTGCCGAGGACTTGATATGTGCGTCTGAGTTGCCCTCAGCGTGACGGAAGGACTGAAGCTCGGGGAAGAATTTGTCAAGTCCCTTTATAACGTCAGTCTGAACGTCGGGATCAGCGTTTTCGTTTATGGTGATCGCTGCGGTGGTATGCGGACAGAATACGATGCATATACCCTCAAGGACACCGCTTTCCTTTACTGCTTCGCTTACTTCATGTGTGATATCGACGAGTCCCTCTGAGGGAGTGCTGAGTTTAAAGTTGAATAGCATATTATAATACTCCTTTAGTAAATCAAAATTTAACGCAATAACTTGCTGAGCGTATTAACGGGATTCCAAAGGGACTGTGTTCCTTTGGCGGAGTCCAGAGGCAGCGCCTCTGGTCGCTGTTCACAGCTTTTAAAGAACAGCGAAATAATACGAAGGCGCTCCGCAAGGGTGAATTCCGAAAACAATCCAGTGAATTGTTTTCGGAAGAGTGACGCCCTGCAAGAGAGGGCGTCCCTTAATAGGACGTCGAGTGACTCCCTGCTGTGCAGGGAGATGTCGCGGAGCGACAGAGGGTACGTGCATCTGTTGGTTGTGCCGTCCCCTGCATTTCGGGCGGATAATATCCGCCCCTACACTAAAGGCTAAGGGCTTCAAAATATTTGCAGAAATAACTGAGCGGACATTTTTCGCATTTTGGTTTTCTTGCATTGCATATATCCCGTCCGAATTCCACCGTCCTGTGGCAGAAATCGGAAGAAACATCAGGCGGTATGAGCTTTACAAGGTCCTTTTCCACCTTTGCCGGCTCCTTGTTTTTTGTGAGCCCGAGCCGTCCTGTGATACGGATACAGTGGGTATCAGTGACCATAGCCGGCTTCCCGAAAACGTCTCCCAGCATAAGGTTTGCGGTCTTTCTGCCTATCCCCGAAAGCGTGAGCAGCTCCTTCATAGTATCGGGGACCTCTCCGCCAAAGTCGTTTATGAGCTGCGAAGCCATTTCCTTCAGGCTCTTTGCCTTGTTGTGATAGAAGCCGCAGGGCTTCACGTCCTGTTCGAGCTCTGCTATATCAGCATTTGCAAATGCTTCGAGGGTAGGGTACTTCTTGAACAGGGTTTCCGTTACCACATTGACCCTCGCGTCGGTACACTGCGCGGCGAGCCTTGCCGCGAACATCAGCTCATAGGGCTTTGTATAATTGAGCGTGCAGGAGGCGTCGGGATAGAGCTTTTCAAGCTCCTGCACGGCAAGCTTTGCGATCTCTTTTTTCGTCATCAGGAGTTCTCCCTGGACTTCCTCTGTTTTTCGAGGATACTGTCATATACCCTGTACATTTTCTGTACCGTGTTTTCGAGGAAGTAATAGTGCTTTATGTAGAATATCAGCAGTACAAGTATTATGGTAACGAGTATCAGCAATGGGATATTCGGCGTGAATACGAGCACCGCGATGAATATTGCAAGGATTATCGAGAAGAGCATGGTAACAAGAAAATGGACTATTCTTTCATGCTGCATGAAAGCTATCTTGTCGAGATGCTCGGACATTATATCGTCGAGCTCCGGCTGTCCGCTGCACTTTTCCAGCTTTTCCTGAATGTATTTCATGTAATTGGTAAGATATTCGGTCATTTCTTTCACTCTCCCATGAACAAAGTAAACGAACCTTACATAAAATTATACACCTTTTTACCAATAATGTCAACATATTTTGGAATTAATACTGTATATTAAAGACTATATTTAACGCATGGTAATTTAAGTATAATTTAATTTTAGCCTTGGAGTTTATGCTTAAAAAATCACCTCCCGATTGTGCGTGTATACGAATTTTTTTAAGGATATGAAAACATTCTGCACCTGTTATTGATTTTTGATGAAATATTAAGTATAATTAAAGTAATATATTACTTGTAAGCTATATTTCACTACTTTCAGGAGGATATTAAAATATGGGAACAATAATGTTCAGAAAAGCAGGAGCTGCTGCAATGGCTGCAGCTGTCATGCTGAACTGTGCCGTTTACAGTACAGCGGCTGTAACGGCGGCAGGCGAACCGCTGAAGTTCGAGTTCGAGGACGCTGAGATAACAGGTGACGTTACAGTGGAAAAGGACTCGAATGCAAGCGGCGGTTCCGCGCTGAAAATGACAGACAGCGGAACCATAACGCTGAATGTGACAGTAGAGGAGGGCGGTCCTTACAAGCTGACCTTCTATGCTTTCGGAATAGGCACCGACAAACAGCAGAACCTGACCGTCAACGGCTCCTCACAGGGAGCTATAGGCATACCTCAGGGCGACGACTATCAGGCTGTTGAGCTCACTGCGATACCTCTGAAGGCAGGCAGCAATTCTATAGTTATCGAAAAGTCATGGGGCTGGTCACAGTTCGACTATCTCACGGCTGAGCCTATGACGGGAGCTAAGATCGAGGCAAAGCAGGTAACGCCCTGCGACCAGCTGGCTACCGTGGAGACACAGAGCCTTATGGCTTATCTTGCCGAGAATTACGGAAATCACATAATCTCCGGTCAGCAGGAGATATACAGCGGCGGTCCTCACGGACTTGAAACGGAATTTGAGTACCTGAAGGATACCACAGGTCACTATCCTGCTATACGCGGCTTTGATTACGGCAATTTCTGCTGTCCGCTCTACGGCAGTGATGACGGTTCCACCGACCGTATCATCGACTGGGTAAAGAACAAGGGCGGTATCGCTACCGCTTCCTATCATATCAACGTGCCGAAGGATTTCGCAAACTATACCATAGGCACGAAGATGGACTGGTCGTTATCGACCTATACCGCAAAGGACACAGATTTTTCACCCTCAAAGGCTGCAACGGCAGGCACAAAGGAAAACGAGTATTACCTCTCTACCCTTAAAACTCTCGCAAAGGAGTTCAACAAGCTGGAGGCTGAGGGTATCCCCGTTATATGGAGACCTCTCCACGAAGCCGAAGGCGGCGGCGGTGAGAATGGCTCATGGTTCTGGTGGGGAAGGGAAGGCTCCGCTGCTTACAAAAAGCTCTGGATATACACCTATGAGACCCTCACCAGCGAGCTGAACTGCCACAACCTTATCTGGGAGTGGAACAGCTATAACTTCGCGACCTCAAAGGACTGGTATCCCGGCGACGCTTATGTTGATATCATAGGCTACGACAAGTACAGCTGCACGGACTGGTCAACAGGAAGCGCAAGGTACTACCACAACGACAGTCCCTTCTCCTCAGTATTTTATGGTATAATGGAGAAGTACGACAGTGCAAAGATGATATCCCTCGCCGAGAACGACAGCTTCTCGACACCGGATAAAATGCAGGAGGAAAAGGCCGGCTGGCTCTACTTCTGTACATGGTACGACGGCGGAAGCGACAATAACAACTTCCTGTCCAATCCTACCTTCAATACAAAGGAAGACACTATCGCTATGTATCAGAGCGATTATTGCATAACACTTGACGAGCTCCCGAAGGATCTCTACAAGAAGGACGGCGTTACTCCCCCCGACCCGTCCAAAACCACGACCAGCACCACAACGACTACGGTCACTACTACTTCCGATCCGAACGCAACTACGACTACAACAGCGTACAAGTTTGAGATACAGAAGAAGTCGGTGACTATTCCGGACAAGCCGCAGCTTGCTGTCGGCAAGGAAATGCAGATAGAGCTTACAGGCGCTCCGGACGCTTCTATCGGCGGTGCTGTCGGCTTCGGAACGACTGCCGATGACTGGAAGAACATCGAGTGGAAGGGCAATGCCGACAAGGACGGCAAGCTTACCGTTCATGTTTCTCTCAATGAAATGCCCGATAACTTTAAGACCTGCGAGGTGCAGGTATGGTGGTCGAACGTATGGAACGCTGCAACTGAAAAGGCAGTTGACCAGCCCTACACCATTGACAGCTGTGAAGTGCATTACCTCATGGGCGGAGCTCTTGAGCCTCCGAAGTACGGTGACGCGAACTGCGACGATACAGTTGATATGAGCGACGCGGTGCTTATAATGCAGGCGCTTGCAAATCCGAACAAGTACGGTATCAACGGCACGGACGAGCGCCATATCACAGAGGAGGGCGCGGAACTTGCAGACGTTGACAAGACCAGCGAGGGACTGACCGCCAATGACGCTCTCAGGATACAGGAGTTCCTTCTCAATAAGATAACAACACTTAATCCTAATATATAAAAGAAAAGCTGCACTTTTTAAGTGCAGCTTTTTGTTGCAATGGCTTTTATTCTCCGGATATCCTTGCTTTTACGTAGCTTTCGAGCATATCGATGGTTCTGTTTATACCGAGACGGGAGCTGTTGATACTGAGGTCGTAAAGACGTGAATCGCCCCAGTGACCCTCGCAGTGATAGTTGTGATAGCGTTTTCTCTTGCGGTCCTTCTTGTCTATGAGTGCCTTTGCCTTGTCCTCAGTGAGGTCATAGACGTTCATGACACGCTTTATCTTTTCACTCATGTCGCCCAGTATGAACAGCGAAACAAGGCACTTGAAATCGCGGAGCTTAGTTTCCGAGCAGCGTCCCACAACGACGAAGGACTCGCCGCTTGCAGCCTTTTCTCTCAGGAAATTGAACTGCATCTCAGCGATATTGTCTTCGATAGAGTTGCTGAAGCCGTTTACCCTGCGGGAGAGAAGGTGGTTCTTTGGCTTTTCGTTGTACTTTTCGATCTCCTCCGGAGTAAGGCCGGTCTTTGCGGCGATCTCCGTAATGAGGTGACGGTCGTATAACGGGATATTGAACCGCTTTGCGAGCTCTTCGGCGATAAATCTGCCGCCGCTTCCGAATTCACGGCCTACTGAAATGATGAACTGTGACATGAGTATTCCTCCTTTTTATAATATCCTGTTGATTATTTGGGTAAATAACTTTTTTGGCGGTCGGGAACTGCGGGGCGTTTGCGTAATTGTCCGGAACCACAAATACAAATTCTGTCAAGACCGCCATATATGGCGCTTGTCTTGGTCTTGACCGGATTTGGATTTGTGGTATAATAAGCAATTGCGAACGCTTCATGCACAATAAACCATCAAAAAATTATATATCCGTTTTATATTATCAAAGATATCTTACGAAAAGATATACCGTTGATATACCGAGAACTATAACTGTTGCGGGAGCAAGGCGTCTGCAGTACCTGCCCCAGCCGATAGGATAGCCGTTTTTCTGAGCTACAGATGTACCTACGACATTAGCGGAAGCTCCTATAGGAGTAGCGCTGCCGCCGATGTCGGTACCCATAGCCAGTGCCCATGCGAGAGTGGAGATAGGAACTCCCGAGGTCTCTGCAAGGCTCTGTATGATAGGCACCATTGTTGCGGCGAAGGGGATATTGTCCACGAAAGCGCTGGCGATAGCTGATACCCAGAGTATGATAGCGATCATGAGCATTACGTTTCCGCCGCTGATATTGCCGATGAAGTCTGCGATCTTTTTAAGTATGTCTGTTTCTTCAAGTCCGCTGACAACGATGAAAAGACCGATGAAGAACAGGAGTGTCTTGTAGTCGACCTTTCTTATGAGCTCCTTTGCGTGTTTGCCAAAGGCGATAAGAGTTATCGCCGCTATGAAAAGACCGATAGTAGCCACGGTCAGATGAGTTGTGGAATGAGTTACAAGGAGGAGCACAGCAAGTCCGAAAATAATGCAGCTTATGATGAAATCCTTCTTGTTTGTGATGGCCTCTGAGGGCTTGGGGAACTTGCTCATATCCACCGGCTCGTTCTTTCCGTTTGTTATTTCCTTGCGGAATGCGAAATACAGGAAGATAACTGACACAAGCAGTGATATTCCCGCACATAGACCTGTGTTTGAGAGGAAATCAAAGAATGAGAAGCCCAGTGACGTACCGATGATTATATTCGGGGGGTCTCCGCACATTGTTGCCGAACCGCCTAAGTTCGCGCAGAATATCTCGGAGAGTATCATGGGTACGGGATTGAATTTGAGAAGAGACGCGAGCTCGATCGTAACGGCTGCAAGGAACATGATAACGGTGATACTGTCAATGAACATCGAGAGTACAGCTGCCATTATCATGAACGTGATGAATATGGGTACTGTCTTACACTTGACAAGGTAAGCGATCTTCATGCAGAGCCAGCGGAAAAAGCCTGCCTTAGCCATTCCCTCTACCATGACCATCATGCCTGCGATGAAAATTATCGTCGCCCAGTTTATGCCCTTGCTCTCGCTTTCCGTGACCTGATACCAGAACTCCTTGGTAGCAAAGCCCTTCAGTGCGAGGGTATCTATTATTGCGGTACCGCTGTGCATACAAATACCGAATACGACAACGAGAGTGAGCAGTCCGCTGCCGAGTGTGACGTAGTGCCGTTCGATCTTGTCGAGAACTATCATAATGAACATTCCGACAAAGATGACAACGGCAAAGATCTGTGCTGCTGACATATTTACCTCCGGAAAAACGGCGGTGCCTGCCGCCGTGATAAGACTCCTGCGTATGCAGGGGGATAAGCACGCCGCAGCGTGCGGTTGAACGTGTCCTGCGTTCATTCAATCAACAGGAATTATAGCATAATTGAAACGCTAATTCAATACAATTTTTGTTTTTTTTGGTATAAAGTTGAATTTTGGGAAAAACAGCTCTCATTTGTCAAATATGCCGGGTATTTTTGGTGAGAGTGTCGAGAGGTCTTGCAAAGCGTCATAATATGTGGTATAATAATATAAGCGGCTGCGGAGCAGAAGAGCCCGTTTCAAGTTCTTTTGAACCACACATTTGAGACCGCTGTTAGGAGAAGGATAATGCTGAAATATATACTTCTTGTGGGCGGATTCGTACTGCTCATAAAGGGTGCCGACTTCTTTGTTGACGGAAGCTCGGCTGTTGCCAAGAGACTTAAAGTCCCTTCGCTTATAATAGGAATGACCATAGTTGCCATGGGGACAAGCCTTCCCGAGACCTCGGTCAGTGTAAGCGCCTCGGTGCTCGGAAAGAATGACCTTGCCATAAGCAATGCCGTGGGGTCGAATATATTCAATCTCATGGTGGTCTGCGGAGTCTGCGCAGTGCTTTGCCCGATGGTGATAGGCAAGGATACACTAAAAAAAGACCTGCCCTTTTCAGTGATAGTCGCAGGTGTTCTTCTCGCACTTGGTTCGTTCACGGGAGTCGTGGAAAGGTGGGGCGGTATCATACTGCTGCTGCTTTTTGCGTTTTTCCTGTATATGATGATAAGCTCGGCAAAAAAAGCCCGTGAAGCCGGAAACAGTAACGACGAGGACGAGTATAAGATAATGCCGGTATGGCAGTGCCTGCTCTGTATAGCCGGCGGCGGCGCTGCTATAGCAGCAGGCGGAAAAATGGTAGTCGAGGGAGCTTCGGACATCGCCCGTGCATTCGGAATGTCCGACAACCTTATCGGAATGACGATAGTCGCTCTCGGAACAAGTCTCCCGGAGCTCGTGACATCGATTGTTGCAGCACGTAAGGGAGAGGTGGATATGGCTCTCGGAAATGTTGTCGGCTCGAATATATTCAATATACTTTTCGTTCTCGGTATCGCAGCTACTATATCGCCTGTCTCTTTCACCATGAAGAATACTGTGGATACGCTGGTCCTTATAGCCATGAGTCTGCTCGTCCTTATGCTCTGCGCTCCGAAAAAGAAGCTTGTGCGCTGGCACGGAGCTCTCATGCTGGCAATATACGCAGGATATACGGCTTATTTATTCATGAGATAAAGGGGGAAGAGCTATGCAGTGTACACAATGCGGTTCACAGGTAGGAGAAGGGGAGCGTTTCTGTCCGTTCTGCCACGCTCCTGTTCCTAAGCTGTACAGGAATTCCCAGTTCCACGGACTTGTACCTCCACAGGACGGCGCTGAGGGCGAGCCGCCGTCAGATAACAGGCCTGCCGAGGACGGCCTTGTCATACTTTCGGTGTTGATACCGTTTCTGGGACTGATAATCGGCGCTATCTGTCTCGGCGGCACTGAAAAAAGAGCCGGCAGGACATATATCCTGCTCTCGGTGGTGAATCTTGCCTTGTGTGCCGGACTTATCATGCTGTTTTTTGTTCTTCCGCTGATCGTGTTCGGCGGAGGCGGAAGGTAATAAGTCAGTGCGGCTGATATGTTAAATCAATGCCGGCAGTTTGTTGATTTATCTGCCGGTATTTCTATGAATATTAACGTATAAGCATCTGTATTATTGAATGTAAAAATTACCCGTTGTACACTTCGACGGTAAACTACGTGTAAAAACATTGGTAAATTATACTAAGCTACAATAATTGTGAATATTTTGTGAACTATGTCATTTACACAATGACTTTTTTTTTATAATGTGGTATAATAACATCAATTTTGAATTACATTACAGTATTGATCTTATATTAAAATGGGTAAAGTTTTTTGACATTATTGTATAACTTTTTTAAGTTGCAATATACAAGCATGGCTGGAATTTGACCCATTTTTGTGTTTATAAAGAAAATATGGCTGCTTCGGTCCGTTTTCCCTTGACGGACAGACCCATATGACGCAGTACGTTACTTTCTCAGATCAAGGATAAAACTGGGTTTGGACAGATTATTTCCGTATGGAAAAACGTATCAATTTACTATGGGAGGATTTTTAATGAAAAATATGAGAAAAAATGCTGCAAAGAGAATAATAGCAAGTGCTCTTTCAGTGATCTCTGCAGCTGCCTGCTCTGTTCCTGCAGGTACAGTTTTTTTTGGTGCAAATACAGCACTTGTCGCAAACGCTTCATGCGACGTTGAGAATGCTATCAACTGCAGAGGAATAGTAAGAAATAATACAGCCGGTCTGATCAACTTCTATTACGACGGCGAAGTTGATCCCTTTGTGCTGTATCCCGGAGAAGAGAGCAAGCTCAACGGCGAGATCGTAAAAATAGCCGGTGACGATGAGCTCGTTTTCCCTGAGGAGTGGGGCGATGTTTCCGAAGTTGCTTCGATGGTATTCAGAAACAACAGATATGTGTATACCTTCAGCAACGAAAAGTACAACGACAATGAATACTTTTACCACACTGTCGGAACCTTCAGGAGCAGGAATGAAGCCGTGGACAATGGCGACGGCACACATTCGGAGGAATCGGTACAGAGCACTGCTCATACCATCACAAAGGTTTCCGACTGTGATATAAGCGTAAAGGAGAACGGTGCGTACAAGTTCGTTTATAACGAGAACAGCGGCTTATGGATAAACGACAACCGTCAGTGCGACAACACAGAGGCTTCCACTACATGGAACGTCACTGTTCCTTCAGGAAAGGATACCTTCCTTCAGTTCATTTTATCCTCTGAGGGACGCTGCGACAATCTCACCATCATGGTGGACGGCAGAGTGAAATATACTACCAGCGCAAAGGGTACAGGCGGTTTCGTAAGGATACCCGCCGGAAAGCATACAGTTACCGCTGTCTATGCAAAGGATGAGAGCGTGGCTGAGGGCTATGATTCAGCATACCTCAGATTCGCGGACAGCTGCGACAAGTGCGGCTTTGCGGATTCAAAGAACATCATCTTCTTTGACAACAGCATTAACGACTACGCTGTGGAAGGCGGAGAGAGAAACATTGACAAGCTCCTTGGCGGAGAGTCCAAGACAGGCTACTGGACAGGCAGAAAGTTCACCGTATATTCAAATACGCTCATGACTGTCATTGATTCTGCCACATACAGAAACAGACCTGAAGGTCTGACAGTAAAAAGAGAATTCGATAAGGATTCAAAGTTTACATACAACAACAGAGGCTACAAGTATAAGATGGAAATAGATATCGCTCCGGAAGTGTGCGGAATCTATGATATAGAGATCGACGATACAAGAATGGAGCTCGTACCTAAGAAGGATTTCTATTACGACGGTAAGATAGAGCTCAGCGATTTCGATGTAAAGCTGGCTGACTGCTATGACGATTACTATCAGTCACAGTTCAGGGAAGCGTTTGATAATCAGAACCCCAAGACCTTCTTCTGGGTAGAGAGCGGCGACACAAATCCTCGCACAGTCGACCTCAGACTCCAGATATACAGATTCAACAGCGACAAGCAGAGTATGTTCCGTACGATCGGTGTTACATGGGTCGGAGATAAAGAGGAAGTCTACGGAATTGCTGATATAATCATAAAGGAACGTGAGGTCGATGTAACTCCTCAGGTACACGATATAGAGTACGGACAGGCTTCATACCCGATCACCTATACCCTTGAAGCCATGAACGGCGACAGAGGCGTCGTTGAAAAGGATATGCCTATCTATGAGACAGCATTTGAGGAATGTAACCTCATATATGTGAACGAGAATGGAACTGAGTTTACAGGCAGCAAGCCTGAGCCGGGCGTTTATGTTCCCCGCTGGAGAGGCTCCTCATACATGGGAACATACCACTTCACCATTGCTGAGGACGCTGCTGCAATAAATGTCACAAAGCCGCTTTCAGGCTGCAAGCTGACAGTAAGTAAGGACAGCACGGACTATGACGGCGAACGCTGGTACAGACCTTCTGTTTCACTGTATGACAGCGAGCTGAAGAAGGAGCTCGTTGAGGGCAGGGATTTCGAGACAGTCCTTGAGGGCGAGGATAACCCTGAGGGCGGTATGACCCTTCACATAAACGGTATCGGCGCATATAGGGGCTCACTGGAGCAGAAGTGGGACTTCACCAAGAAGCCCGGATACATGAATGTACTGAATGCGTCAAAGACATATGACGGAAAGGATATTTCCGGTATGTTTGAGATATACGAGCCTGATAAGTGCGTTATAAAGTATTACTCGGGAGACAAGCTCCTCAGCGGCGCTCCTTCCGCGGCAGGCGTTTATGACGTAAAGGTATCGCTGAAGTCTGACAGCGAAGGCAAGCAGATCTCAGGATGCACTCTTACTGTTGAGAAGACCGAGGAAGAGACAGCGAAGGCAACTATCGAGACAGTATCTGTTACATTCGGCGGCAGCCTCGGACTCAATTACTATGTCACACTTAGCGACGATATTAAGAATGACGCAGGCGCTTATGCTGAATATATCATAAACGGAAGCACAAAGAGACAGCTTGTTTCCGATACAGCAGTTGTAAACGGACAGAACAAGTTTACCTGCCCTGTTTACGCTACTCAGACAGACGACGATATCAACTTCCGTATCTACAGCGGAAACGGCGAGCTCTACACTCTTCTTTCAAACAAGGGCGCAGATCTTACCGCAGGCGGTTTCGATTACAGTGTCGGAAAATACATGAATGTCACAAAGAACAGCACAGACTCAAAGATGGCTGCTCTTGCTGCTGCTTCACTTGACTACGGCGCAGCTGCAAAGAATTATTTTGACAGCACCGCAAACAAGACCGTAAGCAGCGACGTTATCTCACTGAGCGCAGATGTGTTCGACGCATACAAGGCATCACAGTCCGGCACGAAGCCTTCCGGAGTTGAGAGCATTGCGCTTTCAGTAGTATTCGACGCTGACAATTCACTCAGATTATACTACAACTACACAGAGGGAGCTGATCCGTCAAAGTATACATACTTCGTTGACAGCGAAAAGGCTGAGCTCCAGAAGAATGAAAAGGGTTATTATCTTGAAGTTAAGAATATAGCATCCAATATGCTCGGTAAGGCTCATACATTTACCGTTCAGGATAGTACAGGCACTTATACTGTATCAGCAAGCGTTCTTTCATACGCAGGTTCAATAGTCAAGATCAACGATACAAACACACAGAACCTTGCAAAGGCATTATATCTCTATAATCAGAAAGCTATCGCTTACGCTGCCAAGTAATATTTGAAAGAAGGTGTAACGAATGGAAAAATATATCAAGCCGGTTCTTGACGTTGTGGAATTCGATGCAGAAGATGTTATCACTGTAAGCCCTCCTGAGGGACAGCAGGTTGATCCTTTCGCTGGTTAATATTACAGATTAATTGTACAAAGAGGCACCATTCCTGAGGGAGCGGTGCTTCTTTAGTAAAAGAGGTCATTCAGTAATGAAAAGATCATTGATCGCCGCAGCTGTTCTGACATTGCTTCTGACAGGCTGCGATACGGGAAAGAATAATCCTGCGGATAACGGCAGCGAAGCTGTTACGGAAAGCGTGACCGCTGCGCAGACCACTGAAACGTCTGCGGCAGCTGTGAGCAGCACCGCTGTTTCAGCGACAGCAGCAGGCACGACGGTCACGACTACGGCTGCAAAGGAAGAGGTCACTGAGACCACATCAGTAACACTTCCTGAAAATACCTCCGTCGTATCTCAGGAGACTGAGGAGGCAGTATCAGCTCCTGAGACCGGCGCAAGCGCTGAAAACAGCAGCGACGGCTCTCCGGAGGGAGAACTGCTGGATCCGTTTGAATAATGATAGATGCTTATGGAGCGAAAAAATGTTTAGAGGGATATATAAGATCGCAGACAAGGTCATCGAGGTCAATTCGTTATATGAAGACGTCCATGACTACTGCAAAGACTATGCGTCCGCTGAAACGCCTGATTTTTCGGTCAGCATAACGAAGGCGGATATTGATTTTGAATATCAGCGCGAGCTGAGATGTGCGGAAGCCGAGGGACGTGAGCCTTTGAACTCCTCTGACGGCTACCGTGAGGAGCTTGCGGTATACCGTAAGATAGCAGAAAAGATGCCGGACTATGATACTGTCCTCTTTCATGGCTCTGCTGTTGCGGTAGAGGGACAGTGCTTCCTGTTCACGGCAAAGTCAGGTACCGGCAAGTCAACTCATACAAGGCTTTGGCGCGAGTATTTCGGCGGCAGGGCTGTGATGGTGAACGACGACAAGCCGCTGATAAGGATAACAGAGAGCGGAGCGGTCGTATACGGTACGCCCTATGACGGAAAGCACAGGCTGAGCTGCAATATATCAGTGCCGCTGAAGGCGCTGTGCATACTTATCCGGGGCGAAAAGAACAGGATAGTCAGGATAACAAAATCAGAGGCTTATGCAATGCTGCTGCAGCAGGTGTACCGCCCGCAGAGCACTGTACAGATGGCAAAGACTCTGAGACTTATTGACCTGCTTGCCGAAAAGACAGGTCTTTACAGGTTGGAATGCAATATGGATATAGAAGCGGCTGAGGTCGCATATAATGGAATGAAAGGGTGAACTCAATGAAGCTCAACAAAGGATTTATAGCACATGACGACGGAAATGAGAAGCTTCTCGTCTCCACCGGCGCGTCAAAGTTTTCGGGACTTGTGAGAAGCAACGAAACAGCAGGCTTCATAATCAGCTGCCTTGAAAGTGAAACAACGGAAGCTGAAATAGTTGAAAAAATGCAGAAAAAGTATGACGGTCCAAAGGATGAGATGGAGCGCGATGTGAAGAATATAATCGCTCAGCTCAGAAAAATAGGGGCAATTGACGACTGATGGGCAGGGCACAGCTTGAGCAGCTTGAACAGCACGGCAGCTACCTGAGCGTACCGAGCGGCATAAGTATGCGCCCGATGATACGCGGCGGACGTGACGCTGTGCTGATAAAAAAGCTGACGAAAAAGCCGGAGAGATACGACCTTGTGATGTATGTCCGTCCGGGACTTCAGGGAGTTATCCACCGTGTTGTGCGTTTCAGAGACGGAAAATACATCATTGTAGGCGACAACTGCTGGCAGTATGAACGTGTTGAGCCCGAACATATAAAGGGTATCGTTACCGAGTTCTGCCGCAAGGGAAAGTGGCACAGTACCGATGAAAAGCTGTACCTGTTATATGTTCATATGTGGGTAGACCTTCTGTTCATCAAGCGGCCGCTGTTCTATGTCCGCGACAAACTTAAAAGGTTAATGAGACGATGAAAAAGAATGCGGTAAAATGGCTTTATACAGTGACCGGACGAAAAAAGTGGGATATATTCTGGCTCATGACGGTCAATGCTGTCCACGGTGCCAGCGGCGTACTGTACGCACTGTTCCTGCGCAATATCGTTGACTGTGCGACTGCCGGGAACAGAAGCGGTTTCTGGTCGAATGTAGCATTGCTGCTTCTGCTGGTGCTTGCGCAGGTGGCAATGAGGGCAGTGATACGCTGGCTTGAGGAGTACCTGCGCTCGACGCTGGAAAATCTCTTCAAAAAGCGTCTCCTTGACAATATACTGAGAAAGGACTTCGGCACTGTCAGCGCGGTACATTCCGGTGAATGGCTGAACCGCCTCACTAATGACGCTGTTGTCGTATCCCAGAACTGTGTTGAGATACTTCCGGGACTTGCAGGTATGATAGTCAAGCTGGTCAGTGCCATCGCCATGATGGCATTCCTTGATTACCGCATAACGCTTGTGTTGCTGCCTGTGGGTATCGTACTTGTTTTTGCCACCTACGGCTTCCGCAAAATGCTCAAAAGGCTCCACAAGAACATACAGGAGAAGGACGGAAAGCTCCGTGTGTTCCTGCAGGAACGCCTCGGCAGCATGATGATGATACGCTCCTTCGCGGCGGAGGAACAGACCATGCGTGAAGCGGACGAAAAAATGTCTGATCACAAGAAAGCCCGCATGAAGCGCATACGTTTCTCGAATCTCTGCAATATAGGTTTTCAGGCGGGAATGCAGGGAATGTATGCAGGCGGCATAATTTACTGCGGATACGGTATACTTACAGGAGCCATAAGCTATGGTACTCTTACCGCCATAACACAGCTCATCTCACAGATACAGGCTCCCTTTGCCAATATCACAGGCTATCTTCCGAGATTCTATGCCATGACCGCGAGTGCGGAGCGACTGATGGAGATAGAGGAGTTTGAAAACGATTCCGAAGATGTACCGATGGATACCGAAGAGATCCTTGGTTACTACCGCAGCAGCTTTTCGGCTTTCGGACTTGACAATGCGGAGTTCGCGTATTATCCCTCCGGCGACAGTGTCAGAAGAATAAGCAAGGACGCTATGCCGGTAGTGCTGAAGAACATAAGCCTGGAAATAAAAAAGGGACAGTATGTTGCGTTTACAGGTCACAGCGGCTGCGGAAAATCCACGGTACTGAAGCTGCTGATGTGTATATACAGGCTGGACGGCGGAATGAGGTATATTACCGATAATACAGGGAATACAGAGGAGCTTTCGGCGAAGTTCCACCGCTTGTTCGCATATGTGCCCCAGGGCAATCAGCTCATGAGCGGTACGATACGGGAGGTCGTATGTTTTGCGGACAGGTCAGGGCTGCACGATGACGAGCGTATAAACAACGCGCTTGAAATAGCCTGTGCTCTGGATTTCGTCAGGGAGCTCGACGATGGAGTCGATACGCTTCTCGGCGAGCGTGGAACAGGTCTTTCCGAGGGACAGATGCAGAGGATAGCCATTGCAAGAGCGGTTTACTCAAAGTGTCCGGTGCTGCTTCTTGACGAAGCCACCAGCGCCCTTGATGAAGCGACTGAGCGGAATGTGCTTGAAAACCTTAAAAATATGACGGATAAGACGGTCGTTATCGTGACTCATCGTCCTGCCGCACTGGAAATATGCGACAGGATACTGCAATTCACGGAAAACGGCGTTAAAGAGCGATAGAAAGAATCCCCCTGAATATAAAAGCTGCGGTATCCTGCTGCAGCTTTTATAATGGACCGCTGCCGGTATACAGCGGTCTGAACAGGGATTTTCAGCCGAAAAAAAGCACAAAAGCTTCAAATATGGTGAGATTAATGAATAAAAGGCAATTTTTACCTTGACTTTGCATATGCCTTGAATGTATAATTAAAAGGTATGGTGTGTTGCGGCAAGGACGAAGTACCGTATTATCCGGCTTTCAGGCATACCGTGTCCGACAGTCTGGGAAATGACAGAATAAAGAGGATTTTCAGGCAGAATGATCTGGTCGGCTGATATGAGTATCTTCCCGGAAGAGACTTATATGAGCTTACTGACCGTGTAGGGAAACACGGCGAACAAGTGTAACAAAGGGGAGATAGGTATGTGCAGGCTTTTGATCCTGGGCGCAGGGCAGTACGGCATGGTCGCGGAGGAGATAGCTGACTCAATGGGAATATTTGAGGGTATAGCTTTTCTTGACGATAATAACCCCGCAGCTCTGGGAAAGCTGTGTGAATATGAGAAATTCAGGCAGGAATACAGCTGCGCAGTCGCAGCCATAGGAAACTTTGAAATGCGTATGCAGCTTATCGGCAGGCTCACAGAGACAGGATTTGAAGTCCCGGTGCTTATTCATAAAAGCGCATATGTGTCTCCGTCAGCTGTTATCGGTACCGGCTCGTTCATAGAGCCGATGGCGGTGGTGCATACGGCTGCGCGGGTCGGAAAGGGCTGTATCGTATCATCTGGTACGGTCATAAATCATAATGCCGTCGTAGGCGACGGCTGTCATCTTAACTGCTGTACTGTTGTTAGATCCACAGCAACAGTCCCGGCAGGCACGGTCTCTGACTACGGTCAGATATTAGGCAGGTAATGGTAAAAGCGTAATATACCATAATGTTCATTTGGGGGTCAAGGTTGGAAATGGATAGGAAAAACAAACTGAAGACAGCGGCTAAGATCACGGGAGCTGCATTAGGCACAGCTTTCCTTGTAATGCGTCATATTGCGAAAAAACAGTATCCGCATTCGGTGTATGACGATCAGCCGGACGAGAAGAATCCTATGAAGGGAAAGAAGGTCGTTTTCGTCGAGGACGTGAATGATAAGGTCAATGCGGACGGAATGTGCGGACACCTTGAAGCGGTCGGTCTCACGGAACACGTTCCCACATTCTATGAGCAGTATGTAAAACGCGGAATGGACATGGCACTCTCGTTCTGCGGTCTTGCAGTGCTGGCACCGGTATATGCGGCAACAGCGCTGGCGATAAAGTCTGACGATCCCGGTCCTGTTATATTCAGGCAGAAGAGAGTGGCTCAGGACAAGGGATATTTCCAGCTGATGAAGTTCCGCTCGATGTCGGTGAATACGCCCAAGGACGTCCCGACACATATGCTGAAGGACGGCGGTATCACAAAGGTGGGCGCGTTTATCAGAAAGACCTCTATAGACGAGCTGCCGCAGCTCTGGAACATCTTCCTCGGAAATATGAGCGTGATAGGTCCACGTCCCGCACTCTGGAATCAGGACTATCTTACCGCGGAGCGCGATAAGTACGGAGCAAACGACATCAAGCCCGGACTTACCGGACTTGCTCAGATAAGCGGCAGAGATGAGCTTGAGATACCCGACAAGGCAAAGCTTGACGGCGATTATGCCGCAGCCCTCAGCAAAAGCAGCATGAGCGGCTTCATTATGGACACCAAGGTGTTCTTCGGCTCGGTTTCTTCTGTACTCAGGAGAAAGGGTATCGTTGAAGGAGGTACGGGAGCAATGGCTGAGAAAAAAGCGGTCACTGAAAATACGGACAGCACTGAGAAATTTGATATTTCCAAAAGAAAGCATACCTATTCCGTGCTCATTTCGGTCTATAAGAACGATGATCCCGGCTTTCTTGATATAGCTTTGAAGAGCATATATGACGATCAGACCGTCAAGCCCGATGAGATAGTCGTCGTATTCGACGGACCTCTTACCGATGAGCTTTACAGCGTTCTCGACAGCTTCAGAAAGGGCAGGGAAAATGTGGTCAGGTATTATCCTCAGGAGCAGAACCACGGTCTCGGTGAAGCTCTCAGGATAGGCTCTGAAAAGTGTACCTGCGATTATATATTCCGTATGGATTCAGATGATATCAGCGATCCCGAAAGATTTGAAAAGCAGATCAGATATGTGGAGACTCACCCTGATACAGATGTTCTCGGAACGGATATCGCCGAGTTCGACAGATCAACGGACGAGGATATGAGAGTGCGCTCGTGTCCGGAAAAGCATAAAGATATCGTGCATATGGCGAAGAAGCGCAATCCCATGAACCACGTTTCTGTATGCATGAAGCGTTCCGCACTTGAAAAGTGCGGCGGCTACAAAACACTGCTTCTTCTTGAGGACTATTATCTGTGGCTGAATATGATAGTTGCAGGCTGCAAGCTTGCGAATATGCATGAATCCCTTGTATATGTCCGCGTCGGAAACGGCTTTGACTCAAAACGCGGTTCAAAGGAGAGGATAAAGGGCTGGAAGGTCCTTCAGGAATTTATGCTCGAACACGGAATTATAACGAAAAAAGAGGCTTGTGCAAATATGTTCTATATTAGGGCGTTTGTGTACACGCCTCCTCAAATGAAGCGCTTCATCTATAAGGCATTTCTGAGAAAATAGGAGACATAAAGTGGTAATTTTACATATAGCGTCTATAAGCAACAATCCTTTCAGCGGCGTCTGCACCGTTGTCCCTAAGCACGTTTTCTATCAGTCGAAGTATGCCGAGTGCGCTCTTCTGAATGTGAGCGGAGAAAGCATAAACGCTGATATAAAACAGCTGGAATACAAAAAGGGTATCAGGCTGAATGAGCTTCCAAAGCCCTTTTCCTCACCTGACCTCATAGTATTCCATGAGGTGTACTATCCGGCGATGCTGCCTCTTGCAAAGCAGGCGAAAAGCGCCGGCATACCATATATAATCATTCCTCACGGCTGCCTGACAACAAATGCGCAGCGGCAGAAAAGACTTAAAAAACTGCTGGGTAATGCGCTCCTGTTCAACCGCTTCATAAACGGAGCGGCGGCATTGCAGTTCCTCTCGAAGCCGGAAATGAAAAGAACAAGGTTCGGGATCCGTTCATTCATCGGCACCAACGGTATCGGGGAGCTTGAATACGAGAAGGAATGGAAAGAAAGCAGCGGTTCAAGGATAGTTTATATCGGCAGGCTCGACATTATAAGCAAGGGCGTTGATATCCTGCTGGAAGCTGTTTCAAAGGCAAAGGACGTCATGGAGAAGAACAGCTGCCGCCTCGATATTTACGGACCTGACCAGAATGATATGCATGACTATATAAGGAAAACCGTAAATGAACGCTCACTCGGTTCAGTGGTATCACTGCACAGGGAGGCGTTCGGGGAGAAAAAGGATAAGCTCCTGAAGGAGAGCGACCTTTTCATACAGACCTCCCGTTCCGAGGGTATGCCTATGGGAATACTTGAAGCTCTGAATTACGGACTGCCGTGCATAGTCACAAAAGGTACTACATTGGGAGCGGTTATACGTTCTTATGATGCCGGCTGGCCGGCTGAAACAGATCCGGATTCTGTTGCGGAAGCCATTGTCAGAGCACTGAATGAAAAGGACAAATGGAAGACGATGTCGAAGAACGCCCGCAGACTTACAGAGGAGAATTATCTGTGGGATAAGGTCGTGAAAAAGACCATACTTGAGTATGAGAAATATGTCAATAGCTCTCAGTAAAATGTATTCTTAGATATTAAAGCGAGGAGAATGTGGAATGTCTGAAGCTCTGTTATGGATGGAGAATACATTTTTTATAGAACGATTATGCGGTGTTATCGTATATACACTTATCACTCTGTACTATTATAACCGCCTTAAAAATCCGCAGCCGTGGGAAACTCCCGGAAAGACGCTGAACAAGGTGATGATCTTCCTGTGTGTGCTGGCGTTCTTCTATATGCCTGCCGAATCAGCGGATCTTTCAAGGTGGCGGACGATATCGGCAGGCTGGATAGGAATGCCTTTCAGTCAGTGGGCTGATACCTTTTTGAAAAGGTCCACCTCTCCGCTGGCATATCTTCTGTTCTACGTTACGGCAAACCTGAAAATAAAAGGACTGCTGCCGCTGACAGCCTGCTTTGTGTTCTACCTGAACATCTTCCATATACTCAGATCAGAGGCAGGGAAAAAGCATATTACCACTCAGAGTATCGCGGTATGCTTTTTCTTTTTCATGTCGCAGGGACTTTTCCTCGGCGTAATAAGCGGTCTGCGCAACGCAATGGCGTTCTCGCTGGTTGCAAGGTGTATGTATGATGAGCTGGTACTGAAGAAGCACAGCTTCTGGTATGTGATACTGTGCTTTGCGGCTGCGATGATACACGTTGCGGTAATACCTCTGATAGGAATGTATTTTGTGATCACCATATATGACACGTGGTCAGATAAGAAAAAATGGAGAACAGCTTTAAAGTTCATGGAGGTGCTCGTACTGGGCGCTGTTTCCTACAGGCTCGGAAAGGACCTGCTCGATTCGATAACTGAAAAAGCTGGGTATTATACGTCAGGTACGTCCTACAGCTATATGTGGGAATACCTCATAGGTATCGCGAGCTACCTCATACTGGTGTATACCATGCTCCACTACAGGAAGCTGCCTGACAAATCAAATATAAAGGGAATGTATGTCTGCGCTGTTGCCCTTCTTGTCATGGAGGCAGTGCTGGTGCGCTCATATTCTATTTTCCACCGGTACGGAAATTTCAGTATGTACATAATGTTCCCGATGATGGCAAGAAGGG
>Ga0265298_10001859_pt1 | contig 30669 bp, 14 predicted proteins | sample AusTroGonzalo_MG_3_FD_193486 | JGI IMG/M metagenome (GOLD analysis project Ga0265298, IMG submission 193486) | Bovine rumen microbial communities from tropical cattle in Woodstock, Queensland, Australia - Gonzalo_01 | ecosystem: Host-associated > Mammals > Digestive system > Stomach > Rumen ... | reverse complement strand
TCCCGCTCGTCATGGGGCTCTTATACTGCATAACTCGGCTTTACCAGCTCCAGCCCGGCCATAGGGGCGAATTCAACATCCCCGAGCTTTGGACAATCACCAATTCCATCAGCATTTTCTACATAGCAATGGCGAGCTTTATTTCCTTCCGGTCGGCCCACAAAAACAACACAAAGACGGGTTGGAGACAACAGCAGTACCTTTGCTGGATCATGCTCATCCCTGTAGTGGCCATCATTGTCCAAATAATCATACAAAAGCACGAAATACCCATTGTAACGCCAGTCGTGATTTTGGTTCTCCTGCATATCCACATTTCGCAGCAGAGCATGCTCATCACGATGGATCACCTGACCGGCCTCAACAACGAACGTAGGCTGAATAGTTTCCTACGCGACAAGACGGCAGACCTGACATCGGAACAGCGACTTTTCCTTTTGACGATTACGCTCGACAATATGCGACATATCCGCCGAAAATTCGGCAAAAGGAAGGTAGAAGAAATCGTCGTGGCTTTCGCCGACTTCCTGAGAGCACGCATGACTAGCGACAACATGTTCCTGGCCCACTACCAAAAACATTCATTCGCTATTGTTCTTGAAAAAAAGACTTGGAACGACGTGGAAACATTCTGCAACATGCTCATTTCCACAAGCACCACAACCAAGCTACAAAGCCTTGCCCCCTGGCCGCTCACATTTAGCATCAACTATTCCGAGTTCGGCAAGCCGGGAGTAAACAACGTCATCGAGTTACTGGACGACACCAAGAACAACTGCTTCAAACCGACGACTTCACTATACACGAAGGGCAAATTCGAGCCCTAGAATCACTTAGTTTAAGGAATCCTGACAAACCGGGTATTGGCAAGCAAGAGCTCGAGCAAGATAAGCAGAGCGCCAACCAAAAGCCACGGGTAGAACTTTTCCGAGTACCGGGCATAGGCGACGGTCTCGATTTCCGTCTTTTCGAGTTCGTCGATTTCGGAATAGATATTCTCAAGTTCTTCGCGATTTTCGGCGCGATAGAAGCGGCCTCCCGTCTTCTGCGCGATTCCCCGGAGCATATCCTCGTCAATGCCTTCTTCGGGGGTGATTTCACGTTCTGCCCACGAAATTTCGCCCGTCCAAGGGTTCTGCTGGAACCCGAGAATTTTGCCCTTCTTCTTGCCCACGCCAACCGTGTAAACCTTCACTCCGAGCGCCTTGGCCACATCGGCCGCATGCAGTGGAGAGACAAGGCTCGCATTGTCCTTACCGTCCGTCAAAAGCACGACAACGCGGGACTTCGCGGTAGATTTCTTTATACGGGCGAGCGAGTTCATGAGGCCGTCACCAATCGCCGTTCCATTGCCCGTGGCCGTAGAGTCGTTCACCGCCGAAAGAATCTCGAGCAGGGAGCCGTAATCCAATGTCAGAGGGCACTGGGTAAAAGAGCGCCCTGCAAATACGGAAAGGCCGATACGGTCGCTATGGCGCTTCTGGATAAAGTCCGCAATAACCTCCTTGGCATAACCTAGGCGGCTATACTTCCAGTAATCCCCGCTCTTGAGCAGGCGTTCGGCGTTCATCACCCCGAGTTTTGCCTGTTCGGCACGAGTCAGCATGTCGAGCGTGCCCATGGAGCCCGACACGTCCAACGCAAGCATGATATCGACACCGTCGGTAGAGGTGTATTCCACCTCCATCGCGTTCTGCGGGCGTGCAAGCGCTATAACAAAGCAGCAGAGGGCAAAAAGGCGTAGTGCCGGGACAATATGCCTCAAGCGAACACGACGGCTGGGAACAGCCCTACGTGCGATAGAAAGTGCCGGAAACTTGATGGTACTCTTGCGGCGCCGGTTGCGGTAAACATAAAGCGCGACAAGGACAGGGACAAAAACGAGCAGCCAGAAGGCTTCGGGATTCTGAAAATGCAGTGCACCGATATCCATTTCGATTCCAATTCCATTATCAAGGGGATTCCCCCGAAACAGAGTAGAATATACAAAAAAGGCCGCGGGCGGACCCACGACCTTTTCTAAAAATCCTTTTTGGATTACTTCACGATGACGGAGCGAACTTCGTTGCCAACGCGAATCACGTAGGCACCCTTGTTCTTGACCGTAACGAGCTGGCTGCCGTTCTTGATCATGCCAGTCTGGATGACCTTGCCCTGCATGGAGAACACGGCGAAGTTAGAGCCAACAGCAGCGTTGCTGATCTGGATCTGGAGGCCATTGACGGAGGCATTGAACCTTGCCGGAGCAAAGACCGCCGGGAGAGCGTCGCCCGAAGAACCGGACGTGATACCGCTAGACGAACTCGGGTCGGTAATACCAGACGAGCTGGAACCAGCCGGAGAATCAGAAGAAGTCGGCGGTTCTTCAGCGATTTCGCCACGGACACCCGGCATCTTGGTGATGGAGACCGGATCAATCACATTGCCGCTCGCATCGAGGAATTCGATAGCCCTGATGGAAACGTCACCAATACCGCCTTCCGACTGCTTGACTTCGAACTTGAGACCCCTGACATCCTTGATAATCTGGTAACCTTCCGGAGCCGTGGTCTTGTTAACCCATTTAAGAAGACCACCCATGTTACCATCTTCAGTAAATCCCTTAAAGCCGTAGTCTTCCGGAGTCAAATCGTATTCAAGCACCGTGTAATCAGAAGTATTTTCGACATAGATACCCGGTTCAGAACCGGCTTCCACAGATTGACCATTGAGAACAGCCATGCGGATAGGACCAGAAGCCTTGATGTCGATGCGGAGCTTCTTCACACCGAGAGCCTCGAGGTCAACGCCCTGCTTGCTGTCGGGGAGGAAGGACATGGCGATACCAGCACTCGGGTACTTGAGGGTTCCAGCGTCGGCAGCTTCCTGCGACCATTCCGGTTCAGGACCAATCTTCATAGAAGCTTCGGCATAAATCTTACCACCACGGAGAACCAGCGGAGACGTACCGGAGTCCGGTTTCATTTCGGTGCCGATACCATACTTGTCGTGGTAGGCGCCCCAGTGCCAGAAACCAGAAACACCCACGGTGGTGTCCTTCATTTCCATCTGCTTACCATTGACATTGCTCAGAGACGGAGCCTTGCTCGGATCCGGAGTGAAAGCGGTAAAGCCAGTCATGTCGTAGAAGTTGGGCATGTTACCGGTCATGAGGAGGAGGTAGAGGAGGTTCAAAGTAGACGGGTAGTATTTTTCACCCGTATTGGTACCTTCACCGCATCCTTCTGCAGTAGCGCAAGCCGTCTTGGAGGCGAGATAGCTGTAAACCGTTCCGAGGTACTTCTGACCAATTTCAGTTTCATCGCTAGCGGCAGCAAAGCCGAGACCACCGGAGAAGGTAGAAGAGGCGAAGCTACGCTTCTTGGACGTTTCAGCCCTACCATCTATATAGTAGCCAGAATTGATTTCACTTGCAACTTTCGCTTTGTCATAGAGCCACTTGGTAATGGTTGCATTGAAAGTCTTGGAAGAAGCGGTGCCGAACCAGTAGTAGTCCCAAGCGGTACGCCACGGAGTACGGGCAGCATCGTCAAAGAAACCGGCATTTTCGGACTGCTGCACGGAAGCAGAAGTCTTCGTCGGCTGATGGCCGTCCCAAGTACACCAGTCCGGAACGAGGCCCGTGGACTGGTTCTGGCAAGCCTTGATTTCGCTTGCGCCCCAGGTAGCAACACCATTCCAGTCGCCAGAGCCACCCACCGCAGCGAACACGCGGAAGTTGGCCAAGGTGGCGTAGCTCGGGTTGAAAGCGTCATTCCACTGGCTACCCGGCTTAATCTTGGTGCCATTGATATCGTTGGTGGACATCCAACCGATAATCTTCTTGGCGTCGTCCAGGTAGGAAGCGTTGTCCCACTGCTTGGAAGCCATGATAAGGGCGAGGGCAGCGTCGAAGTCAGCGTCGGATGCAGAACCAGTACCGCCATCGCAGCCAACACGCCAGTTCATACCAGCACCGTTACCGCCATTGGACGTCCAAGTCCCATAAAGCTTGTCGAACATTTCCTTGGCGCCATTGGTGCCGTCGTCCATATACACGGCAATCAACATGCCATAGGCGATTGCTTCGGATACAGTAGAGCAGGTGCCTTCAGGAGCAAGAATATAGCCCTTACTAGCATCGTACCAAGCCTTTTTCCACTTGTTATAGTGATCCTTAATCATGGAGACATCGGCATACTCAATGACGTTGCCGTGAGGATGCTTCATGTTTTGGGGGAAGGGGTACTTCGGAGCGGCCATAGAGGAGACCGCAGCGAGGGCTACCGCCGTTGTCAAAACTGTAAATACTTTTTTCATTCTGTTACCTTCTGAAAAAAATGGATAACTCCCAGCACCACCTCTAAATACACAAACACCAATCCAATTTAAAGGCAGACACTATAAAATATAAAATCAAATAGCATTTTTAAAAGATTTGTAAGTGTAATAAATCGGTTTCAATTGAGAACAGTGAAAAAAAACACGGTTTTTTACACAAAGTTTGTGCACTTCGTCACTATGCGCAACAGAAACGTTTATAAATCTTTACAACAAACGGAGGAACGCGCCTAGCGAGCCGTTTCCGAAACCGATTTAGAGGCCTTCGCCTTCTTGCGACGCCACACCTTGAACTCCATATAAAGTGTGCTCACCGTATAAATGAACAACAGCAGGAGTAACGTATTTTTGGGGCGGTTCAAGTTGCAGATTCCCCAAGCAATCGTGATAATCGGCAGGTGAATCAAGTACGGGTAGAATGAAGCACGGCCAATTTTACGAACAAGCGGGATGCAGAAGAACAATGCAAGAAATCCCTTGCCGCTCAACAGCGAAAGCACAAGAAGCCCGTAAATGAATACCGGGAGACTGTGGTGGAACGCATAATTGAAACCGGCGTTCAAGTTCGGGTTCAGCAGGAACAAACTCCCGTAAAGAGCAGCAAGCAAAAGCACCTGTGCCACACCGCTCACGTAGTCACGCTTGAGAAAGTCAAAAAAGCCTTCGTTGTAGAGGCGGTAAATCACCATGCCAAACAAATACTCGAAAATGCGGACCGGGGCGAACATGTGGAAGAACCTGTACTTGGCGGCATAGCCCTCGAACCAGAGGTTATCGGTCAAACCAAAGACCACGGCCCACACAATCCCTGGGATAAAGACCGCGCCGAAAAGCACCCAAAGCGTACGGTTGTTCTGCCGGAACAGCCAGCGGCTGAACCACGGCGTGATGGCATAGCAGACAAAGAAACTCGTCAGCGACCAGGAAGGTTCGTTCAACTTCATGCCCAAATCGGGGACAATGGACCACGTGAGCGAAATGTGCATGAGCAGGCTACGCCAAGGGTGGGTCATGGCGGCAAGGCCCTTCGATGCGCAATCTCCCAGTTCGCCAAAAGAGGGCAAGTGCGTGTACCCGCTCAACTTGAATACCAACACGACAAACATCAAAAGCGTCATGAAGAAGTGGAGCCGGTAGAGCTTGGCAATGCGACTGAACATGAACGGGATGACCGGAATCCGGCGTTCGGGGTCGCTGAACTTGCTTGCGAAAAGGAAGCCCGCTAGCACATAAAAGATGCCTGCGGCAAAGGCGGGTGCATTGAAAATGGGCATGAGCCACGTGCAGTCGGCCATGTAGGCAAGGGCATTGGAGCTGCCCAGGTGAAGCATCACGATATTGAGGCTCGCCAGCAGGCGCAGTCCGTCGATGGCCGGGAAATAATTCGCAGGTTTCGGCATTATAGCCGAAATTTAGCAATTTAAACAAGAATCATTAACTATGTCCTCAGCGAAAAGATCGTGTTTGTTTCAACTGATTCTTGATTGAAATATGCGGGAGGGGACCCAGCTCAGAGTTGCGAAGGCCGCCCGGTCCCCTCCCTGCACCCACCCCTTCCCTGGCCGACGCTCCATTCTCTCGACGTTCTGCCATTTTCGCTGAAATTCAACGTACTTCCCGCTTTTTCTAAGACCATGTTATACTTTTCACGCTTTATTCTGCTCATAGAATTCCTGTTCGTGCCTATTTTCGTGATGTTTTTCACGGAGGGGCGTGCCATTCTTTTTTTTCCATTCTATTTTTCTTATTAATTGTGTATATTCCTTTATTATGATTAAAATTGAGCAAAATCTACTCGACGCGCTGACCTACAAAGCTTATGGCTATTTCGAATGCAACCTGACCAAGGATGTCGTAATAGGCGATTTCTATAGGTTCGTCAGGGGCCGACCCGTCCCGATGCGGAAAGGGAGGTCTCACGGGGAAGTCCACTACACGGAACTGCTCAACCATTGGGCAAAAGAAAACGTGCTCACCAAGTCCAAGGAGTTCCTGGAAACGGCCAGCCGGGAAAAGCTCATCGAAAAGTTCAATAAAAACGAACTGACCACCCAAGCCAGTTACTGGACCGTCCCCGCCGAAGGGACCACACCCATCTGCCTCGAACAGAAGTTCTACCTGATGAAGGGCGACGACGGCGATATCTACACTCTCTGCGTAGTGAAGGATGTGTCCGAACGCGAACGCAAGCATACCCGGATAGCCCAGATGGACGCCATGCTGAACGGCATCACCAGCGACTACGAAAGCATTTTCTATATCGACCTGGACCGCGACATCTACTTCTGCTACCGCACCAGCAAGCTGATGGACGAATGCCTCAAGAAGGTCGAGACGCAGCCGCCCTACAGCAAGCAGATGGAACTCCTAGTGGACAGCCTCGTTGTCAAGAAAGACCGCATGAAGGTGTATGCGCGCCTGCAACGCGACTATATCCTCAACTATCTTGAACGCGAACCGGTACTGTTTATCGAATTCAAGGCGAATATCGACGGGAACGAGCAGTTCTACCGGGCCAAGCTCACCCGCGACAAAGACTGCCACACCGGGAATTGCGTCATTTTGGGCCTAAGCAACGTGGACGAAGAACGCCGTGCGGAGCTTGAACAGCGCGAGCAGCAGAACCGCCAGAAGACGGAACTGCAAGAAGCCACAGCCAAGGCCGAGGCCGCAAACGCCGCGAAGAGCCGATTCCTGTTCAACATGAGCCACGATATCCGCACCCCGATGAACGCCATCCTCGGGTTTGCCTCCATGGCCCGCAAGTACATCGACAACAAAGTCCAAGCCATCGATTACCTCGAAAAGGTCGCCCTCGCCGGGGACCACCTGCTGAGCCTCATCAACGACGTGCTCGACATGGCACATATCGAAAGCGGCAAGATCAACCTAAAGCACGACCCCATCAACCTGCCGGAGTTCATCACCAAGTTTACCTCCATCATGCAGGAAACTGCGGCCAAGAGCGAGACCACTCTGGAACTTTCGCTGAAAAACATCCAGAACGAAAACGTCTACGCCGATGCCATGCACCTGGAGCGCGTCCTCCTGAATATTCTGAGCAACGCCATCAAGTATTCCCCGCACAACAGCCGGATTTTGTTCACCGTAAGGCAGACCCCGAGTTTCCAGGGCCTCGCCTGCTTCGACTTCATCATCGAAGACAACGGCATCGGCATGAGCAAGGAATTCCTGGCGCATGTCTTCGACGCCTTCTCCCGTGAACACAGCTCCACTGCAAGCGGGGTGAACGGTACCGGGCTTGGGCTTTCTATCACCAAGAACCTCGTCGAGATGATGGGCGGCACGATGGAAATCGAAAGCGAGCAGGGCAAAGGCACGACCGTGACCTGCCACCTCACCTTCAACATTCAGGACAAGTTCTACACCTACAAAAAAGACAGCAACGCCAAACCCAAGGAAATCCGTAGCGGATTGTTCGAGGGGAAAAGGGTCCTGCTCGTCGAGGACAACGAACTGAACCGGGAAATTGCGCTAGACCACCTGAAGGAACTCGGGTTCATCGTGGACGAAGCCGAGAACGGGGCCGACGCACTCCAAAGGATCAAAAGCAACAAACCCGGCCTCTACGACCTCGTGCTGATGGACATCCAGATGCCCGTCATGGACGGCTACGAGGCCGCATGCGAAATCCGCAAACTGGGCAATTCCGGCTATTCCCAGGTCCCGATTGTCGCCATGACCGCAAACGCCTTCGAAGAAGACCGGCAAAAGGCATTCCAAGTCGGCATGAACGGACATGTCGCCAAACCGGTCGACCCGCAAAAGCTCTCCGACTACTTGGCCCAATTTTTCATCGAGAGCTAGAACGTTCAAACCAAGAGGTATCCCATGACCCTACAAGAATTCTACGCCAGCGTTGACGAATCCCTGGAAGATGTCTTGAACCGCCTCCACAAGGAAGAACGCATCACCAAGTACCTCGGGCTGTTCCTGCAAGACCCGAGTTTCAACGACCTCGAAAAAGCCTTCGAGGAAAAAGACGCCGAGAAGGCGTTCCGTGCGGCGCACACGCTCAAAGGAGTCGCCGCCAACCTCGGATTCCAGAAACTCTACGAAGCAAGCAGCGCATTGACCGAAGACCTCCGCCCCGGAGCATTCACCGAATCCTCGGTAACGATGTTCAGCACTGTACTGAACCTGTACAGCAACGTCATCGAGAATATCCGTACCCTCCTGAAAGCATAAAAAATCGGCCCCGGCGTTGGAGAAACCGGAACCGATTCGTGTATGGATTAGGATTTGGTTTTATGAGAGAGCTTGTTGCCTAGCGGACGATGCGGACGGCCTGCATCTTGCCCGTGGCACGGTTGCGCAGGTAGTATATACCCGAACTCTTGACTGCACTGGAAGACCTGAGCAGTTCGGCAGTCGCCTTGAAGCCGTAGCCGCTGATCACGCCCATGCGCACGCCCTGCGTGTCGAACACGTAGTAATGCTGCAAAGTATTGCTTTCGTCCAACTGAGGATCAGCCACGATACCCAGCGGATCGCCAGGGTCGGTAGGATTGGTAGGATTGGTTGCAATCGGTTCCGGGTCGGTCGCATTGGCACCCTTCACGAAGGTGAAGTAGTCCACGTCGAACCAGGCGCCGGTCACGTCCATGCGGAGGACATGCTGGCCAGCCGGGAGAGTCACGTTAGCAGAGACCTTGTTGTAGTCGTCGTAGTTCTCTTCGCCAGACGAAGCAGCTGGAACACTGATTTTTTCGGTAAGAGGATTGCCGTCAAGAGACATCTGGAAGCTGGAGGTAGAACCCGCGGCAGCAACGGCAGCAAAGAAGGTATATTCGCCGGCTTCGGCCACGTTGATCGTGTATTCGAGCCAGTCGCCTTCGCTGTTGTAACCCACCACGACGCCGGTCGCCTTCTTGTAGAGGTCAACACCGGTATCCGAGCGGTAATCGGAATTGCCATGATTTTCGGAATCGTCGCCGTAGGACTGGTTGCTCGTGCCATCGTCGTTCTTACCCTTACCCGGGATATCGAAATCTTCGGCTTCGATCTTGCCCGGAATGGCGAATGCGGCACCCTTGAACGGAAGCTGCGGTTCAGGATCAACGGCCGTTCCACCGGCAAGTCCAGTCGTATTGACACCTTTGTTCTTGGAGAGGTAATCCTTGAGCCAGGTCATTGCCGGACGGTCGTTGCCGTTCTTGATGATACCGGAGTTGCCGTTCGTGGTCCAAGTAGAACCATAGATATAGCCCCAAATAGTGATACCAGCAATATGTTCGTTTTCCATGAACAAGGAAATCTGTTCCTGATAGCACTGCTTCTGGGTCTGGTCATTATCCGTACCGATATCGTATTCAGAAATGAACATCGGCGTTTGAGTTTTCTCCCAGATTTCATCAAGAACGCTCTTCAGCGTATTGAGGCTCAAGCATCCGCCGCCGCCGCCAGTACCACCGGCACCACCGCCCTGGGTCATCATGTCGTGAGCCTGTAGGCCATAGGCATCGACAGGAGCACCATTTTTCTTGATGGTCTGGATCAGTTGGATACCTTCGTTCTTTTGCCACTGAACGGTATTGTAGTCGTTATAAATCAAGATAGCTTCCGGCCAACGTTCACGCGCCATCTTGAAGGCCGTGGTCACAAAGGTATAGTCACCGTTGTTATCACCGCCAAGGGCCTGAATAATCTTGGTGTTGGGATAGCCGGAGTGATACTGGTTGTTACCGGTACGGATAGCTTCGTTCACCACGTCAATCATTTCGAGGTCGGGGAATTCTTTCTGGACAGCGTCAAACCAATCAGTAATAGCTTTTTTGGTTTCATCGGCACTCAGGTTACCCAGCCAGTTCGGGTACTGCGAGCCCCACACGAGAGCGTGGAACTTGAAGTGACCTCCGTTCTGCTTTGCCCAGTTATAGGCTGCCTTACAGCCATTGAAGTTACGATTGCCTCGGGACTGGCCTTCAATAGACTGCCACTTACATTCGTTTTCGGCGGTAATCTGGTTCCAGTAAGTCCCGAAGTCCGAACGGACCTGGCCATTCGTAGTAATATTACCGACAAACTTGGCAGCACCGTCAGCCAACCCAGGGCCAGCAAACGTATACGCCGACGCAAGAAGCACGGCAGAGGTAATTATAGATTTCAAGTTAGACATATCCACATCCTTGTTTTGGTGTATTCCATACTCTATATAATCTATCCCGATACCCTTCACAGAGCCTTTTTTGAGGCTCAAAATCTATGGATAAATAGTCCATGCGCCAATGACATTTTGTCAATGGCACCGTTGACATTTTGGCAATAAAATAATGCTGTTTTTTAGCGAAAAAAGCGGTTTATTTCGCGATATTTACCATAAAAGTTTTGCCACCGTGAACCTCGCGCAACAGGTAAACGGAAGGCCCGAAACCATGCCTGCGGAGTTCCTGCGAAGCGGCATTTTTTTGCGTAGTTACACGGCCCAAAAAACGCCCATCCAGACTATAGACACCATACGTTCCGACAGAGGGCGTAGTCAACCGGACAGCCCTACGCAAAAGCGTCGTCGTATCCGTTTCCGGAGCATCCTTGCCACTCACAAAATTGATGTAGTCGACATTCACATAGTTGCCGACAATGACCATCTTGAGCACATGCTCGCCCGCAGCCAAACCGGTAACATTCGCCGACACGCTCGCATAAGTGGACCAGTCTTCGCCCTTGGTTGCAATAAGCGTATCCGTAATTGCCACGTCGTCGACGAACAACTGAACACCCACATCATCGGCGTTAGTCGCCATGCTCGCATAGACGGTGTAATCCCCGGCTGTCTTCACATCGACAGAATACTTGAGCCATTCACCATCAGCCGTATAGCCAATTGCGTAACCCTTGGTAGCATCCGCCGAGTCAATCTGCACGATGTCCACACCATCTTCGCGGTACACGCCGCCCTCGTTTTCGCTATCACTGTCGCGATAGGCGCGGTTCGCCTTGCCCTCGTCATAATTCTCGGCTTCAATCTTGCCCGGAATCGCAGCGCGAACGCCCTTGTACGGAGCCGGAGGAGTGGTATCCTGCTCGATGGCATCCAGGTAGATTTCATCCTTGTAATCGGTACCAATCTTGAACCAGTCAAAGTCGGCATAGCCGCCCGCCGTCTTGGTCGCGTAATTGAACAGGCCGAAGCGATAGCCCACGAACATGTGGAGTGAATAACTGAGGCTTACGTTGTCCCCAATCTTTTTCCATTCCGTACCATCGGTGCTGTAGTAGAACGAGGCCGTACCGCGGTCAATCGGCAAATCAAAATCGACACGCAAATAAACCTTGGAATCGGAGAGCGGTTCACTCGCCTTTTGGCTTTCGCCATTTTCGCCACCGCTGTACATCACGACCTTGTAGCTATCGCCGCTTTTGGCTAGGGCGACAAAGCCCTTGTCGTCTTGCAAGGCGACGAGGCCCGCGATATCGCCGTCCTTCATGCCCGAGCCATCCACAAGCGTCCTGCCGGAGCACTTGGGGCCAAACGTGCGCTGGGTGAGCGTATTCTTCGCGGTCACAATTCTAGAATCGGTGCGGCTCGTGGTAATGCGGAAATACCCGGGATTCGCCGTCAAGCTCCAGTTCTTGTCGTCGGGATTGTGGTTCCACTGCCATTCGAGCGGGAGCACGTCGGAATCGAAATCGTCGCTCGTGACCATGCCGTAGCCCGGCAACGGGGAATTAGGCAATTCAAGTGTCGCAGGGGCCTTCTTGGTGCCGCCTTCGGGTTCTGGCCAGCCATCCTTCCAAACCATCGGAACGAGGTGCGACATGCGTCCCACCGGTCCTGAATCACGGAACAAAAGCGCATACCACTTGCCATCCGGAGTGTCGAAAATGCCACCCTGGGCAACTCCGTTATCTTGCAAGAAAATGCGACCGGAAAAACCATCCAGGAGGCTCTTGGAACGATAGACAACTTCCGTACGGCAGGCGCCGGCAGGCCAAGAAATCGTAAACAGGTAGTATTCCCCGTTAATCTTTTCCATGTGCGAGCCTTCTTGCTGCACGTAATAGTTGTTGGAACCTGTCACCCGGTTGATACTCACGCCACCGAGCTTGCCGCTCTTGCCGCCCTGCTTGACGCCCGAGGCATCGTCGTTGAGCTGCACGTAACTGATCTGGTCGCCACTGCCGTAGAACACCCATGCGGTACCGTCGTCATCGAAGAACAAGGACGGGTCATGGTAGAAGGGCAACTGCACCTCGGTCCAGGGGCCATTTTCCACATCTGCCGTTTTGTAGAGGTGCGTCTTATTGCTGGTGTATGACGGTGTCAATACATAGAAAAAGCCGTCACGGTAGCGGATGCTCGAAGCCCAGGAACCCTTGCCGTAGGCATCCTGGCCATTCAGGTTCATATTGTTGTTGTTGATGAGAGTCTGGTAGGCATACCCCACCGTGCGCCATTGTGCAAGGTCGGTACTCTTGAAAACAGGCACACCGGGCGCGAAATGCATGGTCGTCGTGACCATGTAATAGGCATCGTCGACGCGGACAATGGAGGGGTCCGGACTATCGACATAGAGAATCGGATTATTAACAGTATCTGCCTTCGCGGCATCGAAAACGGCAAAAACAGCCAAAACGGCCACAACAAGCCTAGAAAGGCGCTTAAACGATCCCATACTTACTCCTTGGCACCGCCACCCTATGGGGAGGACGAAGCACAACAAAACCACGACTATAAAATACCCTTGAAAACTGGACATATTATTTGATCCAGAACCATTTTTATGGATTTTTTATCAAGGCAGAATTCGACCGCGATTTATTGGCATTTGAACGTTTTTCGGCACTTTTTGTAAACATTCCCATACAAAAAGTGTTGACTTTTTACAATTTCCTCCCTTTTTTCTCAATATTCACAACACTTATTCTTTTGATTTATTCTGGAAAATACAGTGTTTCCTCCCATACTCCTATATTAAGCTAGGAGTATGCTCAACGGTCATCCACATGATCGTTGGTTAAATTAGAACGAACCAAAAAGGAGTACACATGATCGGTTCACACGTCAAGGCAATTGCAAGTGGGGTTGCATTGCTGAGCACAATGACCTTCGCATGGTCCATTTCTGGCACCGTGGTGACAGAAGCAGGCGAAGGGATCCCCCAAGTGAGTATCACCTCGTTCAACTATCCGGGCGTTGAAACGCAAAGCGATGCCGCAGGCAACTTCTCGCTTAGCGACAATCAAGATGGACAGGCGATAAAGCAAAAACTTTCTAGCCAAATTTCCGTCCATTATTCCAACAATTTCCTGACAATGGAAGGTCTCAACGCACAGACCACGAAGATTTCCCTGATCGACGCTCTCGGCAAGGTGACCTACAGCAAGGAATTCCGTGGAATGGGAAGCCTCGCTCTTGACCTGAGCAAGTTTGCAGGACAGCGTACAATGTTCCTCCGCATCTCTAGCGATGGTTCTAGCTGCACCTACATGCTTACCGCCAAGGGCGCACTGCTTAAGGAAGGCGATCCGTTAGCCTCGCTTATGTTCAACAAGGCCGGTTTTGAAAGCGTCACCTACACCATGACGGCAGAAGTCGAATCTAACGTCAGGGTTGTCATGAAGGCCGCGAAGGCCGCAGCAGCCGCAACCAGCAGTTCCAGCGTCAAGACGAGCTCAGCAACAAGCTCCTCTATCACGTCTAGCGAACCGGGTCCTGCACAGCAGTCCTCTTCCAGCGAGAAGCCGGCTGCAGAATCCAGCAGTTCCGCCCCTGCCCCGCAGGCCGAAGTTGACTGTTCTAGCAAGACCATGAAGTCCAAAACGACCATCACCGTAGACGGTCGCAAAATTGACGTTCATTTCCCGAGCGGCTACAAGGGTGACAAGCCGGTACCGCTGCTCGTCTACTACCACCCCATTATGGGTAGTTCCGATAACGCAAACGGTTCTTCTACTGTAAAGGCAGCCCTTGCCGACGGAGCAATCGTTGCAGCTCCTAACGGAGAATCCGGAGGAATGGGACAGGCTTGGAACGTTGGTCCGTGCTGCACCACTGCCGATGACGTGACTTTCTCCAGACACTTCATTGCTGAAATCCAGGAAAAAGCTTGCGTCGATCCGAAGCGCATCTATGCATCGGGCTTCTCGATGGGTGGTGGTTTCTCGAACTATGCCGGATGCTTCATGGCTGACGTATTTGCAGCCGCGGCACCTTCCGCATTCGACCTCGCCAAGGAAATCGTCGATGCAGGCAAGTGCAAACCTGCACGTCCCTTCCCGATTCTCAACTTCCGTGGCACAAGCGACAACATCGTGATGTACAACGGAGGTCTCTCTCAAGTTGTTCCTGGCATGCCGATCACCTTCATGGGTGCAAAGGACAATTTGAAAGAATGGGCAAAAATGAACAACTGTCAGGGCAGCCCCAAGCAAAATACTCCGGGTAACGGCTGCGAAATGTACGAAGATTGCGATGGCGGCGTCAAGGTCGGTCTCTGCACTATCCAAGGTGGCCAGCACGCTGAAGGCGATGGTCAGATGGGTTGGAACTTCGTGAAGCAGTTCACCATGCCGTAATATCTATTCTTCATATTCTCTCCTCAGGCGCCCATCTCCGGGGCGCCTTTTTTATATGACTGCGCACGTATTGTCTTTCCACCATACAACGATAAAACGCCCCGGGATTTCCCGGGGCGCCGCGCTTTTAACGCGTTGGGTGTGGAGTATATTTAAAATACCGTATTACAGGGTCCTTATCTTGAGCACCTTGCTTGCAGAACCGCAGCGTACCACGGCCACGTAGACTCCCGATTTCAGCGAGGCAAACTCCACGACACCGGAACCCGAACGGGCCTTCCTCGAAACCAGGTGTCCGTTGGCATCGTAGAGCATCGCCGTGTAGGCCTTGTTACCGGAAACGTTCACCATCAGCGCGAGCGTTGCGCGGGACATTTTCACTTCGTGTACGGACAGCGTCACCGGCACACGTTCTTCAATTACAGTTGTCGAAGAAGTCGCTTCCAGTTCGAACCAGTCGATGTTCAGCAGGTACGATTCCCCACCGGAATACTGCAACACGAGCGTCTGCTCGCCCGCCGGGAGCTCGATTTCCGTTTCGGTTTCGTACCAGTCGTTCCATCCCGTCGTCTTGGCAGGGTCGACAGTCAGCGAGCCCAGGGCATTCCCCGCAGAATCGGCAATCACGACCGTGGACTTTTCTTCGGCTCCGGAAGCCACCCTTGCACGGATTTTATATGTCCCAGTGCTGGGCACCTTCACCAGGTAGCTGGACCAGTCACCGTCGTTAATCCAGCCCAGGTTGGGCTCGCCATTTTCGTCGGGCTCGATCTGCACGCCGTCCATGGCGATATAGCTTTCGGCCTGAATCTTGCCGGGGATCTTGACCGGTTCGTACGGCTGGTTGGTGAGTTTCAGATTGCCATCGAATTCATAGACAGCACCGGGAACCGTCGATGTGGAGAACGTATTTGAGCCGTTCACGACATTGAGGGTCTGCCCCACAAGCGACTTGATAGAAATGTAGGCCAGCTTGCCGCCCTTCCAGGCCATCGAATCGATCTCGAAACCGCCGCGGGCGCGGATACCCTTGATGCTTCCGTCCTTCCACTGCGAGGGGAGTGCCGGGAGCAAGTTAAGCCTGTTGTTATGGCTCTGCAAAAGCATTTCGTTCACGCCGGAGACCGCACCGAAGTTGCCGTCAATCTGGAACGGCGGATGCGCATCGAAGAGGTTGTTGTACGTCTTGCCCGGAGTGAGAAGCATGCGGATCATCTTGTAGGCATGGTCGCCATCGTGCATGCGGGCCCAGAAGTTGATTTTCCAGGCGAGGGACCAACCGGTCGCATCGTCGCCGCGCTGTTCCAGCGTAATGCGGGCACCCTTGATAAGGTCAGGCGTTTCTTCCGGGGTAATCTGGGCACTCGGGAAGAGGCCGTACAGGTGCGAAATGTGGCGGTTCTTGTTGTTCGGATCGTCCCAATCCTGGAGCCATTCCGTAATCTGCCCGAGCCGGCCCGTCTTCGTGGGCGGCAAGCGCTTGACAACCGAATCCATCACGTCACGTAAATCTTCGTCAACGCCCAAAATCTTGGACGCCTCCATCGTGTAGTTCAATACATCGCGGATAATCTGGTTGTCCATCGTCGGGCCAAAGCAGACGTTGATTCCACCATGATCGTTTTCCGGAGAATCGCTCGGGGCCGTCACCAGGTACTTGTTGCCGGTTTCAGGTTCTTCCACGAGGCTATTCAAGAAGAAGAGCGCAGCACCCTTCATCGTCGAGTAGACATCCTGCAGGTAAGCCTTGTCGGTCGGGTTAAAGAGGAAATGTTCCCAGAGGTGCGTGCTGAGCCAGCCGGCACCGCTCGGCCAAAGGCCCCAAGCACCGTCAATCGGGGCAGTACGGTTCCAGAGATCGGTATTGTGGTGTTCCACCCAGCCTTCTTCGACGCCCCAATGCTCCTTGGCGGTCAATTCGCCTTGCGGCACCATGCTCTTGATCTTGTCAATCAGCGGCCACACGCATTCGCCGAGGTTGGCCGTTTCAACCGGCCAGTAGTTCATTTCGAGGTTGATGTTCGTTGTGTACTTGCTGCCCCAAATCGGGTTCGTGTCCTTGTTCCAGATGCCCTGCAAATTGGCCGGTTGCCCGCCCTTGCGGGAACTTGCGATGAGCAAGTAACGGCCATACTGGTAATGGAGTTCCACGAGGGAGGGGTCATTGGTGGAATTGAAGTTCTTCACGCGGCTGCTGGTGATATCGCCGGCGCTCTTGTCGGCTTCGCCCAAATTGAGGGTCACACGGTTGAAAATCGCCTGGTAATCCTTCAAGTGCGTTTCAAGCAAATCTTCATAGGACTTGCCCTCGACCTTGCTCATGATCTCGGCAGCAATTGCCCCCGGGTCTCCGGTAACATCGTTATAAGCCTTGAAGTTCGTCGCAGTCGTGAGCACAAGCGTCGCAGAGTTCGCACCTTCGACATTGATGTTCCCGTTCGAAACACTGACCTTGCCGCCATCGGCAAACACGTTCAAGCGGTTCTGGAACTTGATGGAATTGACGGTCACATCGTAGATGAGCGTATTGCCATCGTTACTCATGCGCTTGGAATTATGCGGAGTCGTCATCGTTGCGCCGAAACTCACCGAACCGTTCTTGTCGGCGGAGAGGCGCACCACAATCACATGGTCCGGATAGCTCGCAAAATACTCGCGCGTATGCTTCACGCCGCCCACCGAGTACATCGTCTTCGCGATAGCCGTACGGAGGTCGAGTTCGCGACGGTAATCCCCCGCCCCGGCATGAGACGTAGTAATCACGAGGTCGCCCACCGGCTGGAAGCTTGCAGGGCCCGGGCCGATCATGTGATTGGATACAACAGATTCCGCCGTCTTGTAGTCGCCGCGGAACATGGCGTCGCGGGCTTCCTTCAAGTAGCCTGCAGCACCCCGCCTGTTGTTGTCGCCGGGACCGCCAGACCACACGGTACTTTCGTTCAGGCCGATATAGTCCTTCGTGACACCGCCATAGATAAGGCCGCCCATGTAACCGTTGCCTATCGGCAAGGCGTCCGTGAATTCGGTCCCGGCATCGGTATTGTACCAAAGAGTCAAGGGATTTTCGGCCAAAGCCGGAGTGTGAGCCCCAAATAAAAGGCTCACCAAACAAAAAGATTCAGCGGCAAAGCGCTTAACAAAACCCATACATCCTCCTCATTTAAGGAACCCGTTTCCGGATAACTCTAAGATATCTTATTATCTCACCATCAAGAATGCTAAGAAACAAATCTTTTTGGACGAATTATCAATAAGCATGCGGAATCCAGTGGCAGTTAGTTTGTAAAAAAAGGGCATCCACGAATATATTCCGTAGATGCCCTCGGGTATGGTGTGTATAGGAGATATTATTTTCTTACAGAAATCCGGAATGTCTGTCCGCCCTTTTTCGCCTTGACCAGGTAGACACCGGAGCGCTGGACAGCACCGACCGTCTTCGCATGCAAATCCTCGACGCCGAGCGTCGTGAACGAAGACACCAGTCGGCCCTGCATATTGAACACGACATAGTCCTTGGGTTCGGCATGCCACTGGAGTTTCTGCCCGGCAACATCCGGAATCTGCGTCGTCGTATCCGGTCCCACACCTGTCGAATCAGGATTACTACCTGTCGTATCGGGGCCGGAACCCTTCTGTTCGGTATCCACAACTTTCTCGGTCGGGTCTTCCTTCGCGTCGTTCGTGTAGATATCCGTCGGATACTGCGCATCAACAAGGCTCGTTTCCAGGTTCTTGAAACCGAGATTCGCATATGCACTCGGATCGTTCAGTTTTTTGCGAATCGGAGCGAGGCGGAACTTGTGGCTATACTCGGCCCTCGAGAAAAGACGGTAGGCGTCAAGCGGTTCTGCACCCCAGCTGTTGATGCCGCCGAGGCCCATCTGGTGCAGGTCCACGCGGAGGACAATATCCTTGTTGCGCTTGAGTTCCCACGGGAGCTTCACGTCGGTGAGCTGTTCCGGAGAGTAATGCTGAGCGCTGAATTCCATGCGCGGGGAACCCACAATCAACAGACCCTTGCCCTCGTCGTTGGTGAGGGCGGCCCACTTCACATCGGTGCGCTGGCCCGTTTCGCCAATTTCCATGTACATCACGGTCATAGAGTCGGCATAGGTGCCGTACATGCCCATGAAGGTTCCGCGGTTACGGCCGATGTAGTTCTCATCCGGGCCACGTCCAAAGAAGCGCACTCTCTCGTAGCCGCCCGGCACCGTAAAGAGCGTACCGACATTCGGGATGTAGCTCTTGCTGCCGTCGGGGTTGAACGTGTATTCCACAATGATATCGCCACTGCCGTAGATAGTGTAGGTCAGGCTCATGCGCGAAGAACCCACATCCGGGAATGCCAACTGGAATGTCACTTGAGTTTCCTGGGCGGAGATTTCCTTCACCTCGGCACCTTTCACGGAGCGCTTGGCTCCAGCATGGCGCCATTCGCCGTGACCACGTTCCATGTTAAAGCCCTTGTCGTTGTCGGTCGGGGCACGCCAGAAGTTCGGGATGCCGCCGTCGCGGATAATTGTATCGCCATCGAGTACGTAGCTTGCAATCGTTGCGCTCTTCTGGTCGATGCGGATCTTGAAATCGTCGCCTTCAACCGTAAATTCGTCGGTGCCACGGGTCACGCGGTGGCCGGGCAAGGAACTGATGTCGATTTGAGCCGACTTGGCCTGGCCCACGTTAATCGCGAACTGCTCGTGAGCAACGCTGAAACCAGTATTCGCCCAGAGCTGGTTCTTCTTCAGGCGGAAATCTATGTCGAGATGGTATTCCGAGCCGTTCTTGAACTCAATTTCGGGCATCTTGATAGAAACTTCCTTTTTCTGGTTCGGGCCGATATTCAACTGGGAACCATCTATTTTCCCTTCTTGGATGACCTTGCCATCTTCCTTGATTTGCCAGTAACCATCGAGATAATCGCTGATGGTGAGGAAGAGGAACCGGCTTTGCACTTCGATCTTGCCCGCGGAAGCATCCACGTTCTTCACGCGAATCTGGCTGTACTGATACTTAACTTCCCACATCTCGGGCTGGATTTTGCGATCGGGGAAAACGAGACCGTTCGCGCAGAAGTTGTCGTCGTTCTGCCAATCACCCCACATGCCGCCGAACTCGAAGTACGGAGTTCCCTTGTGGCGTAGGCCCTGGTCGATGAAATCCCAGATGAATCCGCCAAAAGAACGCGGGTTGCCGTAGAAAGCGTCCATGTATTCCTGAAGGTCGCCCACACTGTTGCCCATGGCGTGTTCGTATTCGCAAAGCATGATCGGCTTGTTGGCGTCGTTGTAGCTGGCGACCGCTTCCGGGCCAAAGTACATCCAGCTGTTCACATCGGCATTGTTCCAGTCGCCCTCGTAATGCACGAAGCGTGTAGAGTCGGCATTGTGGGCGGCCTCGCGTTCAGAAGCAAAGACGTTTCCGTTACCGGCCTCGTTGCCGAGCGACCAAAGGATAATGCAGGGATGGTTCTTGTCGCGCTGCACCATGGAAACCATGCGGTCCACGGCAGGGGCGCGCCAGTCGTCGCTGTTCTTGGGCAAGTCGTTGTTCGCACCGTGGCTTTCGACGTTCGCCTCGTCAATCACGTAAATACCATACTTGTCGCAGAGATCGTACATTACCGGATTGTTCGGATAGTGCGACATGCGCAGGGCGTTGATGTTGAAACGCTTCATCAAGATGACATCCTGCTCCATCTGGTCGTAAGTCACCGCACGGCCGTGGTCCGGGTCGAGTTCGTGGCGGTCAACGCCGTGGAACTTGACGGGCATGCCGTTCACGAACAAGCGCGGGGCACCATTGTCTTTCTTGATTTCAATTTTCCTAAAGCCAATCTTGTTACTTTCAACCTGGACAATCTTGCCGCTCGCATCCTTAAGCACAAGCACAGCGGTATAGAGGTCCGGAGTTTCAGCAGACCAACGCTTGGGCTTGCTGAGCGGAAGTTCAAAATGTGCTGTTTTTTCGGCACCGTTCGGGCCAATGCCAGACACCTTCTGCGAACTGGGAGAAATCACTTCAACACCAGATTCATCGTAAAGGGAAAGTTCCACGGTGAATTCATCGGACTCAGTTCCGGTGGAGTTGTAAATCCATGCGGTCGTCTTCAGCAAACCATCCTGGTAGTTGTTGGTGAGCGTTGCGTCAATCTGGAAATCCTGAATGTGAACTTCCGGAACCGCGTAGATGTACACGTCGCGCATAATGCCCGAAAGACGGATGAAGTCCTGGTCTTCGAGCCAGCTACCATCGCACCAGCGGAACACTTGGACCGAGATGTTGTTCTCGCCCTTACGCAGGTACTTATTGATGTCGAATTCATGACCCGTGAAGGAGTCTTCGCTATAGCCCACATAGTTGCCGTTCACCCATACATAGTAGGCAGATTCCACGCCTTCAAAGTGAACGCGGATGCGCTTGCCTTCCCACTTTTCGGGAACCTTGAAAGTACGGCGGTAATGGCCCACCGGGTTGAACTCGGTCGGAGCGCCCGGAGCAGAGACTCTGTTATTCTGCGCCCACGGATAAACAACGTTGGTATAAATCGGATGGTCGTACCCGTGAAGCTGCCAGGAACTCGGAACCGGAAGATCGTCCCAACCGGACACATCATAGTTGTCCTTGTAGAAGTCGTTATTGCGTTCGCTCGGCTTTTCGACATGGAAAAATTTCCATGTTCCCGAAAGTGTCTGGTACCATTCCGAAGCGTGGCGATCCCCCTTGACGGCCTCTTCTACAGTAGAGTATGGCATCGAAGTCACATGCGGCGTAAGCGTATTCACGCCAAAAACACGCGGCTTGCCATTCCATTCGTCATTAGGCTGAGAATTTGCAGTTGAAACCATCACGGCACAGAATGCCGCACACGACATAAAAGTCGAAAGCGAGAAACCATTCATAACATCCTCTTTGTTTTACACCCTCTAAAAAAATACCCCATTTAAGGATGGATTTTAACAACGATTATGCAACTAGTGTGGATTTTTTGTCAAAAGGACGGCTTTCGCATACTCGTTAACCCCATCAAACATATATAACCCCATTCAAAGAATTTTCTTTTATAAACATATTCTTTTTAAATCAAAAAGCCAACTCTGGAATTTTTCAAGATGGCGTATTCAAACTATTTTAGAAGCTATTTTTTGCTTTTTTTGCAGAGACATAATGCGGCAAAAGCAAACAAAAACAGGCAGTAGGAGATTCCTTCCTACTGCCTACTGTTTACTGTCTACTTTTTTTATTTCACCTGTACGCGCATTGCCTTGGCATGGCCAACACTACGAACAAGGTAAGTTCCACGAGCAAAGCCGTCACGCGCAAGTGCATTCCAGACAGATTCTCCGCGCAATTCCACGCGGCCCAAATACTTGCCGGTCAGTCCAAATACATCGTAAGCAGTTACCGGGCTCACTTCGAGCCGAACCTTTTCTACCAATAGAGAAGGCGGCAAAACCTGGTTAGCCGAATCCGCGAACTGGATCCAGTCAATGTTCAGGTAGTCGCCCGTAATAAGCAGCCTGAGTACATGCTCACCCTGCTTGAGTTCAACAGTGCCTACATCGATTTCCTTGTACACATTCCAAGTGGAATCCGTTTTCGGGACCGCAATAGTGTCCGTAACCGCATCGTTATCCACTAGCAACATGAAGCTCGACGTTTCAGAAGCCGTGGCCACATTCGCCTTGACAATGTACTTGCCGTCCACCGGCACGTTCACGGAGTATTCCATCCATTCGCCAGCCTGCGTAAATCCAATGGCATAACCCTTGCAATCCTTGGTCGCGGCGGAATCGGAACATTCCAGCCCGACAACATCCACGCCATCTTCACGGTAGACATTTCCCTGGTTTGCAATATCCTTGTCGCTGTAAGAAACACCCTGGCCACCTTCATCGTAATCTTCGGCCTGCACCAGAGTCGGGAACACGAAGGCACCCTTGAACGGAGCCTGCGGAACCGGGTTCGAGAAATCAGCCAGCGGGATGTTCGAAATCTTGTCGGCAAGATTCTTGAATTCACCCTGGAGACCCGCAGCGGCAGCAACGGATTCAATGTAGCCGCCATTGTTTCTTTGAGTAAATTGACCCGGCTGGTTCTGGCCGACACCACTCGGAGAATTTTTGTAAGAGTTATTTTCGACGGTAAAGCCGCTAGAACCTTCGTCGAGGTAAATCGGCAAGACCCAGTAATCAGACCACTTAGAGGCACCGTAATCATGGAGGTAGTTTTCCTTGATTTCACTGCCAGTTCCCTGATTCGAAAGCGTATAGATTGGGCCCGAGTCGCAGAGTAGGCGGGAAATGTGGTGAATATTGTTCTTGTTGATGTGGTTGTTGGTCATGGCGGTTTCGCTCTTGGTCCAGCCAAAGCCCACCGAAATGCCGGAATAGTACGTATAAGATATTTCGTTATTTTCAATGACGACATAGCGCGGATAACCGGCACCAATGCCCACAGCACCCTGGTGCTCGTTCGTCACGTTCGTAATCAGGTTGTAGCGGATGGTATCGCGGGTACTGATTTCGTCCTTGTCGCTCGGGTTATACGGGATATGGATTTCAGTCGTGGAATCCTGATAGAACTTGCCAAGCATAATGCCTGCAGCGCCAATTTCGTAGAACACGTTGCCTTCAATCACATCGTCATTGGTACCAGAGACAAAGTCAAGGCCAGTTGCAGCCATTTGCGTGAAGGTACAGTTCTTGACCAAGAGATGATGAGCGTTTTCGACACGGAAACCAGCATCGGGGCGCCACAGCAAAAACTTGTTGCTGTTCAACTTTTCCCAATTTCCGCGGCCTGGATCCGCAAGGACATCCACATTGAAGTTTGCCGCCTGCAAATCCAAAAAACCTTCTTCGCTGGGGCGAGTATAGTTGGAATGAGCAAAGATCAGGCCTTCAAAAGACAAATAGCCCACCTTATTCTTGGTATCCTTGCCTAAAACATTGAACAAAGTATTGAAACGGGGAGCAACCACATTGGCCGTAGCCATGCTTTCTCCAGAACGGGGCTTATAATAAAGCACATGATTCTTTTCATCCAGGTACCATTCACCCGCAGCATCAAGCAAATCGTAGGAGTTTTCCAGATAGAAAACCTGCTGCTTGGGAGGGTCGCTCATGAAGGCCGTGCCGAGCATAGGGTATGCGCGATGGAACAGCCTGGTACGCTCAGGATCCTTGGGAATGAGTTTTGCAGTACCGCCGTTCACCTCGGCCTTTTCCAATCGCAAAATGCTTTCGGCCCAGGCAATCATCAAATGGATTTCAACATTTTCAATGTTCTTGATATTCTTGATGTATTCCGCAGAAACGTCAAAGGCGCGGCCCGAAGAGTCTACCTTCGTAAGGCGCACGAAATCGTGATCGAAGCTGCCTTCACCTTTTTCATTTGCAGCAATCGCATTGGGGAAGCAAGCGCGAACGGCCTTCTTGCCGTTCACGTACAGCTGGCGGAAATTGCCATCGACACCTTCGGCCTTCCAGATACCATTCGCCTCATCATGGATGGCCCAGCCAGTAATTGGCATGCCACCCGTAATGAGCGGGTTTTCGCCCTTGTAGGCCTTGTAGCGCACGTAATGGCCGTCCTTGCCTCCGTCACGCTCGTCAAAGTTCACCGTGCTGTTCAGCTGGTAGGTTCCCTCGCGCAAGTACACGACGATATCGCCCGTCATGGTGCCGTTGATTTCGCGAACGGCCTTCTGCGCCTTGGTTATTGTCTTGAAGGGAGCAGTTTCTGTACCCGGGTTGGAGTCACTGCCTGTGGGTGCAACATAAAATGTCGCCTGTTCCTGAGCAAAGCCCAAACTACCCACTAAACAAAACATTGCAAAAGCAACAAAACCAAACATTCTACACATTGTTTCATCCTCTTTTTTGGACCCTTCTATAAGATACCTTCCACAGAGCTTTTTTTTACCGGTCATGCGCAAGTTATCGTGGACACTTTATCCAAAAGAGAAAAGCACAAAATAAGAAATCAGGCGCTCCGATTGCCCGGAACGCCTGACATTTGGGATGTGTTTATAGGAATACTTTTTTACTTGGCAGTGTTCACCACATGCACGCCGGAAGCGTTACGCACCATGTAGATTCCAGGCCTGTAGCCAGCCATCTTCAGGGATTCCGCGATGGTCCCGCTGGCAACATTCACTCGGCCCAGGCGCTTGCCCGACACACTGAACACGTTGTACGTACTTTCCACTTGCGGAATAAGGCGCATATCACGGATGCAGAGCCCACCTATTTCTGTCGTGCCTGTAGAGTCTGCAGGTTTGGCATTCGGATCGATAAACTCAATCCAGTCCACATTCAGGAAGCCGCCCGTGATAAGCAACTTGAGTACATGTTCGCCCTTGGTCAGCTCAACGGAGCCCACGTCGATTTCCTTGTACACGTTCCATGTCGTGTCCACCTGCGGCACGGCAATGGACTCGGTAATCGCCTTGTCGTCGACGAACAGCTGGAAGGCCGAAGTCTCGGATGCCGTCGCCACGTTCGCGGTAATCTTGTAGCTGGCATCGGCAGCGACATTGATGGTGTATTCCACCCATTCGTCGTCCTGCGTGTAGCCGATGGCAAAGCCCGTGCAGGCCGCGTCGCCACACTTGGAATCGTCAATCGCCACAACGTCGACTTCGTCCTGTCGGTAGGCTTCGCCCTGGTTCTCGCGATCCTTGTCGTAGAAGGCCTTATTGTGGCCACCCACATCGTAATTCTCGGCCTCGATCTTGCCCGGCACCGTAGCAGCGACATCGTTGTAGGGAGTCTGCGGGACAGCGGAAGCGTTGCTGACCATGTACCAGTAGTCGAAATCAAAGCCGCCCTGCTTCACGACAAAGAACAGATCGTCGACACCGGCCGCATCTGTCAAGGCAAACGTATGTTCTTCCCACTTGGAGCTGGACGGGACATCAATGGATGCCAGGACAGCGCCCTTCTCGGAACCCGCGTGTACTTCAAGCTTGCCGGCATTTCCCTTCGTGCAAATCACGATACTGTCGGCACCCTCGCCCATGTCCACGGAACGGACCTTCGTATAGAAATTACTGCCCATGTTGGTGAGGTAAACCGCGCCGTTTTCCGACGCCACATGGTTGATAATCGTGTAGTTGCCACCTTCGGGGTCACGGGGTTTATCAATGCTCATGTTACCCACCCAGGACTTCGTCTCGGCTTCCACGCGTTCGAACGGATCGAGGTTCTTGATCGGTTTCACGACGCCGTTATCAGTCGGCTTGAGGGAGGGAATCGTACCGTCTTCATTCCACGTGAATTCTTCGATCGCGGTAGAACGGCTGTATCCGCCACCGCTTGCGTTTTTCTGGTTGTGATAGAAGAAGAAGCTACGGCCCTTAAAATCGATGATACCGCAGTGGTTCGTAAAGGCATTGCCCTGACCCGGTTCCATGATGATTCCACCCCAGGTCCACGGGCCCGTCGGAGAATCGCTAGTGGAGTACGAAATCTTTTCGCCTTGAGCGGTACCATGAGAAGCGTAAAGCATGTAGTACTTGTTGTTGCGCTTGTGGATCCACGGGCCTTCGGTATAGACGGATTCGCCACCGGCAGAGAAACCACGACTCATGTCCGTCGTATGGATTTCTCCATCGAATTCAATCATGTTTTCTTTAAGCTTAGCCCAGTAAAGCCTCGGGTTGCCCCAATAAAGGTAAGCCTGGCCATCATCGTCGATCCAAACAGTCGGGTCAATATAAGCCCAGTCCGGACCTGCCAAATGCTGGCCGTTACGGGCATCCTTGAACGGGCCTTCGGGCTTGTCGGCCACGGCGACGTTGATGGCGCGGCCACCGCGGGTCGATTCCACGGTCACGTAGTAGTAATACTTGCCGTTGCGGCGCACGACTTGAGCAGCCCAGTCACCGTTCTTCTTGGCATTGCCACCAAAGCTTTCATTGGAGAGGATAAGCGTCCCCTTGTCGGTCCAGTTCACCATATCGGTGGTGCAGGAGACGCGCCAGCCGTGCATCGTGAAGAAGTGGCCGCCCTCGTCGTTACCGGTGTACACGCAGACCGTGTCGCCAAAGACGACCGGAGCCGGGTCCGGAGAATAGTATGTCTGGATAATCGGGTTTTCGGCCATAGCCTGCGAACAGAGGCCAAATCCAACAAGGGCAACAGCCCATTTTGCATATCTTACAAAACTCATTGTAACATCCCTTTCGCCATTTAAGCGGCGGTTTTCATAACCCACCCTGTAAAAATACCCCCAAAAAGGGGGCATTAGACGATCCAAAAGGCAATTCGCATGGACAAGTTATCAATAATTAGAATACACAGAAATCCATCATTTTACGCGAATTTGGGCATTCAAGCCACCACCTCGCACCAAATAGACACCACCAGCGTAGCCGGCATTCTTAAGCAACGCCGAAATATCCGCACCAGCGCCGATGCGTGAATCCACGCGGCCGAGGAAGCGCCCTGTCATGCTAAACACCTGGAGAGCCTCCGGGGACACACGCTGCCACCGGACATTCCCATGCAAAGCCGCCGAACTATCCGCCGCCATAGACGAATCCGGGGACGCAACCGATTTTCCGGCCGAATCCGTCGCAATGTCAGGAGTCGCGACAACGAGAGAATCCGTACTGGGAACAGTAGCGGAGTCCTTCGCGCTCGTATCCACAGCAGCTGTATCCGACAACGCTGAGTCGGTAACGGAGGTATCCTTGGGTTGCTCTATCGCCACGGTGTCCGCCCACGCACGCTGCATACGGTCCAGACCCGACTGGTTCACGACTTCGAGCTTGATGTCCGCACCCTCGCCGACGCGCTTGGTCATGCTGTACCAATCGCCATCGCGGAGGCCCGGCCAGTAGAAACTGCCCATTTCCCAATCATGCAGCTGGTCGCTCATGCCGCGGATATAGGCCGTGAAATAGTTGTTTGGCGGCTGGTTGTAATCCATGAAGTCGTAATGCACGCCGTTCTTTTCGCCGGGGCCCATCGCACCGCCCCATTCTGTACAAACTGTACGATCGATATACTTGCCCACCTTCCCCTTGAAGCTATTCTTCCAGCCATCTTCAGTCGTGATGCTCATGTTCCAGAAGGTATATTCGTGCACCGCGAACAGGCAGCCCTCGAAACGCGGATCGTCGGCAATATCGGGGACATTCCAGGCGAGCCCGGAACCATCGAGCAAAATGTGATCACGCGACACGTTCGGGAACTTTTCCAGCCACGTTGCATACAAGTTTCGCAACTCGTCCTTGCTGTACATGTGCGGTTCGTTGAAGATTTCAAAGTAGGCGTTCGGATGCTCGCCGTACTTTTCGACGAGTCTCGCCCACATTTTCCACCAGTCGTCCATATTCTTCGGACCAGAAGGCTGCGCAGGGCCCCAGTAGGCCATCAACAGGCGGCCACGCTTCAGCGCCACGTCCAGAACGCCCGAATAGGCAGCAAGGTGAGTAAGCACCGTCGGCTCGTTCACCGGTACACGTACACTGTTCGTGCCCAGCACTTCCTGGAACTGCCCAATCACGCGCTCGGCCACCACAGAAGCCGACTCGTAATTGTCCGAAAGGCTCATGCCCGAAAGCACCAACACATCGGAGACGAAGTTATCGCGTTTGTCGGCCCAGTTAACGCCACGGAACTGGCTCGTGACCGCAAAGGAACTCACCGCAAACGAAAAAATAGAAGCAAAGACAATTCCTGCTTTCATACAAACATCCTCATATTGCTAGTAAAAAAGATACCTCTCCCAAAACAAAAAAGGAACCCCCAAAAAGGAGTTCCTATGGACAAGATATCAATGTCCCGATTTTCGGAGCAGCGTCGTAGCGTAACTGTAGCCATCGCGCTGGATTCTCAAGACATACGTTCCGTTTTTCATGTCGGCAATGTTGATTCTAAAAGAAGCTTGCCCTGCCGGGAGCGCCTGCAATTTCACCAAGCGACCGTTCATCGAGAAAATCCTTACAGTATAACCCAGCGGGAGAGGGGTTCCCGCCTCGATTTGCAACTCTCCGCCATATATGCGCGCACGCAAATCGGGACGCACGGGAGTCATCGCAACAGCCGTAGTCTCTACAGAATCCTTCACTTCGGGCTTCGGCTTGTTGCGCAGCAATCGAACGCCAAAGATTCCGCCCACCATGCCCGATTCCGCCTTGAACGTCAACCGGAATTCCTTCTTGCCTTTCACCATGCTGTCTGGAATCGGGTACTTCACGTTCACGAACTCGTCCTTTTTCCACTTGTCCACAATGTTCTCGGTCACGAGTTTTTCGTCGTCAATCATGATGTCGAAGGTGCGGGTGCAGCTTTCGTTCCCCCAGTAACGCACCATGAGAGTCAGGGAATCTTCGCTGTTGGTTTCGAGCAGGTAGCTGATAGAACCGCCGCTCCCGCCGGAACACTCGCCCGCATCGCGATAGAATTCACCCTGATGCGTTCCCGAGTTCGAATTTTCGCACTTCATCTGGTGATCCGCTTCGGGTTGCTGCTCGCCGGGCGCTACTTTATCTACAGTCTTGTTGTCCAGTTCAAGCGCTTCTTCCTGTTCTTTCTGCAAACGTTCAAGGATAGAGGGATCGGTCAGCACCATCCAATACATCATGTAGCGCGCATCATGCACTTCGTAGAACGGTTCCAGCAACAAGTTCGCATCCTTCTTGTTCGCAAACAAATACGGGGCCTTGAAGTGCATCGGTTCGCCCTTCACGGGTTCCACCTTCGAGGGAATATCCTTCTTTTCACTCGCAAGCATCGGGGCCTGATCCAGGGACTGCAACGCACCCGAAGCAATATGGCTCCAGCGCCCGTCATCGGCAACGAGGCCAGTCAAGCCATCCGTCCCCGTTTTTGCCGAAAGCACAATCGGGCCATGCAAAAGCGCCACGTAGTCAGAAACGTTCGGGAGGTCTTCCACGTGCGTGTACATCGGGAACAGCACCTCGATTACGTCGCCCGACTTCCAAGATTTACCGGCCGAAACATAGCTCGACGGCTCCGATTTTTTCACGACAGTATCGCCATTCACGATGACCTTGAAGGATTCTTCTTTCACCCAATACGGATGGCGAATTTTCATGTCGAAACTGCCACTACCCGTAACAGTAAACTTCGCGCTTTCGCCCTTCGGGAAGGCCGTTTCCTGCTTAATCGTAACCTTTTTGTCTTTCCAGTTCAGCAGGGAGGCCGCGAACAGGTTCACATAGAGGTCGTCACCGTCCTTCGTGTAGATGAACTGCGAGTATTTCGCGGGGTTTTCCATGCCCGAGCCCACGCAACACCACATGGCCGCATTCACCTTGGAATACACGCGGTAATGGCGCGGCCTTGCAGGAGTGAAGTACACATAGCCGCCGTGCTCCGGATGGATTGTCGAAAGGATATGGTTGAACAAGGCGCGTTCGTAGAAGTCCGCCTGCTTGGCATCGTGATCCATATTGAACAGGCGTTCCGTCAACTTGAGCATGTTATAGGTATTGCACGATTCGGGTCCTTCGCGTTCCTCAACATATTTTTTGTGGTTATCAAAAGACGGGAAATGTTCCGAAATGCTGTTGCCGCCAATCGCGATGCTGCGATTGTTCACGACTCGGTCCCAGAAATATTCGGAGCCTTTCACATAGGTTTCGTCGTTCGTGAGTTCTGCAATGCGCGCAAAGCCCACGACCTTCGGGACCTGCGTATTCGCGTGTACGTTCGTGAGGTTGTCATTCCCGGCCGCCATCGCATTCAAAAGCCACTTGTGAGCCCAACGTTTGGCCTCGTCCAAATACTTCTTTTCCTTGGTCAGCGCATAAGCATCGGCATAGACTTCGGCCAT
>Ga0265298_10001857_pt1 | contig 30693 bp, 47 predicted proteins | sample AusTroGonzalo_MG_3_FD_193486 | JGI IMG/M metagenome (GOLD analysis project Ga0265298, IMG submission 193486) | Bovine rumen microbial communities from tropical cattle in Woodstock, Queensland, Australia - Gonzalo_01 | ecosystem: Host-associated > Mammals > Digestive system > Stomach > Rumen ... | reverse complement strand
CGGTGGCTTAATTTTCGCAGAAACCGAAAAATCGAGATTTTGAAATTCAAAAAACCGGAAAAACCGGGAACTGGTCGGAAATAAAAGGAGGAACCGCGAAAACATGGAAAATATCATCTACACCGACGCGGACCTCAACGCCTTCCTGGTTGCGAACGAAGAGCAGGACGGAAACACGATCGAAGTCGTGATCGAGTGCGACAGCACGGGAAGCCAGAGCTTGACGATCACGGCCGGGCTTGCATCGGCGACGGAGACGCTAACGCCGGGCGAAAAGAACCACGTCGACATCCCTTCGATGCTCTGGAACTTCGGCAACGACACCGTGATCACATTGACGAAGGGCGGATCCACTGCCGGAACGATAACGATTCATTTTCCGGGCGCGATCGAATTCGATGCAGCGCTCAACGAGACGGAGACCGACAACGAATTTCTGATGCAGGGCTCCGCGACAGTAGAGCAGCAGGTGGTCAGCTTGCAGAAAGAGGTCGAGAAGGTCTCGGCCCGGTCGCTCGACTATATTCTCCCTTCGGCGATCAGTCAAACGGCTATCGCTGACGGAGCTAATAACACCGTCGAGACGTTCGAATTCGAAGCAGCGGAGGAAAATGTAAAGGTTTCACTTTTTACCTGCATTCAATTTCTGGCGACGACAACCGTCACGGTGGCGAACGTATATGAGGACCTCAACACGACGATCACGATCTCGCTTGACGGAAACGCGGTCGCGACGATCCTTCACGTTTACCGCGACGGTCGGCAGGTCCTGATGCTGAACTACCTCGTCGAGGGAATCAGCAAAGGAAACCACACGGTGACGGTCAACATCGCAGCTGCGGGCGGATCCGTTTCCGTGGTCCAGGTTGTCGCAGCGTACATGCTGGTCGCGAAGAGCACAGCGGCCGGGCACATGAGCGAGCAATCGCTGTTTTCAGATGGAGCGTTCGCGCCGGGCGTTTTGCTGGATGATTTGAACCCGAAGTTTTTAACAAAAGCGGCAAACGACAACGGAACTGAATACACAATTGTGAAATACGCGCAATCGGCAACGGCACAAGAACCAATGCCCAACATTTCAACTTTGTCGGACTGGTATTTATCAAAATATGCACTTGCAACAATGATGTATTACGGAACTTTGCCATATACTGACAATGGCGCAATAATGAATCAGTCTGTACACGATGGCGGTTGTGACGTTGCTTTTTATTTGCCAATTAAACGAATTGCAGGATTTAACAAATTGGTATATGAATCTAAAAACACATACTCGGGGCAATACAATTATCATTGCTTATCTGCAGCGGCAATTGTTGACGGAGTATTAAGAAATGCGCCTGTTACATGGAACAGTAATATTTCAGATTGGACAACTTTTACCGTTAATATATCAGGCATTCCTTATGTAGACTATTTGATGATAAATACGGCAGTCGGTAATCCTCAATTCAGGAATATTCGTCTTGTAAAGGACAATTAAGGAGTAAAAATGGCAACCTATACCGGAGCTGACAAGGCGATCGCGTTTTTGTTTGACATCGCGGCAAGCATAGCCGCAGATTATGACGCGACATCAACATACGAGCCGGATGCTTACGCGATCTATGACGGAACGCTTTACAAATGCACGGCGGCGATCAGCACTCCGGAAACATTCAACCCGGCGCACTGGCAGGCGGTCCTCGTGATGGACGAGGTCGCGGCCGGAGGAGGTGGCGGAGGCGGAACGACAGTTATTGCAAACCCTCCGGGAGCGCCGACTTCTGTATTAGACAAGTTGCAGGTCGAGTCGACAATATACAAAATACCGAGCGGCGGCGGCGGAAGCGGGCACACATACAGCAATATAGAGCAAAGTATCGGAACTTGGATTGACGGAAAAACTTTATACGAAAAAACAATATATGCGGCAAGCCTTGCCGGCCCGACAAATTATGACGTCACTGCAACACGTCTGCAAAACCGGGGAACGACAATAAATTCACAAACAATGTATTATCGTGATCTTGACACAGGGCTGAATTTATCTGACGTGAAAATCATTGGTCAAGACGTTTTCGGAATGATTGCAAACGGATTAGCGCGTGAATGTTTGTCAGGCGCGGGTGCTGTCGGCGGCGAATATGACTTCTATTACGACGTTTACAACAACAACGGAATTGCAGTTATTCGAATTGGGAACTTTAATGACAGAACGTCGGCAAGCGGATATGCAATAGTTAGATATACAAAGACGATCGAAACAACCGTTTACGACCGAGCGCTCGAAAACGACACAGACATCAGAACGACTGAGGACGGAAACACAAGACAGACCGAAAACACGTTAGGAGTTTAACATGGCAACAAAAAGCATTAGCCAGCTGACGACAGCACTCACAGTTAACTCAGGCGACCTCTTCGAGATCGCGCACCCGAACTCCGGAAGCGCAACCGGTTACGACTCCAACAAGCAGACGCTCGCGGCAATCTCCGATTACATCGCAGACACTGCACAAAACAACGGACTCGGAACGACGGACAAGACGCTCGTCGGCGCGATTAACGAAGTCATGGCAGCGATCAAAAAGACGATTTACAGCGCGTATGGCGCGACGGCGTTCACTTCAAACACGGATCTGAACTCCGCAGCATATACGGCGCCGGGCAAATATTACGGAGGCACGAGCGTTATTTCGACGCTTTCAAATTGCCCGGCATCGGTCGGCTTCATGATGGAAGTATTTAATGCAACGGGAACAAATATGCAAGGCATGGACAGCGCCGGAAGTCAGTACCGCATACGCCGGATTACGGACGTTAACAATAACATTTTCCAGCAAGTATGCTATACGACATCAGGAGGCGCGGAGAATTACGGAGCATGGAAGAAGGTCACGATGGCCAATCCTTAACGGAGAAAACGGATGAAAGCAAGACCGGACAATCGAACGGAACGGGAGCAGGAGCTGCTCGCGATCGCCAGGGCGAAAGGAGACGAGGCAACAGCTCGGCAACTTTGCGAGGATCTCGCGTTCCTGGAGGAGCGGCTCGCGGAGCTGCGGCGCCTTCCGCATCTGCGCATTGATCCGAAGAACCCGGAGCGCCAGAAGGCGACACCGGCGGCGCGGCAGTACAAGGAAATGCTGCAGCAGTACACGAACAGCCTCAAGCTGTTCATGAAGATTTGCGGGGAATTGGACGAGGAAGAGATCGAGAGCCCGCTGCGGGCGTGGGTGAACGCTCGCCGGGAGAAAACGGGATAAGTGCAGAATGTTAGTTAAGACGAATAGATTTCTCGAGGAATATCACGAGAAGATAACACGCGGCGAGATCATCGCAGGCCAGGAGCTAAAGCAAGAGCTCGAGAACCTGCTGCAGGATATGCGCGGCGCGGAATACTTCTACAACACGACGACCGCCGACGAGCGGATCGACTTTATCGAGAACTGCGTTCGCCTGACAAAAAGCCCGTTTTACGGCGCACCGATGCGGCTTATGCTCTGGCAGAAGGCATTCATCTCCGCGCTTTACGGATTCAAAATGCCGGACGGAACGGACCGATTCAAAAAGGCGCTTCTGCTGATCGCTCGGAAGAACGGAAAGAGTGAGCTTTGCTCTGCGCTCGGCCTGGCGGAGTTTATCCTCGGAAACGACGGTTCCGACATTGTCTGCAGTAGCAACGACGACACGCAGGCGAGCATCCTATACGACGCGATCGACCTGATGCGGCAGATGATAGATCCGCGCGACATAGACACAAAACGGAATCAGCGGTTCATCTTGAACAAAACGAACAACACGAAAATTTTCAAGATGTCCGAGCGCACGCACAACAAAGAGGGCCGCAACATTGACGACGCTTTCCAGGACGAGGCGCACGAGCTGAGGACGAACGCGATCCCGAAGGCGATCGAGCAGTCGCAGTCGCTGAAACCGAATCCGAAGTTTATCATCCTCACGACGGAGGGATTCATACAAGAGGGCTATCTCGACGAAGAGCTCGAGAAGGCCCGGAAGATCATCGCCGGAGAGGACGACACGGACGCAGGGCGCCGCGAATTGCCGTGGTTATACACGCAGGACAGCGAGACGGAGATTTTCACAAACCCGCGTAGCTGGACGAAAAGCAATCCGTCGCTCGGAACGATCAAGCGCATCGACTACCTCGAGGAGCAGGTCGACCTCGCCAGGGGAAGCGCAGCGGATCGCGTTTACGTTTTGACGAAGGACTTCAACCGAAAGCAGAACGGCGCGAAGTCGTGGCTCCGCCTGGAGGATTACAGCTATCCGGCGACGTTCGATCCGGAGGAGCTGCGCGGATCCTTCTGCATTGGTCACGTCGACCTTGCAGAAACTACCGACCTCACCTGCGCGAAGGCGATGATCCTCGCGCCGGACGGACGGAAAAAGTACATTTTGACGCAATACTGGATCCCGGAAAGCAAGCTCGAGCCGGACAAGGACGACCACGCCGACGGCGCGAAGTATAAAGAATGGGCCGAGGCGGGATATATCCACATCTGCGACGGGAACGAGACGGACCTCGCGCAGGTCGCGGAGTGGTTTTACCACCTGCAGGTCGACCTTGGGATCAAGCTCTACAAATGCGGCTACGACCAGAGATTCGCGAAGGAATGGCTCGCAGCTATGGACGGCTACGGCTGGAGCAAGCAATATGGCGACGTCGAGATGATCATGCAGAACGCGGAAGTCCTGAGCAACGCGATCAACCTCACCGAGGCGGAACTGAAGAGCCAAAACGTGATTTACAACGAGAACCCGGTCGATCGCTGGTGTTTCTCGAACGCCTGCCTGAAACTGAACGACCGGCGGCAGGGGCTGATCGTAAAGACGGCAAACGGAAAGAAAATCGACGGCGCGGTTACGCTGGCCTCGCTGTTTGAATTATACAGGCGTTACAAGAGCGAGCTTCGGAAGCTCGCGGGAATAGGAGGCAACGAAACAAATGGGAATCCTTGATTTTCTCCGCAAGGCTCCGAAGCAGCCAACGACGACACCGGCTCCGACGCTTAACGGATGGATGCCGATGTATTCGCAATTCGGGCAGAACATCTTCGCGAGCGATGTCGTGCAGCAGGCGCTGAAATGCATCGTCGACGAGGTGAAGAAGCTCAAGCCGACACATGTCCGCTACAAGGACGCGGATCCGGTTCCGGTCAAAGGAAAGCTGCAGGACGTACTCGCGGAGCCGAACGCGCTCATGACGCAGTCGGAATTTCTCGAGAAGGTGACCTGGCTCCTGCTCCTGAACTATAACGCGTTTATCATTCCGAGCTATTACATCTGGACGGACGAAACGACCGGAGAGCAGCGCAGGCAGTACGCCGCGCTTTATCCGATCCAGCCGACCGAGGTCGAATTCGTCGAGGACGCAGCAGGGCAGATGTTCGTCACGTTCTGGTTTGCGAACGGATTCAAAACAAACCCGATCGACTATCGCGACGTGATACATCTTCGCTACAACTACGGCATCAACGAGTACATGGGCGGAGACATGAACGGGCAGCCGGACAACTCGGCAATTTTGAAAACGCTTGAACTGAATCATCAGGTCCTGCAGGGAATCGCGAAGAGCCTCAAAGCAAGTTATTCGATTAACGGCGTCGTCAAGTATAACACGGTCATGGACGCCGGAAAGACCGAGAAGGCGCTGAAGGAGCTCGAGCATAAGCTCGAAAACAACGAAAGCGGGTTCCTTCCGCTCGACATGAAAGCGGAGTTTACGCCGCTCGAGCACAAGGCCGGAAGCGTCGACGCTGCAACGCTGAAATTCATCGACGACAAGATCCTCAGAAACTGGGGAATCCCGCTCGCGATCCTGACAGGCGATTACAATCACGAACAATATGAAGCGTTCTATCAGAAAACGCTCGAGCCGCTGATCATTTCATTCTCGCAGGCATTCACGAAAAAGCTGTTCACGCAGCGCGAGAAGGCGTTCGGAAACAAGATCGAATTCCTGCCGAAGAACCTCGTTTTCCTCAGCATGGGGCAGACGCTCGAGATGATAAACATCCTGGCACCGACCGGAGCGATGTTCGAGAACGAGAAGCGCGTCGCGCTCGGGCTCCCGCCTTTGCCGGAGCTCGAAGGAAAGCGCTACATGTCGCTGAACTGGATCGAGGCAAACAAGGCCGCGCAGTACCAGACCGGCGAAGTCAATGTCGACGTGGTCGACGAGGAAAAGCAGACGATTTAATTTTTGCCCATAAAGTTAAATATTATACTCGGAGGTCAAAAAATGGACGAAAAGAAAAACAATCTCCCGGAGCTGGAGCGCAGAAGCTATCTCTGCGAGGTCCGCGCAGACGGCGAGGACGAAGCACGCGAGGCGACGATCATCGGACGCCCGATCGTGTTCGGATCCAGGACGGATCTCGGCTGGTTCGATGAGATCATCGAGGCGGGAGCGCTCAATAACACCGACCTGAACGATGTTCGCTTCCTGGTCAATCATGATTTTTCGCGGATCCCGCTCGCACGGTCGCGCAGGAACAACGCGAACAGCACAATGCAGCTGCTTCCTGACGAGGCGGGCCTGATGATCCGGGCAACGATCGACAAGGAAGCAAATGCGGACGCGAGAGCGCTCGACTCCGCAGTCCGCCGCGGCGACATTTCCGGAATGTCGTTCGCATTTTCCGTTTCCGGCGAGGCGTGGGATGATCTCGACACCGAGCATCCGACGCGCCGCATTACAGAGATCTCAAGCGTCGTCGAGGTGTCCGCCGTGACATTCCCGGCATACGACGCAACAGAGATATATGCCCGTTCCGCTGAGGCGCTGGAGAGCGCGAAAGCGACGCTGGAGAGCGCCAGGGCGAAGAAACAGGCAGAGGAGAGATCCGAAGCACAAAAAGAACTCGAGCTGGCAAAAGCACGGCTCGAACTTATCAAATCTATCGGAGGTACAAAACGATGAGAGAACTGCTTGAGAAGCGCCTCGCGGCTATCGCAGCGCAGATCAACGACATCACCGCACGCGCTGAGGCGTCTCAGGACGCAGCAGAGGTCCGCTCTATGACGAAACAGCTCGCAGAGCTCAAGTCCGAGGAGAGCGAGATCCGCGCGAGCCTTGCAAAGGCTGAGCAGATGACTCCGCCTGCAGGCGCAACTCTGGTTAACGCCGGAGCACAGCATTTCAACACTAAGAGAAGCGAGAACTCCCTCGAGTCGATGGAGTATCGCGAAGCATTCCGCGACTATGTACAGCGCGGAGTGGCGATCCCGGCAGAGTTTAGAACCGGCACCGCAAACACGACCGCAGACACGGGCGCAGCAATCCCGATTACGGTCATGAACGAAGTTATCAACACCGTTCGCAAGCGTTACGGCAACCTTTACGACAAGGTCCGCAAGACCAACGTTCCGGGCGGCGTTAAGATCTCCGCAGGCGCTCTGCAGGCATCCTTCAAGTGGATCACCGAGAGCACCGTTTCGCCTCGTCAGAAGGCGGGCGAGCTTGCAGCCGTTACGTTCGGCTCCAATGTTGCTGAGATCCGCATCGCGACCTCTTTCCTTGCAAACCTTCTCACGCTTTCCGCGTTTGAGGCTGCTCTGGTTGAGGTGATCGCGGTTGCGTACAGAAAGGCAATGGACGAGGCGATCGTGCTCGGCTCCGGCGACGGCGCTCCTCTGGGCATCCTGAACGACGCACGCGTTACGCATGTTGTCGAGATGACCGCAGCGAAGTTTGCAAACTGGAAGAACTGGAGAAGCGACTTCTTCGCGAAGCTGCCTCTCGGCTATCGCTCCGGAGAGTTTATCTTCGCAGCATCGACGGTTGACAGCAAGCTGCTCACCATGAGCGACGACAACAACAACCCGATCTATTACCTGGCTGCAGGCCTTGTAGTAGGAGACGGCGACGCTCAGAATCCGACCGGCCGCTTCTTCGGTCGCGAGGTTTCGCTTGTTGAGCCGGACATCCTTCCGGATTTCGACACCGCAGATGCTAACAGCATCGTCGGCATCTACTGGCAGCCGCAGGACTACATGGTCAACGAGAATTTCGGCTTCACGATCCGCCGCTACTTCGACGAGGATACGAACGAGTGGATCGACAAGGCTCTGATCGTGGTCGACGGCAAGCTGCTCAACGCTGAGGGCGTTTACCTGATCAAGAAGGTTTCCGGCTGACGAAAGGAGGTCCTAAACCATGACGAATCTTGAGGCTTTGAAAGCGCTTTATACAGCGCTCGGTGGTGCATCCACCATTCCGGCAGACGCGACAAATGCGGACGTGATCAACATGATCGCAACGCAGGCGGCCGTCGTCGTCGGCAAGACGCTCCCGGCAGTAGGAACCGCTGGCCAGGTGCTGACCGTTAAGAGCAACGCATGGAAGGCGGCGGACATTCCGTCGCAACTTCCGGCCGTAACCTCGGAGAACGCAGGTCAGGTTCTGACCGTAAACGCTGAGGGCAAATGGGCAGCGGCAGCTTTGCCGGGCGGCTGATAAATAAACACAGGAGGACACAACAATGATCAACTCTAACAGAGTCGTGAGCGTTACGAGAACCGACCTTCTCTCGCTCTATGCGACCATTTTGCAGATCAAGGGCGGCCTGAGCCTTGCGAAGATTTCCGCGACGAACCCCGGCGAGTTTGTACTCAGCACCGGCAGCGGAAACAAGATCGCGGACGAGCCGATCAAGAGCCTTGAATTCGGTTCCGTTACGTCGATGGTCGTGTACTTTGTACCGGCGTTCGATTTCGACGGTTTTTATGTGAGCGGCACGAAGAAAGTGCTCGCTGGCGACGATGTAGTCGCAGACAGCGCAACGCTTTATACTGCAACGCTTGCAGACGGCACCGTGACGATCGCTAAGATCGGCCTTTGATGATTAACAGACACAGGAGGCAAACACCATGAGCGACACTATCGCAACAGTTGAAGATCCGATGCTGACGTCGGTCAAAAAGGCGCTGAACATCGGCGGAACCTACCAGGACGCAGCGATTCAGGAATACATCAACGAAGTCAAGGCGTTTCTGCGAGCTGCCGGAGTTTCCGACGCGAACATGACGCCGGGCCTTGTCGCTCGCGGTGTTGCGGATCTCTGGCAGTATGGAGCGGGCGAGGGAAGACTCTCGGAGTATTTCATGCAGCGCACGATCCAGGCCGCCTATACGGACTGAGGAGGCAAGCATGGCAGCATACAAACCGCACACACCATACAATGTGCCTTTTTTTCTGCAGACGCCGACTGTGTCGATCGTTAAGGGCATCCCTTATAAGACATACACCGAGGCCCAGACGCCGCGCTTTTGCAGCTTTCGGACGTTCGGCGGCACCGAGAACACGGAAAACGACCTTTACACCGTGATCGACACGGCAACGGTCGAAACCTGGTATGATCCGGCAATAACGGCGGCGTGTCGCATCCGCGTCGCGCCGACCGATGGATCCGGAACCGGGAAGGTTTACGAGATACTCGGATCGCCGGAGAACATCGAAATGCGCAATCAATTTGCGGTGTTCAAGGTCAGGGCAATCACCGGAGGAGCATAAACGATGGCAAAGAAACGGTTCGGGCTTGAATTCGGTGCGATCGCAGAACTCGCGGAGAAATACGAGAAGCTCGGCGGAAGCCTTAAAGAGGTCACGACGAAGGCTCTCGAATTCATCCCGGACGAAGTAAACCCGGAACTGTCGAAGGCTATCGCAGCGCACCGAAGGACAGGAAAGACGGCGGCAAGCCTCGCCAGAGACCAAAAGGTCGAATGGCAGGGCACGGTCGCAAGTATAGCGGTCGGTTTCCAGCTGAAGCAGGGCGGCTTCCCGAGTATTTTCCTGATGTACGGAACGGCACGACATGCACCGTCGAACCAGTACGGCGGACCTTACAACGGAAGCATCCAAACAACGCAGGACATGCGGCTATACAATGCAATCTACGGTAACAGAACGCAAAAGGCGATCACCGAGGAGCAGCAGAAGATCTTCGCAGAGGAGATCTCGAAGATTATAGGAGGATGACAACATGGAAGATGAACTAATCCAGATCCTGGGGCCGTTTCACTATCCAATCATCCGGCAAGGCTCCCTCGCGCCGGGCGCGGACTATCCGGCAACATTTTTTACATTTTGGAATAATTCGGACACAGAACAAAGCGCTTACGACAACGAGACACTCCTCGCAGTCGAAAGTTTCGACGTCAATGTGTACTCGAACGATCCGACAACGCTCTACACGCTACTCAAGCAGGCACGGGCCGCATTCAAGGCGGCAGGCTGGCAGACTCCCGACCGCGGGCACGACATCGCCAGCGACGAGCCTTCGCACCGAGGGCGCGGTTTCAGTGTAACATATATCACAACAAATACAACACAGGAGGAAACAGCAAATGGCTGAGCAGCAGGTTTTTGAATTTCGCGGCGTCGACAAGCTCTTCTGCGCGGAAGTAACGCAGGACGACGCGGCGGGCTACCTTTGCGAAACTCCCTGGCAGCTGTCTCCGGTTGCGGAAATTGCGAAATCAACCGACAGCTCGAACGAGGCTCACTACTACGACAACAAGCCGTTGATCGTCGTGTCCTCGGAGAGCGCCGACACGATCACGCTCACGATTGCGCCGCCGACGCTCGCGATCCTTGCAAAGGTCACGGGCAAGGCGTTTGACGCAGAGACGGGCATGATGATCGACGGACCTCGCGCGACGAAGTATTTCGCGATCATGTACCGGACGAAGGGAACCGACGGCAATTACCGTTACGTTTCCAGACTCAAGGGAACTTTCAACATTCCGGAAGAGGATGTCTCGACCGAGAACGACGGAACCGACACGACGAATACGCAGCTTGTATTTACGGGCATCAACACCGAGCACGAATTCTCAAAGGGCGTTTACAAGAACGGCCAGTGGGAAGCAGCGAGCGCAAAGGGTGTTGTCGTAGATGAGCGCTATGGTCTCGCGGACGTTTCGGACTTTTTCGACGCGATCCAGACTCCGGACAGCATCCAGGCAAGCGGCGCGAAGAAGGTAACGGGCGTATCGCTGAACAAGTCGACGACGACGCTCACAGCCGGAGGCGCTACCGAAACGCTTGTCGCTACGATCGCACCGGCAGACGCTACGAACCAGAACATCAACTGGAGCACGAGCGACGCAAACGTCGCACTCGTTGACGGCGTCGGAAAGGTAACACCGATTGCAGCAGGAGAGGCAACGATCACCGTGACAACGGTCGACGGCGGAAAGACCGCGACCTGCGTCGTTACGGTTACGTCAGAATAAGCTGGCAAGACGTTAAAGTCCATGATATACCCACACCGGGGCGGCGGGCGAAAGCCGCGCCGCCTTCGGTGTCAACGGGGATCATGGCAGCGGAATATCACGGACAAATTCGGAGGACAACATGGCAACATTGACACTGAACATTTACGGCAGCGGCAAGGAGAAAAACACTGTCATCAAGAAATACACGGCGGACGGTTACGACCTGACGCTCGGCACCGTCGCGAAGATCTGCGACCTTGTAAAAGCTGACAATATGACCGACGAGAAGTCGATCGCAGTCGCGATCGCAAAGGGAGCGGGCGAGATCATGCCGCTTCTCAAGGACATTTTCGACGATGTGACGGACGAGGAGCTGGAGCGCGTCAAGATGAAGGAGCTCATGGTCCTGTTCGTTCAGATCGCGAAGGAAAGCATTCGCTCGGTTGACGTACTCAAGAAGGGAAACTGAAACAGGGCGCGGTCTCGGTCTTTCAGGACCGGCGCCCGTTTTCGGACATCATATTCGATGTCGTCGTGATGCTTTGCGACCGCTTCCCGGGCTGCGATCCGTTCAAGATCCGCAGGGAACGGGCGCGGGATGTATTCGAGGTTGTGGTCCTCTATACCAGACACGCAAAGCACGAGAAAAGGACAAAGAACGGAAAGCAGATCATCAGGAAGCCCGCCGGGGATTCCTGGTTCTAAGATCCGGCGAGGAGGAAGCACGCAATGGCAAAAAATGAAAAAGTAACGACTGTATTTTCTGCCGACATAAAGGACCTGAAAAGCAAGATCCAAGAAGCAAACCGAAATATTAAGCTGGCAAACGCGGAATTCAAGGCGGCGGCCTCCTCGATGGACTTCATGGCGGACAGCGCGGAGGGCATCGAAAAGAAGCTCGAGCAGCTGAACAAGGTTTACAAGGCTCAAAACACGATCCTCGACGCATACAAGGAAGAGCTGGAGAAGATCGTCGCGGAGCAGGGCGAAAACTCGGCAGCGGCCGACAATATGCGGATCAAGATCGCGAACCAGCAGGCAGCTGTCAATAAAACGGCTGCGGAGCTGGCGACGTATGAGAAGAAACTCGACGGAACCGAGGGCGAGCTGGAGGACGTCACAAAAGCGACCGACGAGATGACAGAAGAAACGAAGGACGCGAGCGAAGGCTTTACCGTAATGAAGGGCGTGCTCGCGGATCTCGCATCAAAGGCGATCTCTGCCGTTATATCCGGCCTGAAGGACCTCGGCAAGGCAGCGATGGATGCCTGGAAGGAATTCGACGAGGGCGTCGACACGATCATCAAGAAAACTGGCCTCACCGGAGACGCAGCGAAGGCGATGGAGGAGAGCTACGCGAATGTTTCAAAGACGATCCTCGCGGACAATTCCGACATCGCGAACGCAATGGGCGAGCTGAACACGCGCTTCGGCTACACCGGAAAAGAGCTCGAGGACGCGACGGTCGCCTTCCTCAAATTTGCGGACGTCACCGGAGCGGACGCAGCAGATGCGGTCGCGGATGTTGCGAAAGCTCTTACCGCATCCGGGAAGGACCTCGACGATTATCAGCAGATCCTCGACGCGCTGACAGTCGCATCGCAGAAGTCCGGCGTCAGCGTGACGAAGGTCTCGGACGGTCTCACGAAATATGGCGCCCAGACGCGAGCGCTCGGTCTCGACATCGACGAGGTGATCGCGCTATTCGCGCAGTTTGAACTCGCAGGCGTCAACACGGAAGCAGCTCTCGCAGGTCTTACGAAGGCAACCGGCAACTGGCAGAAGTCCGGACTCGATGCCGGAACGGAGCTCACAAAGACGATCGAGGCAATCCGCACGGCCGGAGACTCCAGCAAAGCAGCGGAGATCGCCATCGCCGCGTTCGGAAACAAGGCAGGCCCGGAGCTCGCGGACGCGATCTCAAGCGGTCGATTCGCCTTCGATGAATTCACAAAGGCGGTCAAGGACTCCGGCGGAGCAGTCGACCGGACCTTTGACGAAACACAGGACGCACCGGACAAGCTGGCGCTCGCCGTTAAGTCGTTAAAGACCGACGTCGCGCAGACGACAAACGAGCTGCTGACGGAATTCGCGCCGGACATCGAGAAAGCGCTGGAGAAGATTAGCGAAGTCCTGAAAAAGGACGTCATCCCGGCGATCAAAGACGCGATCTCATGGCTCGTCGATCACAAATCGACCGTGCTCGCCGTTTTGAAGGCGATCGGAGTCGGACTCCTGGCGCTGAACGTCGCGAAGATGATCAAGTCCGTCGTCGTCGCATTCCAGCTGTTCAATGCAGTGCTCGCAGCGAACCCGATCGGCCTCATTATCACGGCGATCGGCCTGCTCGTCGCAGCGTTTATCGCTCTTTGGAATAAGAGCGAGTCATTCCGGAACTTTTTCATCGGAATGTGGGAAGCGATCAAAGAAACGGTCGGCGCGATCCTCGACGGAATCGTCTCGTTCTTCTCTGCGGCATGGGATGGCATAACGGCCGTATGGGATGACGTGAGCGGCTATTTCTCCGCAATATGGGATGGAATCAAGGCCGTTTTTAGCGTCGTGGGAGACTACTTCAAGGCAGTTTTCGAAACGGCGTGGAACTACATCAAATTCGTGTGGGATACCGTCGTAAACTACTTTAAGCTGATCTGGGAAGGCATCAAGACCGTTTTCGAGGTCGTAAAGAAGGTGCTCTCCGGCGACTTCGAAGGCGCATGGGATGCGATCAAGGGCCTGTGGGATAAGGTCGTGGGCTTCTTCGAAGGCATCTGGGAAGGAATCAAGGGCGTTTTCGAGCCGGTCGGCGACTTTTTCAAGGGAGTTTTCGAGAGCGCGAAAGAGATCATCTCGAACATTTGGGATAGTGTCTCGAGTATCGTCAAGGCTCCGATCAACTTCCTAATTGACGGCCTTAACAGCTTCATAAAGACCGTGAACAAGATCCAGATTCCCGACTGGGTGCCCGGCGTCGGCGGAAAAGGCATCAACCTTCCGCTGATCCCGAAGCTCGCGCGAGGCGGAATCCTTAAGGCCGGAGAGATCGGTCTCCTCGAAGGATCCGGCGCCGAGGCTGTCGTTCCGCTCGAGAACAACAGGGCGTGGATCTCCGCAGTCGCAGCAGCTCTCCGCGGAGCGCTGCAGAATGAGGGCGTCCTGGCAGCGGCCGGAGGCGGCGCGGTTGTAAACAACTACAATTTCAACCAGGTAAACAACAGCCCGAAGGCGCTCGACCGGTTGCAGATCTACCGCGATACGCAGAATCTGATGAACCTCACGAAGGGAGCGAACGGATGAGCAGCATCAAGATAAAAGCAACAAACAGCTATGGAACAACCCTCCAACTCACGCAGCAGGCCGCTTATACGGTGGCGCAGGTCTCCGGACTTACGCCGCCGGAAGGAGCGGTCTATACGAGCGAACTCGCAACGAAGGACGGATCCTTCTACAGCGCGAGCCGTTCACAGAATAGGGAGATCGTTCTTCAGATATACCCGCAGGAGCGCATCGAGGCGTCACGTCTCGCGCTCTATAACGTTTTTAAGATCGCAAAATGGGTGCAGCTGGAGCTGCAGACCGGCTCGCGTCATGTAACGATTGAGGGCTGGGTGCAGTCAATGCAGGGCGACCTCTACGAGAACCCGCAATTCCTGCAGATCTCGGTCCTGTGCCCGGATCCGTTCTTCGAGGACGTCACGACAACGACGACGGCCGTCACGACGGCAGGAACGGCGGTCACGGTCAGCAACGCAGGCGACGAGGAAGCGGGCGCGATTTTCACGCTCACGGCTTCCGGAGCCGTTTCGAATCCGATCATCTATAACACGACGACCGGGCAGTCGTTCGGGCTGGATCTCGACCTCGCTTCCGGCGACACGGTGGCGATCGACACCAGACGCGGATCCCTGCGGGCTACAAAGACGCACAACGGCACCGAGACGAACGTCATTAACGCGATGACCAGCGGCTCGACCTGGCTCAAATTGCAGCCGGGAAACAATAGCATCAGTTTTAACGCGGAAAGCGGCAGCGCGGCTCTTTCGCTCTCTGTCGCGTTTACTCCGATCTATGAGGGCCTGTAAATGCTGACAAACGACACGATTTTCTATTTGCTCGACGCGAATCTCGACATCCTGGCGGCGATCGACATCTATCAAAGCGCGATCTTCACGCGACGTTATCAGGAAGCGGGAGACTTCGAGCTCTATATCCCGGCATCGCAGGAGATGTTCGACCTGCTGCAGGCGACGAGCTTCGTCGCGCGGGCAGACGACACGACATGCTGCGGGATCCTTGAGAAGCTCACGATCGAGCAGAACGCGGAAACCGGCGACTTCCTGATCGCAAGCGGCCCGGATCTTTCGGCGCTTCTCGACCGTCGCATCGTATGGAGACAAACGACTTACAGCGGCGGCGCGGAGAAGATCATCCGGAACCTTGTGCAGCAGGCATTCATCGAGCCGGAAGTCGCGGACCGGACGGTCGCGAACTTCGCACTGGCTCCGGAGATCGGAATCACGCAGAAGCTGCGCCTGCAGTATAGCGGCGAATATGTCGGCGAGAGCATCGCGGCGATCTGCAAAACGATAAACTGCGGCTATCGCGTCAACCTCGACCTGGAGAACAAGCAATTCGTGTTCGAGCTCTATCAGGGCACCGATCGCAGCTACAACCAGAGCGAGAACCCGTTCGTCGTTTTCTCGAGCAATTTCGAGAACCTTCTTGCCTCGACATACAGCAATGACAAGGCGACCGAAAAGAACGTCGCACAGGTCGCAGGCGAGGGCCAGGGCAACGACCGGATGAAGGTCAGCGTCGGAACCGCGACCGGCATCGGAAGGCGCGAGACGTTCGTCAACGCGCAGCAGAGCTCGACAAACGGCGGAGAGCTGGACTCGGCAACATATCAGGGCGTCCTCATGGAATCCGGCACGCAGCAGCTCGCGGAAATGATCGCGACCGAGGAAATCGACGGCGAGATCATCCCGAACTACAACTTCACGCTGGGCGAGGACTTCTTCCTCGGAGACATCGTCGAGGTCGTAAACGACTACGGGCAGCAGATGGCGCCGCGGGTGACGGAAGTCATCGAAAACTGGGCTACAGACGGCTATACTTGCATCCCGACGTTCGCTTACGTCGACGAGTAAAAAAGGGCATCCGTCATACTTCATTTCTTCCCCTTATCAAGGGAAAAGCGGCCTCACCCCGGGCCGCTTTTCTCATGCAAAAAATCAGCATCTGTCAGTAAAAGCACACGGAAACCCGCATAAAACAAGGAAAAATGCGGTGCCTTTTAATCAAGGTGTCGCGGGTTCGAATCCCGCGTGCTTCACACAAGGAAAAACGGCGGAAAACCTCGGTAAAATGAGGCTTCCGCCGTTTTCGTTTTAGGTGTGAGAAGGCTCGGGAACGCGCGGCTGTCGTCAGTAAAAAATCAGTAAATCGGGCCTTCTGTCAGTAAAGATGTCAGTAAAAATCACGGTATGATGGCGTCGAGTTTTCCGCGAAGATCCTCGCGCTCGTCATCCAGATGCGCATATATCTCGAGGATCATCTTCGTGCTGCTATGTCCGAGCAGGACGGCGGCCTGCTTCAGCGTTACGCCGGAGTAATAGAGCATCGTCGCGTAATTATGCCGGAAGATGTGCGCGGTCAGCGTCGGAGACTCGAGTTTTTCCGTAATATGACGCCAAAAGCGAATATACACCGTTTTCGAGACATCCGGGAAAAGCAGGTCCTCGGGATCCGCGCCGGACGATGTACGGACATTGTACCACACGCTCACGCGGTCAACGCAGGACGCAGGAAGCGGCACCGTGCGGATGGAGGTGTCATTTTTCGGGCAGCTGCGCACGATGGGCGAGTTTTCCGGGAAAACGACGACCTGGCGGACGCGGATCTCCCGCGCGACGAGATCGACGTCTCGCATCCGGAGCCCGAGAGCCTCTTCGCGGCGCAGCCCGCAGCCGTACAGAATGAAAACAAACGCGTTTTCGCGGTCCGTAAAGGGAGCAGAACGCAGTTTTTCGCGCTCTGACGCACGGAGAGCCCGTTTTTCGGCTTTTCGGCGCTTTGGTGGTAAAGTTACACCTTCGCACGGATTGCGGGCGAAAATGGCGTCGTTTTGCGCGTTTTTGCATACCTGCCGGAGCAGGCAGACCATGATCTCCGCTGTCCGACGTTTATCGGAGAGCCGGTTCACGGCTCGCTGGATCCCGGCAGCGGTCAGATCGCGCAGCTTCACGCCTTCGAAAAGCGGCTCGATCTGGTACCGGATGCATTTGTCGTACATCGCCCGCGTGTTTTCCGATCGGCTCGCCTTGTAAAGATCCACAAAGTCGCGGCAATAGTCAGCAACGAACACATTCCCGGCGATCCGGTTCTCGGCCGCCTTTTTTCCGTCGCGGATCTTCGCCTCAAGCTCCGCGACCGTGCGACCGTACACGGTCCGCATGATCCGCTTTCCGTTCTTGTCATAGCCGATTCGGTATTGATAGCAGTAAAGGCCGTCTTTCCGGCGTGAATATTTCGCCATAAGATCACCCCCTCGCTACTGCTTCGAGCGCTTCAGGAGCTCCAGATATTGCCGGAGCAGGTCCTTCTGCGCAGGATCCAGCCGCTCGACCTCGACGAGCAGCTCCTGGTCTCCGCTTTTGACGACATAATCGACCGGCACGTCAAGGCTTGGTTTTTCCATCGGAACATCTAAGCCCATCAGCCATGCTTCCGAAACACCGAGCGCCTTTCCGAGTATAAAGAGCTTCCCCTGGTTCGGCTCGACCTTCCCGTTCACATAAAGACTGACGTCCGCTTTACTCAAAACAATATGATACTGGCGGCAATAGGGAGCAGCAAGGGCGACGATGTCGCGCTGCCGGAGTCCTCTATTCGTCATGATTTCCCGCAATCTTTTAGCGGTGTTCGAGATTTTCGTATTCGTCATGTTATCACCCCCTTTCGAAAACAATATAACACAGAAAAGTAAAAAGTTAAATAAATTACAGTAAAAAATATAACTTTTGTATTGACAGCGCGAGGAAGAAGTTTTATATTAAACGCATAAATTGAAAATTTGACGAAAGGAGGAAGGAAAAATGGCAAAAACGCCAGTTTTTGATTATAGCAGGCTCAAGGGCCGTATCATCGAGAAATTCGGAACTCTCGGCAATTTTGCGCCGGTGATGGACTGGACGATCGTCACGCAGCAAAAGAAGATGAAAAACCGGGTTCCGTGGACGCAGCGCGACATCATGGCCGCGTGCGAAGTGCTCGAGATCAGCGCCGAAGAGATTCCTGCTTATTTTTTCGCGGAAAAAGTTTAATCTTAAACGTAAAGGAGTCTAAAAATGTACGAAAAACGGTTTATGAAGATCTCCGAGCTCGTCAAGATGGGGCTTCCGGAGAAAATCCTCTATGAGATCTGTCACACTCCTGGGCAGAACATCGCCCGGCAATACACGAAACACGGGCACTGGTACATCGACACGACAAAACTCGAGAAAGAGCTCACACGGAGGGCGGAATGATGAACGAACGGAAAGAGATGTTTTTCTCAGGGCTGACGCTTGCGGCGATTTTTATCGTCGTTCTGATCGTCGGGCTTAAGCTGGGGATTTCGATCGAGGAGACTCCCTTCGAGGAGATCCCGACCGTTACGGAGACGATCGCCTGCGGCTCGATCATCCCGATCGAGGAGAGCCCGGCAGCGGCGGAACGTGCGGCATTGACGGAAGCAGCGACGAACACACCGACGCCGAAGCCGACCGCGACGAAGGCTCCGACACCGACACTGAAGCCGACAAGCACGGCAACACCGGCACCGACCAGCACGCCGAAACCGACTAAAACACCGACACCGAAGCCGACAAAGGCACCGGTCAAGACCGGAACCGTCGGAACAAAGAAGGTTCCGACAGGCGGGCACGATTGGAAACCTTACGCACGGCACACGGCGATCACCGCGAAGAGCTCTCCGCAGTACAAGCTGCAGAAGATCGCGAAAACCGACTCGAACGGGCTCCGTTATGTCACGGACAAAAACGAGATCAAGCGCTACTGCGTCGCGCTTCCGGTCTATTGGGCAGGCGGAAGCACGAGCGACATCGGGCGCTGCTTCGACGTAAAGATGGAGAACGGAGAGGTCCTGCATTGCGTACTCGGAGACGTGAAGAAGATCGAGCACAGTCAGAAGGGCGAGGGAAAATTCGGAGCGCACGGCGAGCTGCTGGAGTTTCAGGTCGAGCAGGACAAGCTCCCGGAGATCGTCAGGAAGTCCGGCGATATTTCACGCCTGGGCGGAGCATTTGAAGGCGAAGCGGTCGAGATTACGGTCCTGGACTACTACATCGCCGGATTCGGAGGCTGACATGGAAGAGGACAAATTCCGACTCGCTCCGCAGAAATGCCCATGCAAGGACTGCGAGGACAGACACTACGGATGTCACACGCGGCTATGTCCGCACGGCTGGTGGGAATGGGATCAATACATGATCAAGCGCCGCGAGGAGATCAACAAGGAGCGGCAGGACATGACAAATTACAAGATATACCGGCGCGACGTCATGGCAAAGATGAAGAGCCGCGGCCGGTCGCAAGCGTACAACAAGAAGCAGAGAGGAGAGCGGTGAGGCGATGGGCAGATGGTATGGATGGCGGCGCGGATCCGCAACAGGCAGCGGCAAGAAATACGGGAACCGCAAGGTCGCAACCGAGGACGGAACCTTCGACAGCGTGAAGGAAGCCAGGAGGAACGCCGAGCTGCAGCTGCTGGCAGCGGCCGGAGAGATCCGCGATCTGCAGAGGCAGGTCCGCTTCGAGCTGATCCCGGCACAACGGGAGCCGGACACGGTCGGCCCGCGCGGAGGCGTGCATCCGGGGAAGGTCATCGAGAAGGCTTGCGAGTATATCGCAGATTTTTACTACATCGACGCGGACGGAAACGCGGTCGTCGAGGACACGAAGGGATTCCGAACGAAGGACTACATCATCAAGCGAAAGCTCATGCTCTATGTGCACGGGATCCGGATCAGGGAATTATAGGAGGATGACATCATGGACGAGAAAAAGAAGAACGAGAACGGCCTGCCGATGAGCGACTTCGAGATCGCGCAGAGCTGGCGCTTGGCGAAGGACAGAGAGGAACAGATCAAGGTCCTGGCGAACCTCAACTGCTGCGACACGGCGAAGATCCGGGCGCGGCTGTGGTATGCAAAGGAGCCCGGGAGCATCGGCCCGCTCGAGATCATGGCAGCGGCGGAGAAGCTCCTGAGCACCGAGAGCAAATGCAACAGCTTCGGGTTCCTTCGGAACTATCTCAAAAGCTGGGCGGGCTACTCCGGCAAGGAAGCGAAAAAGATCTTTAAGGACTGGATGCACAGACCGTGGGGCACCGAGGAGATGGAGGCGTGGAACGTCGAGGAGACGATGAAGGCAGCGGCGCAGGCGCTCGATCAGAAGAGAGTCGAGCAGCAGGAGCCGAAGAAGGTCTCGATCGCGGCAGCATATACGCAGTTTTCGGAGCTCGAGATCGCGGCCGAGATGGAGGCGCTGCGGCTTTACCGGGAAAAGCTCCTCGACAGTCTCGACGAGGCGAATCACTCGATCGACGCGCTGATGAAGGATCTCGACCTTTTCTATGCGGAACGCGACAAATACAACGAGCAGCTGCAGCTTCTCGACGCGGTCGAGAAGAAGATCAAAGGAGGGCAACATGGCAAGGCTTAAGCTGAAAGCGGAAGGACGGAGCCAGGAGCTCGTTCTGGCATACCTGGAGGAGAACGCGAGCGAGGATCTCGCGCAGAAGATCAACGAAGGCAACCGCACGATGGCGGACTGCTGGGGCTACATCACCGGCAGGGCAAGGAACAAGGCAAAAGGGAACAGCGTCGCGATCGAGGACGCGGAGGTTTACGGCTGGGCCGTGCATTTCTTCGAGGAGAACTCAGGCGACCTCAAGCGCGAGTCGGATGCGGAAGCATCGGCAGCGGCGCAGAGACGCAACGAGGAGAACAAGCGACGAGCAGCGGAAGCGGCTCGCAAGCAGAAAGAGAAGGAAGATGCGGAAAAGAAGCTCGCGGAGGAAGCAGAACGGGCACGCCTTCAGAAGGAGAAGGAAAAGGCCGAGGCAGCGGCAAAGAAGGCAGCAGAGGCCGAGGAGAAGCGCAAGCAGAAGGAATTCGAGCAGACCGGAGCCGTTAAAGGACAGACGTCGCTCTTCGATTTCTTCGGATTGGAGGACTAAATGGCCGAATTATTCGACGACAACGGCAGCGGCAAGTTTACGCCGAACGCGATGCCGCTCGACGAGCTCCCGATCCCGCGCGTTCTCGAGGACTGGATGCGGACGCATCCGCCGACCAACTACTTCGGCGGAGTATTTAACTGCTATTCGTTTACATATCCGAAGGCGATGATCGTCGTCGCTGAGACGTTCGAGGCACCGGACGGCCAGGACCTCATGCTGCGCTGGTTCTCATTCCGGAACACGAAAAGCAAGGGCTTCGAGATTACCGAAGTGATGCGCAAGAGCCCGTCGGAGGATTACGCTTACCACCGCAACATGTATTACCGGACGCTCAGCGGCTGGCAGACGGTATATAGAGACGAGGAGAAGGTCACGCGCGGCGGATATTACGGCTATAACTACACGCTATGGCAAAAGGGATGGTTCAACAAATGGCAGCCGGTGCCTTTGAAGAACGCGCCGGGGCTTTCGGCCTACTGGATCAACCCGGAGCTGGTCCTGACGATCCCGCGCTACAAGTACAGCGGCTGGACGCCGAAAAGTCATCTTTCCGTCATCCAGTACCTGCAGCAATACAACCTGAACAACGGCGTCGAGTTTTTCGGGAAGCTCGGGATCATGCCGACGAAGGGCCTCATTTCAAAGGCAACGAAAGACGGCAATTTCCGCCGGTTCCTGCGCGACAACGCAAAGCAGGCGGAAACGTTCGGCGCGACCGTCACGCTGTACGCATACAAGCACAAATGCGCATTTGATGACGCTTACGAGGAGATCAACAGCAAGGCGCGAGCGTCAAGGCATATCAACGACGGATGCCGGGAAGCGAGAGACATCCCGAAGAACATCGACCGGCGCCGTATATGGGAATATGCCGAGACGGTCGGATCCCGCAGCTATAACGACTATCTGGCAGCGGTCAAATACCTTCAGCTCGACCTCACGGACACGAAAGTGATCTTCCCTCACGATTTCAAGCGGATGCACGACCTGCGCATCAATGAGGCCGCTGCACTCAAGGGCCAGCGCGACGCGAAGGCTGCGGAGGAGTACGCGGCGAAGTTTGCGGCAGCGGCGAAGGATTACGCCTTCGCGAACTACTGCAAGCCCGGCGACGCGTTCATCATCGCGATTCCGGTCGCAAAGAATCAGCTCGTCGCGGAAGGCGACGCTTTGCATCACTGCGTCGGCAAAATGGGCTACGACAACCGGATGATCGCAGGAACGAGCTTCATCGCATTTCTGCGCAAGGCAGCGGAACCTGAAACGCCTTTTGTGACTATCGAGTTTAACCTCGAAAAGACGAAGATCGTGCAGATCTACGGCACGCACGACCACAAGCCTGAGCAGGACGTCATCGACTGGGCGGAAAAATGGGCGAAAAAGGTCGCGAAGATCATCCAGAAGGTCAGGAAGGCGTACACCGAGGAACTGCTCGCCGGAGAAAAGAAACACGCAACGATTTATGAGATCATCCGCGAGATGAAGCTCACGGCATGAGGAAAGAGGGAATCATGGCAGGATTTACGAAAGAACAGGCAGCGGAGGCGCTGAAAGCGCTCCGGAGCATCTGCGCAAGGCAGCCGGACGGTTACAGAGGATGCAAGCGGTGCCCGATGCATGACTGGTGCGGCACGGTCGCGCCTTCCGGCATCACAGACGATGACATCGAATATCTCGCCGATTTGGCAGTAAAGGAGGCGGGAAAATGAAGATCTACATCGCAGGACCGATCTCCGGAACGGAGGACTTCGAGGAGCGGTTCCGTAAGGCGGAGACCGAAATCTGCAGAAAAGGACACGAGCCCGTGAACCCGCTCGAGATTCGGCTCCTGATCGCGACGACCGGCGAGACGGCGATTAGTTACGGCAACATCATGAACATCTGCAAGGCGCTCCTCGGAGCTTGCGACGCGGTCTATATGATGCCGGGCTGGCAGCGGTCGAACGGAGCCAGGATCGAGCACGCGGAAGCGATCAACCGAGGGCTTAAGTTTTACGCGAGCATCGACGCGATTCCGGAGACGGCAGCGGCAAGAGAAGAACACAAAAAGAACAGGCGGGAGTGAACATGGACGAAAACGGGGAAAGAAAGTATAGCAAGATGTACTGGTGGATCAAGCTCCAGGAGGACTTTTTCGACACGAAGGAGATGAAGAAGCTCCGGCGCATCGCAGGCGGCGCGGTTTACCAGCTGATTTACTTAAAAATGCAGCTAATAGCGATGAAGAACTGCGGGCGGATCTACTTCGATGGCATCGAGGAGACATTCGCTGACGAGATCGCGCTCACGCTTGACGAGACGCCGGAGGACGTACAAGCGACGCTCGTTCTGCTCGAGAGGATGGGGCTCGTCAAGAAGATGAGCGACGACACGATATACCTTCCGGAGGCGGAAAAAAACACCGGAAGCGAGACAAAATGGGCAGGAAAAAAGCGGGATTACAGAAGAGCGGTTGCAGCGAAAAAAGCAAAGGCGATCGAGGAGAAAAAGGCAACAAAAGAGGACAATGTCCGCGATATGTCCTCGACCTGTCCGACAGAGATAGAGTTAGAGATAGAGTTAGATAAAGAACTCTCCCTATCGGGAGAGAGTAACGCGCCCGCGCCCGCGCGTGAGAGCGTAACGCAAGACGAGATGGTGATCTTCCTCGGCGAATACGGGAACGTCATCATGAAACCGGAGGAATTTCTGCAGCTGCAGGATGCCTTCCCGAACGACTACAAGGAACGCATCGACAACCTCAGCCGCTACATGAAAAGCAAGGGCGTGAATTATGACGACCATTACGCAACAATCATGAAGTGGGCGATCGAGGACGCGAAGAAGGCGAAGCGCGGCAGCGGCGGATCCTCGAACGCATTCAGCAACTACGAAGGCCAGAGGGAATACACGCGCGAGGAATACGACGAGCTGGAGCTCAGGATGCGGCAGCGGCGGACCGGAGATCCGGAGAAAGGTGACACATGACCGCGTTCAATTTCAACTGGCATTATATCGACGACCTGCAGAAAAAGAAGCGCGGGAGGCCGCGTATATATCCACACGAAGTGACAAGGCGAGACTATCAGCACGAATATTACATGCGCGTCACGAAGAAGAAACGCGCGGAAAGGAGAAAACATGATTGACGAGGCGAAACAGAGAAACATTTTGCAGGACACGATCGACAGGCTGAAGAAGATCGACGAGGCAGCGGATGCGGCAATCCAGGAGCGAGAGCAGCGCATCCGCGACCTGCGCATCCAGGTTGACGCGGTCCGAAAGAGCATCGACGAAAAGGAGGAGAACGACATGGACGACAACAAGGACGGAAAGATCCAGCGGACGCTCAAGATGTTCCGCGAGATCTGCAAAGAGAAGAACAAGCCCGAGATGCCGTGCGCCGGGTGCCCGCTCTGGAACGTATGCGGCACGCTTCCTGGAAGCATCGACGACATCACGATCGATGAAACGGCGGCAGCGGTCGCGGACTATCTGCTCGAAAAGGAGGCCGGAGATGCTGAAAACGCTATACCGGTGCAATCCGGAACTGAATGAGACATGCAACAAGATAAACTGCGGCGTCTGGTGCACGATGACATCACGCCAGGAATGCAGCGACGACGGCCGCGAGCTGACGGACGACGAGATCCTCGAGGAAGAGAGGAAGATCCGGAACAACCTCGGCGATCCGCTATTCACGCGAAAGGAGAAGGAGCAATGAGTTTATACCTTTGCGATCCGGCAAAGAATAAGAGCTGCCGGAAAACAGCATGCTACGGGCGAGGCGGTCCGTGTTTCATGACGACAGACGAAGCAGCCAGCGCCGACGGGAACGAGCTCACAGACAACGAGATCGACGCGATGGAGAGGATGCTCAACATGCGCCTGCAGCTGGAGAAGAAACGGCTCCGCCGGAAGATCCGGCGCAAGGCAAGAGAGGAGGCGAACGGATGAAATACTTCTGCGACAAATACGGCAAGGAATGCCCGAACACAACGCCGCAGGCACAGAGCTATAACTGTGACGCATGGGATCCGCGCGAATTCCTGGCGGACAAGACCTGCAGGCACGCGCTCACGGTCGACAACATGGAAATTGCAAAGCAGCAATGGCTCGCTGCGCAGAAAATCGGACCAAAAAAGAAGCGGAGGATCGAGACGCCGGAACGCCCGGAGCCGCAGCCGGTCATCATAAACAAGGCCGGAGAGATCGACGCGAAGCAGACGGCAATCCTGCAGCGGCTGGAGCTGATGCAGAGGCAGACGGCAGCGGCGGAGAAGCTCGCTGCGGTGGCCGAGAGAATCGCGGAAACGTTCGAGAAGGTAGAAGCGGAAATTAGGGACATCGCCGATCATTTCGGCTTACAGATGGCGAAAATCATCGACACGCTGGAACCGGTCGCGCGGATGTTCGGAGACGATGAGGAGGGCAACGATGATCCACGAGCTAAAGGTTGACAGGAAATATTTTATTCCAATCGTGCAAGGCAAGAAAACGTTCGAAGTACGAAAGAACGACAGAGATTTTCAAGTCGGCGACTTCCTGGCACTGAACGAGACGGAGAAAACGCCGGGCGGCGTGAATTACACGGGCGACGCCGTTCTGGTCGTCGTTCGGTATATCCTCGACACGCAGGAATATTGCAAAGACGGATTTGTGATAATGGGAATTAAACTGTGCGGCGTTACATATGCCAGCGAATACGGTCCGCGCATTTTGCTGACGCGAGAGGAGGTAGAACAATGCAGATAGTAATTGATATTCCCGAAGAATATTATGATTTACTGAAAGGCTTTGATGATGAAAAGTGTTCATTGGATATGCTATTGCTGAAGCACGGCACACCACTTCCGAAAGGACATGGAGCGTTAAAGGATGCAGATAAGTTAGCAATAGCAATCGCTATGATACGCGACAGGTGGAATTGTTATGGCAACGAATATGAGAGTGCAATGTATCAAGCATACGATAATTGTGTTGACGAAATCATAGACGCGCCGACAATCATAGACGCGGACGAGGAAGGAGCAGAGGAATGACGGACGAGGAACGCTTTGGTGGTGAATGCCCATACACCAACAAACCGTGTATCAAAGCATGGGATTGCGCTAATTGCGAGGTTGAAACAGAGGAACGGCTGTGGGCAGAGGATTGCGAAAACGATTGTGAGCATTGCGAATGGGTGACTTGCCCGAAGGAGGATGACGATTTATGAACCTGGAGAAGATCATCGAGGCAGCGGCGGACAGAGCAGCGAAAAAGGCGGTCGCGGAGCTGAAGCGGTCCGGGATGATCGTTGACGTCGGCGCCAGCAAGTACAAGCGGGCCGAGGAGCTCCTGCGGAACTACGGCACCGGGAAGAACATCAGCGCAGAGCAGGCGAGGAAGATCGAGCAGGCGCTCGCTTACATCGCCGGGCAGCCATACGCGGATGCGGTCCAGCTGTACTACTTCGAGAACCTCACGAACGCGGAGGTCGCCGATCGGCTACATGCAAGCGAGAGGAACGTCATCCGCAAGCGGCAGCGGCTGGTGCAGATCATATCCGCGCGTGTATAGGCGCAGGGGTGACAGCTTTTTTGTCAGGGTGACAACTTTTCAAGAGCTCGGAAACGCCATATTTTATGCGGCTTTGCGGGCTCTTTTTGTATGCCGACAAAACTGTCATTGTGCGGCGGCTCGTAAATAATTTAAAATTAAACTGAACAAAAAGCGGAGGGAGGGCGCACTATGTCGTTTACGGAATACATCAAGCCGGAGCTGTTGATCCTGGTTCCCGTGCTTTACATCATCGGGGCGATGATCAAGGACAGCGCGACAATCTCAAACCGATTCATCCCGGCAATCCTGGGCGGAATAGGCGTCTTTTTGTCGCTTCTGTACGTCATCGGCTCGACCGGCTTCTCGGCGACCGGGATCTTCACGGCAATTACTCAGGGAATCCTCGTCGCAGGAGCTGCGGTCTATACGCACGAATTCATAACGCAGATGATCAAGACTGACGAGACGCCGACACCGGCAGCGGCCGATCCGGAGCTTCCGGCAGCGGCTGACGAGGAGGATGATAGCAATGTGGGGTGAGATCATTGTCGCGGTTTGCGCAATGATTGGAACCGCGATCACAGGGCTTGGAGGATATAAGCTCGTCTTGTATCGGCTCGATAAGGTCGAAAAGAAGGTCGACAAGATCGACCAGAAGGTCGACAACATCGAGGAAAGGCAGGGCTCGATCGAAAAAAAGGTCGACATCCTCGACGAAAGACAAGCGCAACTCGACCGGAAGGTCGAAAAGCATAACAACACGATCGAGCGCACTTTCATTCTCGAGGAGCAGATGAAGGTCGCGAACCATCGCATCGACGACCTGGAGCGACACGAAGAAGCACGGGCAAGAAAATAAACGGGTGAAATCATGGACGACAAGAAGAAAAACAAGGTCGGCCGAAAATGTAAATACGAGACAGTCATCGAGCCGAACCTTCCGCTGATCCGCGAGATGTATCAATTCATGGACGAGAAGCAGATCATCGCGTGCTTTAACATCAGCAAAACATCATGGTATGAATACAAGCACAAATTCCCGGAGTTTTCGGAGTCGCTCGCGCTCGCACGCGTGAGATTAGCGACAAATCTCAAAACGACGCTCAAGATGAAGGCGCTCGGCTATCGGATCCGCGAGACGCACGAACGGATCGCAGTCGGAGACGACGGAGGCTATAAAGACATCTACGAGAAGGAAGTCGCGCCGGACTTCGCCAGCATCGACCGACTTCTGCAGAATATAGATCCGACCTGGCGCACCGAGGACAGCGGAGCGCGGGAACTTAAGAAGCAGCAGACCGACATCGCTCAGCAGCGAGTCGACAATGCCGAATACCAGTAAGGAGGGCCAGCATGGGAACAATTATTCCGAAACCTGTCGCAGGAAAGACAAACGTCGGTCTCGTCGCATATTGCGACGCGCAGCTCGGCCTTCCGTACTGGAACGGAACGTTCGGACAGATTGCAAGCGCAGCGCTTTACGAATACGAGAAAGCACGCGCTCCGAAGTATTACACAGCGACAGACTTTCCGAAGCAGTACGGGCTCCGCGTTCACGATTGCGGCGGCTTGATAAAAGGCTATCTCTGGAGCGAGACACCGACGAGCTCGCCGAAGTTTAACTCGGCGCAGGATTGCAACGCGGAAATGTTCTATCAGTACGCAACGGAAAAGGGCGAGCTGACCGCAGCGGTTGCGAAGAAGCTCAAGCCCGGGATGCTTGTCTACAACAAGACGAAATCTCACGTCGCAGTGTACAAGGGAGATTTCAAGGTCGACGAAGCACGCGGGCATTCATACGGAGTAGTGGAAAGCAAGCTCGATCTTTCTCGGTTCAAGTGGTGGTCGAATTGCGTTTTCGTAACATACGAGAAGGAACCGGAACCGGCTCCTGCACCGGTGAACAAGATTACGATCGACATTCCGCCGACGCTCAAGAACGGAAGCAAAGGGAAGGCCGTGAAGGTATGGCAGGAGATCGTCGGCGTGACGGCAGACGGAGTCTACGGATCAAAGAGCATTTCTGCAACAAAGGACCTGCAGAAGAAGGCCGGGATCCAGGTCGACGGAATCGTCGGAAAGGACACATGGACGGCAGGACTTAACACGTTATGAGTTTCACGCTTGATACATTTTACCGGTCGAAGGAATGGGAGCAGCTGCGCCGCGTGATTATCGCGGAGCGCACGAAGCCGGACGGCTTCATCTACGACGAAGAGACCGGAAAGCCGATCGTCAACGCTTACGACCTGATTCTTCATCACAAGGTCTTTTTGACAGAGGAGAATGTGAACGACTTCGAGATCAGCCTCAATCCGGCGAACATCGAAGTCGTCTCGCATAAGACGCACAACTTTATTCACGACCGGCTCGGCGCGAGCAGAAAAGAGATCTTCCTCGTCTACGGTCCGCCGCTCGCAGGAAAGACAACCTGGGTGCGGGAGAACAAAGGCCCGAACGATCTCGTCGTCGACATCGACTCGCTCTGGGAAGCGATCACCGGCAAGCGCTACGTTAAACCGTGGAAGCTCCGCAGCATCGCATTTCGGATGCGCGACGATCTGCTCGACGCGATCAAGTTTCGATTTGGCAAATGGTCGAGCGCGTACATCATAGGCGGCTATGCTTCCGCCGGAGAACGCGAGCGCCTGGCGCAGGAACTCGGAGCACGACTCGTGTTCATCGAGGCAACACAGGACGAATGTCTGACGAGACTCGCGAACGACACCGAACGCGATGCGGAAGAATGGAGCAAATATATCTTTGACTGGTTCGACCTGTACGGAACCGGAGGACATTATGACATTACCGATTGAAACAAGACCGCGCTGCAAGGTATGCGGGAAGGTTATATACAATCATCCGCACAAGAACGGAAAGCCGAGGAGCTACTGCAGCAACGCTTGTTATAAAGCGGCATATCCGGAAACGCAAAGGGCAGAAACAATTTGCCAATTCTGCGGAAAGCAGTTTACCGAAAGGCGCGGAATAACAAACCTTTACTGTTCAATCAGCTGCTCACAAAAAGCGCAGCTACAAAGGAAGGCATACTGGAAACAGCAAGACGAAGCAGAGGAACTCGCATACAACAAAGAGGTTGAAGAACTCCGCGCGGAATTGCTTGAAAAATATACGGCGCTGATACAAGAAGCAGAACAGCTCCGGATCAGGATTGAACGAGAGATACCATGCAAAGAGTGCGGGCAAATATTCTGGTCGGAACATGGTTCTAAATTTTGCAGCGAGGGCTGCAGGAAAAGACACGACAACCGCCGAAGGAATAAACGAATATATAGAAACGGACGTCCGGATCTTTCGATCACGCTTACAAAAGTATATATGCGCGACGGCGGCATTTGCCAGATATGCGGAAAAGAAATCAATTTCGATTGCGATAGCAACAGCGATGACTATCCGAGCATAGATCACATTGTGCCGCTCGCAAAGGGCGGCCTGCACAAATGGAACAATGTTCAACTCGCTTGCAGGGGATGCAATACGGCGAAAGGAATCCGCATACACCCCCGCCTGTCGATTTCGTCTTGAAGCCGTGGGTACTGCGGGGAGACCTTAATTTTCGCAGAAACCGAAAAATCGAGATTTTGAAATTCAAAAAACCGGAAAAACCGGGAACTGGTCGGAAATAAAAGGAGGAACCGCGAAAACATGGAAAATATCATCTACACCGACGCGGA
>Ga0265298_10001856_pt1 | contig 30700 bp, 22 predicted proteins | sample AusTroGonzalo_MG_3_FD_193486 | JGI IMG/M metagenome (GOLD analysis project Ga0265298, IMG submission 193486) | Bovine rumen microbial communities from tropical cattle in Woodstock, Queensland, Australia - Gonzalo_01 | ecosystem: Host-associated > Mammals > Digestive system > Stomach > Rumen ... | reverse complement strand
CAATATCAGGTTACAGGCCACGAATACCATAGCCCACAGATAAGTCTTTGCCTCGTCATAGTTGAACGCATAGAGTTTTACATTTGCTTCCATATAATTTCTCATTATCTCCATTTTTCCATTTCTCCATTTCTCAATTAAAAGTTCACACTCACGCCACCCATAAATGTTGCACGCGGCATGGGATAGCCGAGGTTAATCTCGTAGCTTTGTGCCAACAGGTTCTCACCACGCGCCCATACGCTGAGCGCTTTTGTGGCAGCATAGGTGACGCTGGCATTGACCAGACAGAAGTTCTCCCTGGTCTCGTTGTCACCCACCTCGGTATAGAGATGATTCACATACTGCACACCCAGCGTAGCCAACCACTTGTCCTGACGGTAGTCGACACCCAGATAGCCAGTAGCCTCAGGAGCAGCCACAATCTTTTCCTTCATGTGCAGATACGATGCATTGGCATTGATATTGAAGCATGGGCAGACAGGATATTTCGCCTCTAACTCAACACCCCAGTTCTCAATTTCGCCCGTGTTCACATTCTGCATATTGATGGTCTGAATCAGGTTGTCGGCCTTGATATAGAAGAGGTTAGCTGCATAGGTAAAGCCACCATTCAGACGGTGACGCCACGACAGCTCGTAGTTCCACAGGCGCTCAGGCTCCAGATTCTCGTTAGCAGACTTGTAGAGAAACATCTCCTTGGGATTAGCACGGCGGAAACCCTTGCTGACCATAGCCTTCACCTCGCCAGTAGCAATAGGACGAACGACAATACCTGCCTGTGGAATCCATTCGCCACCAGCGATAGAGTGGTGGTCGTAGCGCAGACCGGCATCTACAGTGAGCCATTCAGTCAGGTCCTGACGGAAATCCACATAACCGGCAATGCCATTGGCATGCGACTCGCAGCTCTGCATCATACGCTGTTGGGTGGTCACCACCTCGTCAGTCTCACGATTGGTATAGTAGGCACGTCCATAGAGATGCTGGTAGTCAACACCAACAGTGGTACGGTTGCCCTCAAACAACTGGGCTGACTGATAGAGAGAGATGCCAGACACTGCATCCTTTGAGCGGAACAGGTCGGTCTGAGGCTTGCCACCCTCTGCATTATAGCCATCGTTAATCTTATGACGTCCGAAGTTTGAATAGGCACTCAGCGCACCACTGGTCCAGCCGTAGTTGTTGGTCAGTGCTACCGACACCTCACCACGGGTAATCCACTGGTCGTTTTCCAGCTTCAGCTGAGTCGTGGCACCAGGGTTAGAGGCATTCCAGTGGGTCACGTTACCACTCAGCGAGGCAGTCCAGTTCTCGTTGATGTCATACCCCAGCTTCAGGTAGCCACCATACTGTTCAAAGCCCATGTTGGGACGATGGTTGTCCGTACGTCCATACTGTGCGGCTACGGTGCTGCTGAACTTACCACTGCGCAGTTGATTAGAGACCTCAGCCTGTACGGTGCCATAGCTGCCGGCAGCTAAGTTTGCCTGTGTCGATGTTCCACAGTGATTAACTGGACGACGCGTCACGATATTAATCACACCGCCCATGGCGTTAGAGCCATAGAGCACGCTGGCAGGACCGCGCAACACCTCTACACGTTCAGCCATCATCGTCTGGTAGCTGTCGCTGAGAGGGTGACCATAGATGCCCTGATATTGTGGATGACCGTCGATAAGCACCATCAACTGTCCTGTACCTCCCGATACACCACGTAGGTTGATGCCACCAGCCGCACCTGTTGAGACACCATAGCCTATCATCGAGCGGGAGGTAACAAAGAGCCCAGGCACCTGTTGCATCACTGTAGGCAGGATGCTTGTCTGGTGCTGTTCGGTGAGGGCCTCGCGATTAATCACTGTTACTGTCATTGGCAGGTGACGCACGTCTACGGCGTTGCGCGTACCTGTCACTACCACCTCTTGCAGGGCTAACGAGTCAGCGGTCTGCGCTTGTGCGACCGTTGCTGTCAGTGCCACGATGGCAAGAGATACCAATTTGTTCATTTCTCTATTCAGTTTTTATGTGGTGAATTATTTGTTGACGATGTTCTTGAATGACGAACCGAAGATGACATACTGCGTATTACCGGCAATAGTACCCTCGTTCTGTCCCCACAGGAAGGGCCAGTCGTCGTAGTTCTCAAAGTGGTCGGGCTTGCGGAACAGCAGACCGGGAGCCACGTTGCCTGGGATGGCTGAGAAGTCGGCGCGGTTGTTGCCATAGAATACTTGCTTGGGACGAGCGGCACCCACCACAGCGACAAACGAGTAGTTATGATAGGGGTGACAGCCGTAGAGCCAGTTGGCCACACGGTACACCTCGTCCTTGCTCACGATGTCGGGGTAGTAGATGTGGGCGTAGTTTACGGTGATGCCGAAGTTCAGCACGGCATTGACACCAGCCCAGTTGCCCAAGCCGATGGGTACACCATAAGGATTCTGCTTGTCAAAGCTCTTGATATACTCAGCATATTGCTGCACGGCAGGACGCAACTTCTCTTTATAGGCAGCGTCTTTCATGGGGATGCTGTCGAGCATGGTCTGCAAGTTGCGGACGACATCACGGGAGAACCGTGATGTACCCGTTGTTGTGCCGTCGCCAACACCTGTCAGCCAGTCATTATCAGCATCAGCCTGTGCATTGCGACGACGGGGGCGCTGGGCAAGGATTTCGTTGGCCTCCTTGCGCAGACGGTCGGCCTGCTTCTGTGCCCTTGCTGCCAGGTCGTCGTTATAGCCTTTGAGCACACGAGCTGCTGAGCTGAACACACCTGCTGCCTGCAAGTCGAGGCGTGGATTGCGGGTGGTAAAGGCCCACATGTCGTCAGGTGTACCACTACGCTTACCGTCAGCGCTGACCTCATAGGGTTTCAGTGAGGGGTCATAGTGCAGGCCATCAGTAATGGAGGCGGCATCACCCAGATGGTGGTAGTTGTCGAGCACTGAGTTAGAGAGTGTCTGCGACATATGGCCAATCTGCTCAGCCTGTGTCACGAGGTTCAGCACGCCGTGTTCGATAAACTGCATGATATCGGGTTTTCCGTCAGGACGATGCAGCTCCACATAGCGCTGTTCCTGACTGACGAAGGTCTCGTCACGCTGTGGGTGGAACAGCTCCCAGGTGCGGATGAAGTTCTGTACCACATTGATGTTTGAGCCTGTCTCGATGTCGAAGTCGCCAGCATCGAAGAAGCCACCGACGTTCAGTCCTGGAATGAGCTCGTAGGGCTTGTATTTGGTGTCGGTAGTCTTGCCCTGGCTGTGCAGGTCGAAGTGGTCGCTTTCAGGTGCCTGTAGGTAGCCTTCCTTGAAAGGCTCACCATGCCATGTGCGGTAACCCTCGGTGACGTACATATGGTTCATGTGAATGGGTACCCACACGTCTGTTGTCGCATCGGTAATCTTGTCATAGACATGCTCGTCAATCAGGAAGTCGTTGGTACGTGTCTTGCCATACTGGATGTAGTAGACACCAGGCTCTTTCACTGATGAGAAGTCGAACTTCACATAATTGTATTTGTAATAGGGACCCCATGAGGTGACTTTCGACTGGAAAGCCTCGGTAGTAGTACCGTCGGGGTTGAGGCGTATCAAACAGGCAGAACCAGACTGCATGGGGTCGTTCTTGTCGAGCTCGATGACGGCTACCTTGGGTTGTTCGGGGATATAGCCCACCTGCGAGAAACCGATGTTCGGCTCACGAATCCAGCCAGGAATGGCATGCGGCTCAACAGTCCACGTCACCACCTTGCCAGTCTTGCCCTTGGGCAATACGCTACGAACGACAAACCAACCGTTCTGGGCCAGCATACGTCCGTCGAAGAGTTTCAGTTCGGCATCGTCACTGCTGATGGTCACCAGACGTGAGGGGTCGTCAGTAGCCATGCTCAGACGATGACCTGTCTCTAAGGGTAGGGGGTCGACGAAGCGGTCGGTACCTCTGTCGTCATAGGTCTTGAAACCCTTGAACTGGCGGGGCTTCTCACTGTTAGGACGTGTGATGGTCTGGCTGGTGGCATAGCGTGGCAGACGTCCCAGACGGCCGTCCATCGTGTAAGTCTTCAACCAGTATTGTGAGGGTAGGAACTCAATGTTCAGGCCAGCCTCGCCAGCCAGCTTCTCAGGTACTGGCTTGTCTAACCATACGGCAATCTCTACTGCCTTACCCTTGCCCGTCACGACGATACGGCTGTTGAAGTCGTAGTCAGCATAGCGCAATGACACCTCTATGGTCCCTTTCTTACGATTCACCTTACGGTCAGTCATCATAGGTACGAGGTCCCATTGTTCAGGCGTATTATTCAGACGCACGGCACCACCCTGTACCGTACGTACTCCGTGGTGGATAATCTCAATACCAGAGTTCTTCTCGTCATTGAAACCACCGTTGAAACTGTTGCTGAACACCAGCACATTGACACCTTGACGTTCAAAATAGTCAAGTTCGTTAAGTTGTAATTCTTGCGCATGGACTGCTGCCATTGCCAGCAATCCCATCATCACAAATAGTAGTTTTTTCATGTTGGTACCTTATTTTATATAGTTTTTGTGGCTTAAGAATTAGACGTGCCACATGCTCATTTGTCAAATGGCAGGTACCAAATATTATAGAACATTAACGTTCTCTTAATTGTTCGCGACACTGCTCAAGGATGGCCAACAGGTCATCGGCTTTCTCAGCACGTAACATTTTGATACGTGTCTCACGGAAGTTGGGAATACCCTTGAAGACAGGACTGGCGGCAAGATGACGACGGGTATGCAGAATACCGCGATACTCGTCAATACGCTCTATATTGATGCGCAGCTGCTCTTCCAAGACATCGATTTTCTCGTTGAGTGTCAGCTCCTGCTTGCTGAAGAGCCATGGCTGGCCAAAGGTAGCGCGACCAATCATTACGGCATCGACACCATACTGATTGAAGGCACGGTCTGCATCGGCCAACGTCTTGATGTCGCCATTGCCGATGATAGGAATATGGATGCGCGGATTACGCTTGACCTCGCCAATAAGCGTCCAGTCTGCCTCACCCGTGTACATCTGACTACGTGTACGTCCGTGGATGGTCAGCGCCTGGATGCCACAGTCTTGCAACTGTTCAGCCAATGTGGTGATGATGAGCTGTTCGTGGTTCCATCCGAGGCGGGTCTTCACAGTGACGGGCAACTTGACAGCCTGTACTACCTTCTCTGTAATCTCCAACAGCTTGGGAATATTCTGCAGCATACCGGCACCAGCACCCTTGCCTGCCACCTTCTTGACAGGGCAGCCAAAGTTGAGGTCGATAACGTCGGGACCTGCTTGTTCTACTATCTTGGCAGCTTCCACCATGGCGTCGACATCGCGACCATAGATTTGGATGCCTACAGGACGCTCTTCATTACTGATGGTCAGCTTCTTGACGGTCGACTTTACATCGCGCACCAGTGCTTCTGCCGATACGAACTCCGTATAGACCATAGAAGCACCAAACCGCTTGCACAGCATGCGGAAGCCAATGTCCGTCACATCCTCCATGGGTGCAAGGAAAATGGGACGCTCGCCAAATTCTATATTGCCAATCTTCATACTTAGAACATTTGACTGACACGACGGATGCCTGCCACCAGTGTGTCTATCTCCTCCTTGGTATTATACAGTGCAAATGAGGCACGTACCGTACCACTGATAGCCAGACGGTCCATCAGTGGTTGTGCACAGTGGTGACCTGTGCGGACAGCAATGCCCAGACGGTCGAGTAGGGTACCCATATCGAGGTGGTGGATATTGCCTACATTGAAACTGACGACGGCATCTTTGAGAGTTGAGAGTTGAGAGTTGAGAGTTGACAGTTGAGGACCATAGGTGGTCATGCCGTCGATGGATTGTAGCTGTTCCATGCAGTAGCGGGTCAGCTCCTGCTCGTGCTGCTGGATGGCATCAAGGCCAATACTTTCCATGTATTCGATGGCTTTTGCCAGTCCGTGGGTAGCGACATAGTCGGGCGTACCAGCCTCAAACTTAAAAGGCAGACGCTCGAAGGTAGTCTTCTCCCACGTCACCTTGTCAATCATCTCACCACCACCCTGATAGGGAGGCAGTTTCTCCAGCCATTCCTCCTTGCCATAGAGTACGCCGATACCCGTAGGACCATACATCTTATGGCCACTAAAGGCATAGAAGTCGCAATCCATTGCCTGTACGTCAATCTTCATGTGAGGCGCACTCTGTGCACCATCCACCAGTACGGGGATACCATGCTCATGGGCTATCTTGATAATTTGCTCAACAGGGTTCACCGTACCCAGCACATTGCTGACATGGGCCACGCTGACCAGCTTGGTCTTCTCCGTTAGGTATGTTTCGATATTGTCGAGGCACAGCTGGCCATCGTCAGTAATAGGTAGGTGCTTCACCACAATACCACGCTTCTGGGCTTGTAGCTGCCAGCTGACGATATTAGAATGGTGCTCCATCTCGGTGACCAGCACCTCGTCGCCTGGCTGCATCTGACTCTCGCAGAACGAGCTGGCCACCAGGTTGATGGCCTCGGTAGTGCCACGCGTAAAAACTATCTCCTCAATCTTCTGGGCATTGATGAACTGGCGCACCTTCTCACGGGCTGCCTCATGCAGGTCGGTAGCCTGCTGGCTGAGATAGTGGACGCCACGATGCACATTGGCATTGACGTTGAGGTACTCGTCGCGCATGGCGTCGAGCACACACAACGGTTTCTGTGTGGTAGCCGCATTGTCCAAATAGACCAGTGGCTTGCCATATACTTCCCGCTGTAAAATGGGGAAGTCTTCTCGTATTTTTTGTACGTCGTACATATCTTTTTTCTTAATTTTGTGGCAAAGGTACAAAATAATTATGAAAAAACTTGGTAGTTATAAAAACTATTTTGTATCTTTGCACTCAGACTAAACACTTAAATAATACTGCCTATGAAACAGTTAGTACTCGCAATGATGATGGCAACAGCAGTCTGCACGACAGCTTTTGCACAAAACAAAGTAAAGAATGTCTATGCCAGTTCCACAAAATTGAACATAGAGATGTTGCAGAACAGTGACCAGACTGTTCAGTTGAACCGTTATTTCTTTGCTGGTTATAATACCCTGTGTCTGCCCATGACAGTAAGTGCTGAGCAATTAGGTGATATTAAGTTGGAGCGTTTTTCAGGTATTCAGCAGGAAGGCGACGTCCTGAATCTCTATTTCGTAGAGTGTACCAACGATGGTATCCAGGCTGGTGTTCCCTACTTGGTTTATTCACCAAAGAGTCAGTATCTGCGCATCAAGAACAGTGATGCCATGATGATTGACAGCCAGCTGACACCTATCCACATGAGCGACGGCAAGGGCAATGTCGTTACCTTCGGAAGTTCTTGGGAAATCTCTGATAAGGCAGGTCGTTACGGTATCCCTGCCCAGCAGAAGGTGACACCGCTGGAGGCTGTCCTGATAAAGACCACTGCCGAGCAGAAGTTCCTGCCTACCCGTTGTGGTTTCACATGGGATATGCAGAATGCTACTGCTAAGGAGCTGCGCATCGTACACCTCTCAGCATCGGAAGTAACAGCTATCAAGAGCGTCACCTCCAAAACGAATGCTGACGAGAACCGCTATGACCTGAATGGTCGCAAGGTCAGCCAGAACGCTAAGGGTCTGCTCATTCAGAATGGTAAAAAAACGATGGTAAAATAACCATAGATAATAGTAAAAGTAAAGGGAACCACGCGGTTCCCTTTATTTGTTTATTTACAGAGCTTACAGCCCGCACACTTGTTCAATTCGCCACGGAAACGTTTCTCTACCAGGTAGTGTAGACGGTCGCGCAGGGGTTCCAGCTGCATCTTGTCGATGACCTCGTTGATGAAAGCGTTCTGCAACAGTAGCTTGGCCTCGTTGAGGGAGATACCACGCTGGCGCATATAGAACAGGGCAGCATCGTTAAGCTGTCCAACAGTAGAACCGTGGGCACATTTTACGTCGTCGGCATAGATTTCCAGCATCGGCTGGGTGTACATGCGTGCCTCTTTGGTGGCCGTCAGGTTCTGGTTGGTCATCTGCGAGGTGGTCTTCTGTGCACCATGCTCTACGAGCACCCGACCTGCAAAGGCGCCAGTGGCCTTATCGTCGAGTACATATTTATAGAGCTCGTTCGAGGTGCAGTGAGGTACCTTATGTGTAATCAATGTATTGTTGTCCACATGTTGTTGTTTGTCGGCAATGACACAGCCATAGCACTGACACTCAGCACCCTCGCCACTGAAGGTAAGGTCGAGCCTGTTGCGTGTCGTACCATTATGCAGCGTGATGACGTTATGGTTCACACGACTGTTGGCCTGCTGGTCGATATAGACATTGCTCACGCGTACATTTTTATGATGTGTCTCTTCCAGGCAGTAGAGATCCAGCGAGGCATTCTTGCCGACAAAAGCCTCGATGACCTGGGTGGCCAGGAAGTTGCGGTCGTCAGCAGCATGGTCGCAGAAGAGCATCTTCAGTTCAGCACCCTCTTCCAGCACGATGAGTACACGACGGTTGACCATCAGGTCCACGTCAGAACGCAGGATGTTGATAACCTGGATGGCACGGTCTACCTTGACGCTCTTGGGTACATAGACGTAGAGGCCATCCTGTGCCAGCATGGTGTTCAGGTCAGTAGTGGCATCGTTAGCCTTACCAGCTAGGCGGTTATAATATTCAGTGGTGGCAAAATCCTTTAAGGAACCGATGATGACGCCTTCGGGCAAATGGCCTTTGGGCTTCTCGTCGTGATAGAACACATCGTTCACCACAAAATACAGACTCGTAGAGAGGTTAGGCACATCGCAACGGAACGCATTGTAGGGGTCTACGGGGATGGTCAGGCGATTCAGGTTCAAGCCATAGTCAGGCTCGAAGAGCTTCTGCATGTCGGTGTACTTGTAGCGCTCAACCTTACGACTGGGGAAACCTGTCGACGCAAAGCGCTCAAAGGCCTCGTCACGCACTGCATTCATCACGTCACTGCTGTGTTCGTGAATCATCGTGCGACACTGCTTGTACAGGTCAATATATTGCTGTTCGCTAGCCATTACTCTTCACCTATTTCTTCCTTAATCCAATCGTATCCGTGTTCCTGAATCTGTACGGCCAGCTCAGGACCTCCCGTCTTCACGATACGACCCTTGTAGAGCACATGCACGAACTGTGGCTTAATCATCTCCAGCAGACGGTCGTAGTGGGTAATGACGATACACGATGTCTCAGGAGTCTGCAACTTGTTGACACCCTCAGCCACGATACGCATAGCATCAACGTCCAGACCAGAGTCGGTCTCATCAAGGATGCTCAGCTTCGGCTCCAGCATAGCCATCTGGAATATCTCGTTGCGCTTCTTCTCACCACCACTGAAACCCTCGTTCACTGAGCGGTTAGCCAGCTTAGAGTCGAGCTCCACAATCTTACGCTTCTCGCGCTGCAGCTTCAGAAACTCAGCAGCATTCATGGGGTCCAAGCCCTGATACTTACGCTTCTCATTGATGGCGGTCTTCATGAAATTGGTCATCGACACACCAGGAATCTCTACGGGATACTGGAAGGAGAGGAACAGACCTTCGTGTGCTCTGTCCTCAGGCTTCATCTCCAACAGGTTCTTGCCGTTAAAATATGCCTCACCGTCTGTGACCTCATAGAGGGGGTTGCCCACGAGTACAGCACTCAGGGTCGACTTACCAGAACCGTTAGGTCCCATGATGGCATGTGTCTCACCATCGTTGATGACGAGGTCGATGCCCTTCAATATCTCCTTATCGCCAATGCGAGCATGTAAATTTCGTACTTCTAACATCTTTCTTTCAAATTTGGTGCAAAGGTACGAATAAGTGAGAGAAAAAACAAATTTTTCGGAAAGATTATCCCTTGTCGACAATCACGGTAGGGGTATCGTGGTAGCGTCCCACGACGAGGAATGTCTTTTTCGTTTTAAAGCGGTAAAGACCTGACAGCGTGGTGACAACGAGTTCGTAGCTGCGACCAATCTCCAACTGGTCGAGGGTCAGCAAGTGGTTGTAGTTACGTGCTTCCTTGTCTCTGAACTCATAGAACATGCTGTCGGGGATGAGCACCGTCTGCGGGTCGTCCATGTTCAGCGTGGCTGAGAAAGTGCCGATAGGTGAGCTGATGCCTGTAAAGACAAAATGCACATGGCTACCACAGTAGGTGCGCAACAGCTCAAAGCTGGCACTCAGACGGTCGACGTCGTACACCAGGATGCAGTGCAGGCTAGGCCAGAGCTGTCCCACCATCTGTGTGCCGATGTGGTGCTCCTCCATGATTTCACGAATTGCATTGGCACGCTCTGCATCAGGCTGTACCAAGGTATTGCCATTCTCTATGTCTTCAGCCAGACGAGGCCAGTGTTTCTCGATGTAGCGCAACATCTCGACCATGTTGTCGTAACGCTCACAGATGGCCAAAGACAGGTCTTTCTGGCTCAGCGCATAGAGGGCCTCTATATAGTGGATGTCCGTATGGTGAAGGGCATTGGCAATGTCAAAAGGAATGATATAGGCCTCGTTGTTGCCTGTTTCACGCTTCGTCAGCAGATGTGCCAGCATGTTGCTGACTCTCATGCCAGACGGCAACTGCTCAGTGCTGCTGTCTATCAGGTTGAGTGTCATGCCCTCCGTCAAGAGGTCATGATTGCCAGCAATATAGAAAGCAGCACGGAAGTTGTAGTCATAACAGGACTGCACGCTCCATCGCGACTGTGGCAACTTCTTGGTACCGTCGAAGACAGACATCGACTCTGTCAGATAGGTTGTCAAGATGTTCTTCTCCTTATTGGCTATGCGTCCTATATAGTCTGCATAGTCATCATAGGTAGTCAACGGAAGGCGCTCCCTGAACTCGTCCATGCTACGAATAGCCTTGAAGTTGTTCGCACGACCATATTCGGTACGGGCATTCTCACGAACCATCCTCATGACGAATTCCTCCTGACTTCGCATGGGGTTGTACGTGATGTCCTCCAGACGGTTTCTGACCTGTTGGCCGTCAGCCCATCGCGCCTCATTGATCATCTTGCAAACCTTCCTATCCAACATCTTATAATTGTTTTTCTTTCATCAGTTTTGGATTGGCAATCTTGACGTCATAGGGCTCTACTGTTCCTTCCATTTGGTAAGCCAGCTCTGCATGATTCGGTGTCACATCCAGTGAACAGGGTGCTCCTTCTATCAGCGGAATACAGCTATTGCTACCTACAGGGAAGCCGCAGCATACGGGGATGTCATATTCACGGAGATGGGCTATCAGCATCTGCTCAACGCTACCATACTGAAGGTCGTACCTGATAGAGTTGAATGTACCGAAGATGATACCTTTCACCCTTTTGAAATCCTCTTGCAGGGTCAGCATGTAGAACAGACGGTCGATGCCGTGCAGCGACTCTTCCACTTCCTCAAAGAAGAGAATGACATCCTGATCGTCAGGAATGCGGTATCGCGTTCCTTCGACAGAGCAGTAGCTGGCGAGGTTACCTCCTATCAGGATACCCTCTGCATGACCTATTCTGTTATACGGGTTGCTGGGAATCTTATATTTTGGCAGTGTACCGAACAGGATGTTACGTGTCAAAGATGTTGCTGGCTCCTGACTGCTTGCTATCTGGAACGCCATAGGTCCATGCATACACATCACGCCTGCACCAGCAATGGCATACAACAGTACGCTGATGTCACCATGTCCGATAATCCATTTGGGATGCTGTTGGTAATATTCGACTGGTACGCGGTTTAGCAAGTGGATAGTACCATAGCCGCCACGCGAACACAAAATGGCTTTAATAGAGTCATCTTCCAGAGCCCATATCAGGTCTTCAGCACGCTCGTCAGCTGTACCTGCATAGGCATTTACATTAAGGTTGTTGGTGTGAGGACCTAACACGGGCTGTAGTCCCCAACTCAAAATAGTTTCTGCGGCTTGCAATATAGCCTCTTGTGGCACCCAATAGGCAGGAGAAACAAGAGCCACCTTGTCTCCTGCTTTCAAATAGGGTGGCTGGATAATTTTATCACCTATATTCATTTACTCTAGTTTTTAATGCACAGCAAAGATACTTTAAATTTTGCAATTCTGCAATAGAAAAATACCCCTAAACCTCAGATTTTGTAAATTCTGAGACATTTTTGTAAATTCTGAGACTCATTCCGTCTGTTTCTTCATCCATTCACTGGCTGTCTGGCCCTTGAGTTGCTTGAAAGCGGTAGCAAAGGTGCTGTAGCTACGGAAACCGGACTCGTGGGCTAACTGCTGGACGGTGAAGGTACGTGACTTGGCAATGGCGTCACGGTAGAGACGCTCGAAATGGTCGATGCGCAGGCCGTTGATGTAAGCGTTATAGGTGATGTCCTGCAGGACAAAGTACTGCCCCAGATAAGTACGGTTTGTACCTAACTGCTCACACAGCTGCGTGAGTGTCAGGTCGTGTTGCAGATAGAGCTGGGGCTTTTCGCAATAGACCTGCAGCAATGTTCCGATGTTCGAAGGGATAGACACGTTGGCATTGTCTGTCTCCTCTTGTCCTTCAGCGACGGGGTGTTCTTCCTCTTCCTTGACGTCGAGTTGTTGCAGGGTCTCAACGCGCCAGAGCAGGAAGGCCACAATGGCAATGGTGTTGAACTGTGCTAAGTATTCTCTTGACATCACACCGGGATTGGTGGAATAGATTTCGTAGACGACAAAAAGAGCGACGACGAAGAGCAGGCTCTGCCATACTTCTTTATGTTCCAGGTCGGCATAGTTCTCACGCAGCCAACGGCCGTATTGTATCAGTGCATAGATGTAATAGGCGATAAAGGTGCCGATGACGGCTACCTGCCAGTAGTGCATGATAGTCATGCATTCTGTATTGTGCGTGATGATACCCTCAACGGCAATGACAGCGGTAGGCACTTGCACCACAATCCACGGCCAGAGTGTACGTTGGCGGTCTTGCAACATGCGTAGCAACATGGCCATGACAAGTGGGACAAGCGTGACATGGTCGAGGGCAATAGCCGTGATGTCACGTATCAAACGATCCTCTGTCAGCCAATATACGCCAAGGATGTACCACCATAGGTGACTGATGGAAGCCGTGATGAAAAAGGCAGCAGTCCAACGGCGTAACGTCCTAGGAGGAACAAAGTCAGGGTTAATGCCCAGACTACGACTTACCAACAGATAGACGCCAGCCAACATTGCCAGCATGGCGACGCCGCCATACAGCATCAGAAAGATAGGGTCTAACAGGCTTTGGTGAGTGTACATATACGTTAACTGGTTGAGCGGTTAAGAATGAATTATCCTACGGTACCTTCGAGGGAGACGCTGAGGAGTTTCTGGGCCTCGACGGCAAACTCCATAGGTAGTTTCTGCAGCACTTCCTTGGCATAGCCATTGACGATGAGGCCTACGGCCTGCTCGCTGGGGATGCCTCGCTGGTTGCAATAGAATAGCTGGTCTTCGGAAATCTTAGAGGTGGTAGCCTCATGCTCGAAGATGGCCGTGTCATTGTGCACATCCATATAGGGGAAGGTGTGGGCACCACAGTCGGAACCCAGCAGCAGGGAGTCACACGAAGAGTAGTTGCGGGCATTGTCAGCAGTAGACGCTGCACGTACCAGGCCACGATAGCTATTCTGCGAATGACCTGCGGAGATACCCTTTGAGATGATGGTCGACTTGGTATTCTTACCGATATGTATCATCTTGGTACCAGTATCGGCTTCCTGATAGTTGTTGGTGACGGCTACAGAGTAGAACTCAGCGACGCTATTGTCACCTCTTAATATACAGGAGGGATATTTCCAGGTAATAGCAGAACCTGTCTCTACCTGCGTCCACGACAGCTTGCTGTCTACACCACGCAGGTCACCACGTTTGGTGACGAGGTTGAGGACGCCACCCTTGCCGTTCTCATCGCCAGGATACCAGTTCTGTACGGTAGAATACTTCACCTCTGCACGATCCATCACGATAATCTCGACGATGGCGGCATGCAGCTGGTTTTCGTCACGCATGGGAGCGGTACAGCCCTCGAGGTAGCTGACGTACGAGTCGTCGTCGGCAATGATAAGGGTACGCTCAAACTGTCCCGTATTGCGGGCATTGATGCGGAAATAGCTGCTCAACTCCATAGGACAGCGCACACCCTTAGGGATATAGACGAAGGAGCCGTCAGAGAAGACAGCACTGTTGAGGGCGGCAAAGAAGTTGTCCTTGTAAGGTACCACAGAACCAAGGTACTGGCGCACCAGGTCGCCATGCTCCTTGATGGCCTCGCCAATGGAGCAGAAGATGACACCCTTCTCACGGAGCTTCTCCTTGAAGGTGGTCTTTACGCTGACAGAGTCCATGATGGCATCGACGGCAGTGTTGCCAGAGAGCGCCAGACGCTCCTCCAAGGGGATACCAAGCTTGTCAAAAGTCTTCTCTAGTTCGGGGTCTATCCCGGCGGGAGAACCGCTGGGCGCAGGCTTCGCTGTGGGGTCGGCGTAGTAGCTGATGGCCTGATAGTCGACGGGAGGGACATGGACATGGCCCCAGGTGGGTTCCGTCTGCTCCTGCCAATAGCGGAACGCCTTTAAGCGGAACTCAAGCATCCACTCGGGTTCCCCTTTCTTAGCAGAGATGAGCCGAACGACGTCCTCGTTCAGCCCTTTCTCGATGATTTCTGTATGTACGTCAGTGGTGAAGCCAAACTCATATTTCTGTTCAGCCACCTGCTTTACGTACTCGTTATTACTATTCATATTATTATGCTTACTGTTGCTCCGGCTCCCTCAACATTTCTTCATAGATGGTGCCGCTCTCTTGGCCTGGCTCACCCCAGGTGGCTTTCCAGACGAAGCGCTCGCCAACGCCTAACTTGCACACCCTTTCCTGATGGGTGACAAGCAATATGTGGTCTTCATCGTAGAGCGTCAACAAGTGATAGTCGCCAAAGTCACCGTTCTTCTTGAGCATGTCTCCAAGCGCATGGTAGAAGGGACCATAAGGACTGCTCCCACTCCCACTATAGAGGCTGGTATTCTTATAACCCAACTCACGTTTGTTCCAAGGATGGCGGTAGAGGGCACTGGTATCGGCATCGCCCGTATAAGCGTCGTCCTGCCAGTAGCCGTCCTTCTCCTTGTACCAGTGTACCGTCTTCACCTCTTCGTTCACCCATTCACCCACATTCTCGTAGTGGATAGGTCTGCCACAGCTATCAAACTCGGCTGTAGCCATCACCTCCTCATAGGTACCTCGGTGCCATACAGGCTTCACTTCGGAGGTGACTTCCTTACGGAACATGAAGCCACGGCCATGACGCTTGCCTTGTTGCAACTCGCCAATGTAGAAATGGCACTCGTCGTAGGCGAGGATACCCATACCATGGGGTAGTCCCGTGACGGAGTCCACCTCGCCTTTATAGCGCAGGGCCTCGTTGTCAGGGACTGTACTCCAAGAATGGTTGCTGGGATCGAAATACATGCTCGATGGCAGGATTACAGTTTCTGCTCTACCTCAATCTCAGTGAAGGTCTCGATGATATCGCCGACCTGGATGTCGTTGAAGTTGACAAGTGAGATACCGCACTCCAGACCTGTTGCCACCTCCTTAGCATCATCCTTGTAACGCTTCAAGGCACCAATGGCAGCGGTGTGGATAACGATACCGTCGCGGATAACGCGAGCCTTGTCCTTCGCGTGTACCTTACCATCGGTAACAAGACCACCGGCAACGGTACCCACCTTCGAAATCTTGAAGACTTGCTTCACCTCAATCTCACCAGAGACAATCTCCTTCTTCACCTTGTCAAGCATACCCTGCATGGTGCTCTTCACATCGTCGATAGCGTCGTAGATGATAGAATAGGTGTTGATTTCCACGCCCTCACGGTCAGCAGCACGACGTGCATCGGCAGAAGGACGTACCTGGAAGCCGATGATGATAGCCTCTGAAGCGCTGGCCAGCATGACGTCGTTCTCTGAAATCTGACCTACGGCCTTCGAGATGACGTTGACCTGTACCTTCTCAGTAGACAGCTTGATGAACGAGTCAGACAGGGCCTCGATAGAACCATCGGTATCACCCTTAACGATGATGTTAAGCTCATGAAACTCACCCAGAGCGATACGGTGTGACAGCTCGTCAAGACCGAGCTTCGTAGTAGTACGCAGGCTCTGCTCACGCTGTAGCTGGATACGCTTGTTGGCGATTTCGCGGGCCTCCTGCTCGGACTCCATTACGTGGAATGAGTCACCAGCAGTAGGAGCACCGTTCAGACCCAAGATGATGGCGGGTTCAGCAGGACCGGCCTTCTCGATGCGCTGGTTACGCTCGTTGAACATGGCCTTGACCTTACCCCAGGCAGTACCTGCGATAACGACATCACCAACCTTCAGCGTACCATTCGATACGAGGACAGTAGAGACATAGCCACGACCCTTGTCGAGTGACGACTCGATGATAGAACCTGTAGCCTTGCGGTTAGGATTAGCCTTCAGGTCGAGCATCTCAGCCTCGAGGAGCACCTTCTCCAACAGCTCGTAGACACCCTGTCCTTTCTTGGCGCTGATCTCCTGGCACTGGTACTTACCGCCCCAGTCTTCTACCAGCAGGTTCATGTTGGCCAAGTCCTCACGAATCTTGTCGGGGTTGGCACCGGGCTTATCAATCTTGTTAATGGCGAACACCATAGGAACGTTAGCAGCCTGAGCATGAGCGATAGCCTCCTTGGTGGTAGGCATCACAGAGTCGTCGGCAGCCACAATGATGATAGCGATATCCGTCACCTGAGCACCACGGGCACGCATAGCCGTGAAGGCCTCGTGACCAGGAGTATCGAGGAAGGTGATGCTATGACCATCCTTCAGCTTCACATTATAGGCACCGATGTGCTGGGTGATACCACCAGCCTCACCAGCAATCACGTTGGTATTGCGGATGTGGTCGAGCAGCGAGGTCTTACCATGGTCTACATGACCCATCACCGTTACAATCGGAGCACGTGTGACGAGATCGTTCTCATCATCCTCCTCCTCAGTGATGGCGTTCTGTACCTCAGCAGAGACATATTCAGTGGTGAAACCGAACTCGTCAGCCACGATATTGATGGTCTCAGCATCCAGACGCTGGTTGATAGACACCATGATACCAATAGACATACAGGTTCCGATGACCTGGTTGACACCCACATTCATCATGGTAGCCAACTCAGAAACCGTCACAAACTCGGTGAGCTTCAGCACCTTGCTCTGTGCTGCCTCTGCTGCCATTTCCTCGCTCATGCGCTCAGCGACAGCGTCACGCTTCTCACGACGATATTTGGCACCCTTCTTGTTCTGGTTCTTAGAGGTGAGACGAGCCAAGGTCTCCTTGACCTGACGTGCTACAGCCTCATCATCCACCTCCAGCGGCTTCTGGATGGGGCGGTTCTTCTTGTTCTTCTTGCCCTGACCCTGCTGCTGGTTGTTGTTCTGCTGCTGACGGTTGTCCTTATTTTTATTCTTGCCTTGCTGGTTAGCCTGCTTGGCAGCTGCCTCGATATCCACCTTGTCGGTACGGATGCGCTCACGCTTGCGGCGCTCGCCAGCAGCCTTCTCCTCACGCTCCTTGCGACGCTCTTCCTTAGACTTCTTCTTAGGACGCGTGCTCTGGTTGAGCGAGTCAAGGTCAATCTTACCTACCACATTCAGTTGGGTGGCAGGTTTCATGAAGTCACCAGGGGTCTTGGCCAATGCTGGCTCGTTGCTAACAGCGGCCTCTTCATCCATCTCCTCGTCGTCGTCATCTTCAACGACAACGGGCTCTGGCTGCTTGACAGGCTTGGCGACAGGTGCCTCAGGCTTTTCCTCCTTTTTTACTTCCACGGGGCTCTCGGCAGCAGCCACGGGGGTGGGCTCTGGCTCCTTGACAGGTTCCTGAGCAGGTGCGGGTTTGGGCTTACCAACCTGAGAGAGGTCAATCTTACCCAGCGTCTTCAAGCCAGTGCGCTGTTCCAGCATCTCTTCTGTCTTGGTGACTGCTTTCTCGACTTTTTCAGCCTTTTCAGCCTTCTCGACCTTCTTCTCCTTGACCTTCTTGGTAAACATCATATCGGCCTGGGTCTTCACAGCCTTATCACTGCTGAACTCATCGACCAGTGCCTGATACTGTTCGTCGGAAATCTTGGTATTGGTCGTCGCATCGTCGCGAATTTCGCCCAAACTGCTCTTCTTCTTTAGGAAATCAACTGCCGTTTGAAGTCCTATATTCAGTTCTGATAATACTTTATTTAAACGTACTCCCATTAACTCTTAACTCTTAATTCTTAATTCTTAACTTTACTCAAACTCTGCACGGAGTACTTCCAACAGATGGTCTACAGTCTCTTCTTCCAGGTCAGCCTTCTCGATGAGCATCTCACGAGGAGCGTTGAGCACTGCCTTGGCAGTATCCAGACCGATAGCCTTGATGGCGTCGATAATCCACTGGTCGATTTCGTCAGAGAACTCGTCGAGGTAGATATCCTCATCAGCCTCACCCTCGTTAACTACACGGAAAACATCAATGGTGTACTCTGTCAGCATAGAGGCGAGCTTGATGTTCAGACCACCCTTACCGATAGCCAGAGAAACCTCCTCAGGCTGCAGGTAAACCTCGGCCTTGTGCTCTTCTGGGTTCAGTGTGATGCTGGTAACCTTAGCGGGTGACAGGGCGCGCTGGATGAACAGCTGCATGTTGCTTGAATAGTTGATGACGTCGATGTTCTCGTTGCACATCTCACGAACGATACCGTGAACACGGCTACCCTTGACACCGACGCAAGCGCCTACTGGGTCGATACGGTCGTCATAGCTCTCGACAGCCACCTTGGCACGCTCACCCGGCATGCGGGCAATGCGACGGATAGTGATGAGGCCGTCCTGAATCTCAGGAACCTCAGCTTCGAGCAGACGCTCCAGGAACAGAGGGCTGGTACGAGAGAGGATGATGCGAGGATTGTTGTTCTCGTTCTGTACCTCCTTCACGATGGCACGAACAGTCTCGCCCTTGTGGTAGTTGTCGGCAGGAATCTGTTCCTGTTTGGGCAAGTGGAGCTCATTACCCTCATCATCGATGAGCAATACCTCACGCTTCCACATCTGGTAAACCTCGGCGCTGACAACCTGACCAACCTTATCCTTGTACTTGTTGTACAGTGAGTCGTGCTCCAGCTCCAGAATCTTGGAAGCCAGCGTCTGGCGCAGGTTCAGGATGGCACGACGGCCAAACTTCTGGAAGTCTACCTCCTCAGAAACCTCCTCACCGACCTCGTAGTCGGGCTCAATCTTCTGAGCCTCAGTGAGTGAAATCTCCTTGTTCTCGTCCTGTACCTCACCGTCAGCAACGACGATACGGTTGCGGTGAATCTCAAAGTCACCCTTGTCAGGGTTGACGATGACGTCGTAGTTCTCATCAGAACCGAACATCTTGGCAATCACGTTGCGGAAACTCTCCTCCAGCACGCTCACCAAGGTAGTACGGTCAATGTTCTTTGTCTCTTTAAATTCCTGGAAGGTCTCAATCATTGATGGACCCTTCACACTTTTTGTTGCCATAATTTATTATTTTATTTTTTCGTTTTTTCGATATTCCGAGGCTGCGAACCTTTATTTGAAGTTCAGCAGATACTTGCAATACTTAACAGCATTGACAGCAAAGGTCTTGTCAACCTCTACCAGTACGGGGCGCTTCTTGCCTTCTACCTGCTGCTTCTCCTTGACAGTCACAGTAAACAGGCTGCCATCTTCGCTGACTTCCTTCAGGATGCCTTGTAACTTCTTGCCATCAGCAGCAAGAACTTCTACGTCTTTTCCAACGTGGTTGCGGTATTGCTCAATCACCTTGAAAGGCTGGCCAATACCTGCAGAACCTACCTCCAATTCATATTCGCCAAGCTCCTCGCCGAGCTTCTCCTGCAAGAAGCGGCTCAGGTCGGCACAGTCTTCAATCCATACCCCGTCGGCATGGTCAATCTCAATGACGATGCGGTCATCGTCGGTCATCTCTACATCTACCAAATAATAGTCGCCCTTCGCGAGCCACTCATTCACTGCGGTCTTAATGACGTTGTTGTCTATCATATTTACGTTGTTAATTAAAATCAAAGAATGAGAGGCTTCGTAAAGCCCCTCATTCCTCTGAACGGGTGCAAAGGTACGCATTTTTTGTGAATGCTGCAAGTATTTTGCTGATTTTCTTTCCTTTAGCCCTATAAATTAGGTGTTTTCCTGTTGCTCTTCTTCCACAAACTGGCGGATAGCGGCTACCAAGGCATCGTTTTCCTCTGGCTGTTGTGCCGAGATGCGGAAGTGTCCTTTGGAGAGTCCATAGAAGTTATAACAGTCGCGAATCAGCATGCCATGTTCATGGACAAGGTATTTCTTCAATGTCTCAGCAGAGCCGTCGCTTAGCTCACAGAGCATATAGTTGGTCTTGGTCTCAAAGACACGGATGCCCTTAATCTTTCGCAACTCACTACGCAAGCGTTGGGTCTCGATAAGATAGGCATTGAGGTCGCTGATGGCGGGTTGTCCTTGTTGGATAAGGAATTTACCTGCCTCGATGCTGAGGGCTGGTACTGACCACGGGTGGCGCAAGGCACGCAACAGCATGATGGTACTGGGGTGGGCGGTGATATATCCCAGTCGCAGACCAGGCACACTGTATTTCCTACTCAGGGAATGGATGAGTATAACGTTGGGTAATCCCTGCATGTCGCGCGCTTCCAGCAGTGGCTCTTTGGTAAAGGTGCCGTACGACTGGTCAACGACAAAGGTATAGCGTGGTGAGCGACGTACCACATAGTCCACAAATCCTTTCTTCAGCACATTACCTGAAGGGTTGTTAGGATTACACACCCAGTAGATGCGGTCTTTGGGCAGCGATGTCACGTCGTCACCACTCTCAAAGGTAAGGACATGCTTGTGCAATCGACAGGCATCGGCATACTCTGAATAGGTGGGTTGCGGGATGATAGAACAGCTATGGCGGAAGAGCTGGGCAATGATATAGATAGCCTCTGTAGCACCATTGGTCACCATCACACACTCTGGCGAGATGCCCAACTGGTGGGCTATCAGCTTCTCCAACTGGCGTGGCTGCGACTCTGGATAATGACCAATCACGTCGAGATGTTCCATGAGATATTCTTTCAGCGCACTATGGTCAGCATGCTGATAGATGGTGGTGCTGAAATTCATCTGCACCAACTCATCATAGCGATATCTATCATCTCCGTGTCCGTCTATCATTTCCTTATCTGTATAGTCAGCGTATCTGTGTCAAAGGTAATACCTTCGTGTTCGATGAAGGTGTTCAGCACACCTTGGTCAGCCAACTGTCGAGGAGTGCCGACGTGTAGCTGTTCGGGAGTCATCAGCCAGAGCATGTCTGCCAGCTGCAGGGATATCTCCACATCATGCGTCGAGAGGAAGATGGTCTTCTGCTCGTCATGAGCCAGCCGTCTCAGCAACTGCAACAGTTCCACCTTACTGGGATAGTCGAGGAAAGCGGTAGGTTCATCCAGATAGATTACGGGTGTCTGCTGAGCCAAAGCCTTGGCAATCATCACCTTCTGACGTTCGCCATCGCTGAGCGACTGCACCAGACGACTGCGCAACGAGTCGATGCCTACCAGTTGGATGGATTCGTCAACGACGTTTCGGTCATCCTTCGACAACACACCCCAAAAGCCTGTATAGGGGGCTCGTCCCATAGCAACCAACTCGGCGACCGTCATATTCCGAATGTGTGGCTTTTCTGTCAATACTACACCTATCAGACGACTCAGCTCTTGGTCAGAATAGGTGGAGAGTGCTTTTCCTTGTAGCAGTACGTCACCACCTAATGACGGCTGAAAGGTAGACAGCGTACGTAGCAGCGTCGATTTGCCGACACCATTTCTGCCCAGCAGACAGGTCAGTTCACCACTGTTGATGACGCCGTTCAGCTGAGTAGCCACAGTTCTTTCTCTACCTTTATTAGTGTATCCGATGCTTAGGTTTTGTAGTATGACACTTTCCTTCATGCCACAAAAGTACGAAATTATATGGAATAACGAGCAATAAGTTCGGAAAAAATTTCATTTTTGCATAATAATTCTGCATTACCCGTCATGATGAGCTGCTTGCGGGCACGTGTCATTGCGACGTTGAGCTTGCGGTCTATCGTATGCCCCTCTTCCTCAAAACAGTTGGAGGTCAGGAAGTCGAGTTCAGCATCATTCTGAACTCCCGTTGAATAGATGATGACATCGCGCTGGGAACCCTGATAGCGCTCTACGGTGTCGATGCTTATATCTTCCAGCTGGGGCAACCCCAACAGCGCTATCTCTCTGTGTATCATCGCTATCTGGTGGCGATAGGTCACGATGACGCCTATGCTACGGGCAGCATCAAAATGCTCACTGCCTATCTGACGATAGAGACGACGCAGCACGTCGACCACCAAAGAAGCCTCGGACTGTTGACAGTTGAGAGTTGACAGTTGATAGTTGACAGTTGACAGTTGACAGTTGCTTGGGAGAAACAATACTCGATGCTGCTTGAGCTGGTCATCAAGCGCATCTTCCGAAGGCTCATTGTAGTCTAACCGCTCTTCTATCTGATGAGGACAAGGTACTGGTTGCAGTTGCTCTTGCTGATAGAAAAACGCATTAGGAAAAGCTGCAATATCCGGATGCATGCGGCCCTGGCGCTGAAGGATGCCTACAAACTCTGTGCGCCCTGCCTCTCGCTCCTGTCGGAGCAGGCGCTCAAAGAGCGATAGGCGACAGCCATGCAGTCGTGGCTCATCATCAGGCTGTGCCACTACGGCAGGCAACTGCTTATGGTCGCCAATGAGAATAAAGCGGTCGATGCTGTCTGACGAGAGCAGTCCAACGATATAGGGTTCCAGAATCTGGGAAGCCTCATCAACGATACAAAGTGAGAAGTGCTTCATAGTCAGCAGGAAAGGACGTGTCAACAAGGTCAGCGTGGTGCTGACAATGATGGGCACACGCTCCAATCGCTGACGGATATCGCCTAATTTGGGTTTCTCGCTGAAAGCACTGCTCAACAGGCGATGGGCAAAGCGAGGGTCGCAGTTGGCCTCACTACCCAGTCGCAGATAGTCCTGTCCACTCTCTTCCAGCATGGCACAGATCTCATCGACAGCACGATGGGTGTAGGCGGTCAATAAAAGTTGAGAGTTGATAGTTGACAGTTGACAGTTTAATTCTTCTTCCACTAAGAAGCGGAGGGCCATTGAGGTCTTGCCTGTTCCTGGAGGACCTTGCAACAGGAAATAGTCACGTGCTTGTTTGGCACGCAACAAGATGTCATCGTAGGCAGGATGATAGGAGCGGGAGAGCTGTTGCGAAGTATCCTGACGGGGCGCAAGAGTACCCATTAGCAAGTCGCGCTTCTTAGAAGATGCTCCACAGAAAGCCATCAGACTACGAAGTGCTGCCGTCGTGGTAGCATCCGAAGTGGCAGGTTCGATAGCATAGCTCTCTTTGCGAAGAATATCAGGGGTTTCCTGTTTGTTGTCGTTAGGCCACACCACTATCTCCTCATCGTCGATGCGTTCTATCATACCTTTATTTAATATATGATGACAGAGGTCAGAGTCACCATCCTTGCGGTAGTAATAAACCATATCGCCTCGACGCAACTCTTCGTCGGTGTCTTGCGTCAGACGCTGGGCAAACTGTTCTCTGAAAATAAACGTCACCATGCGTTCCAGATAGTCTTGTTCTGTTGCAGACAGACTGTGCAAGGGACGTAGCGTACGTTCTATTTCTGGGCACACATAACGATGGAAGAAGTCTGCCTTCTCTGGTCGCTGCAATAGTATGTCGGGTTGTAGCTGCGACAACACAGAAGAGAACCCTTTGCGGGCAATCTTCATTTCCAGGGCCACGATGAGATTGCGCAGATGGATAGCCTCACGGAATAAGGCGTCGTTATTAGCAACATCCAGCAACCCTTCACAGGCAGGATATTTCGAATAGAGCAGTCGGATATCCACGCTATCAGCATCCAACTGGAAGTTATAGCGCAACACTCCATAATAGAGCAACACCTGTACAAAGTGAGCTTCTCTATACCCTATCCACTTCTTACCCGACTTCTGCTCCACCAGCAACCGCATATCGCTGGTCATCAGGTCGACACGGCCTCGCAGACCTAACGCCCTACAGACAAACGAAGGCTCCAGCAATGCCTTGTCGCGGTCATATTCGACAAACAACTCATCCACTGCCTCGCGGATGTTAGCCACCTGGCGCTGAGCGTCAGTCTTGAATTTTACAGGATTAAAGTCCTCGCAGGTACAGAACTGCAGCGCCTGTTCACTGAACGAGGTGCGCAGCATGTCGCCAAAATCAGCCTCCTGGTCATGGATAATCTGGTCCAGCGCCGTACCCGCAAAGTTACCTAACAGGATGGGAGACGTGTTTGCCGAGGGTTTCAGGCGATTGATGAGATACGCCAGCGGATGGTGTCCATAGTCTTGGAAGCAAACAGCGATGGTAGAGATGTCTACCAGCACGTCGGGCTCCACCACCTGAAGCCCATCGTCCAGCACGCTTACCTTCAATCCCTCAAACAGGTCGTTTTCTTCCATGCTACAAAGGTAGCCCTTTTCAGCAAATAGGTATATTACTCCACCTTAGAAGTCATCTGGTTGCGCAGACCCTTATAGCCTGTCAGGTAAGCCTTGGCAGAACCGAAAGAGAGGAACATGTCCAGACGGACGGGCAGATGGTTCTGGTCGTCAGTGATGTAGAAGCGGATAAGCTCATGGTTCTTGCCGTTTTCACGCTCGATGAACGAGAAGACGAGGCAGCGGAACTTGGTTTCGCTGTTCTTCATCTTTACATTGGTGATACCATTGTACTTCAGCCATGAATTGGCAATGCTTGATGCATCAGCAATGGGGAGGGGTATCTTGTCGCCAACCTTCAGCGTTGAGGCGTCAAAGTTGCGGGCACGCAGATAGACGCTCATCATGTCGTAGATGCAGTCTTTATACTCTGACTCCTTCCAATAATGTTCGCCACGGCTGTCAATCTCGTGCTGTTTGAGGTGGCAGTTACCTTTGGGATAGCTGTACCAGAGCTCATCGACATAGTAGCGCTTGCCTTCACGGGCACCCTTACGGAAATAGAGTGGGGCAAGGTCCATCGTTGTATAGCTGAGCAGCGTGTCACGCATGACGAACATGTTGTCCAGCTTGCTGTTACCACGGGTGATGAGGCTACAGCGGAAGGCGTCTTGGCCATTGAAAGTCGACTGCACAGTAGACATAGATGCAGTACCTACCTTCATCCATACGAACTTCCAGTTGAAGTAGAGGTCGTAGCCTACAAACTCGCCTGACTTAAAGGCCTTATTCTCAATACCACACTGGGCAAACGATGACATGAATGTCATGGCGAAAACCCATAATACGATAAATCGTTTCATATCTATTATTTCTTAATTCTTAACTCTTAACTCTCACCTCTCACCGCTTGATATATACTATACCCAACTTGGCAGCACGCTCGGCATTGCGGTTCTTCCTCTGCTGCTTTTTATCCGACTTCTTCTTGGCGAGGGCTGATGGCTTCTGCTGGTTGAGCGGCTTTTCCATCAGGTTCCACGATAGCGTGATATCAAACTTAGCCTTGGTCTCTATCTCACGGGAATAGTAGTAGACGGCTTCTGCCTGTTGGTCGGCATCATAGTTACCAGTATCCCATATACCGTTGTCATTGCGGTCTATAAAGGCTCGGGCGTAATAGGTGCCAGGCTTGACATAGTAGAAGGCGACAGTATGGTCGGCATCCATCTTGCTTGTTTCCAGGACTTTGTCGCCTTTGTCAAGGAGCTGTACGACGACAGCAGCACTGTCAGCATAGCCACTGATGTCAAAGAAGAGCGTAGCATAGTCGTCAAGTGTCTTGACCTTGATGCCTTGTTTATATGGCTTACATGCCTTGCCGTAGATGTCGATAAAGGCGGCACTGTCAACCTCAAAACTGTACTCCCCTCCTGAGCGCCAGTCGACAACCATCTCATAGCTGCGCAAGAGGCTGTCTTTCTGGTGGAATTCATAGTTAGCGCGATACCAGAGGGTGTCAATCTTTGTGTAGAGATGGACGGCGGCTGTATCCACCATAGCTGGTGGCGTGGGTAGCTCAATCAAGATGGAACGGTTGGGGTCCATAGCCTGTGGGGCATTGAACTTGACCTCTAAAGGCTTGACAGGATAGATGCTGTCGTAGGGCTCTTCACGTTTACGCTTCTTCTCCTGCAACTTGAACCATGTCTCGTATTCCTTTTGCTGAGTCTTCAGGCGCTTGGCATAAGGGGTCTTGGCCAGTGCCTCAATGGTATCAGTCTTCGACACCAGCTGTCCTAATGAGTCAGTCATCATATAAGTCATCTCAAAGGACAGCGTGTCTTGGTTGACCAACAGCGTGTCGCGCAGCCAGTAGGTGATAGAGTCTTTCTTGGCACTGCTTTCTATGACGAAGGCCTCATCGCTGTTGAAGTTGAGTCCGTGGATGACGGGCAACTGCTCATTGCCATAGCTGAAAAATACCTGTATGCGGTCGGCATCCTTACGTTCTGTCTTCAGCAGATAGCGGTCTGTCAGCTTCTCTTGGAAGGCGGTCAGCACGATATCATCCGGATAGTAGTGCATATAGTGTATCTGCTGGATGCTGTCAATATGCAAGGTGTCACGCCAGATGGTGTCTTGACGCATATCGGGCTTGACAGTAGGTCTGTAGGTGTCGTGTGAGAAGGCTATCATCTCACTCTTCTGCGTGAACTTGTAGTTGCCGTCAAGATCCTGCAAGGCATAGATACGGTACTCACCATCGGCAATACCCTTGATGACGAAATGGCCGTTGGCATCTGTACGAGCTACACGTAACAGGGGCTTGGTACGGAAGGCAGAGTCTGCCAAGTCATTATACAAGCCAACGAGTATGCCTGATACAGGGTCTAAGTTCTCAGCACTGAGCACATGACCTGATACTTCGAGGGTATCAGCCTGTTCACCAGTGGAGAAGGTGAACGTATAGTTACCCATCGGATTATCCTCGTTGTTGTCGGTGATGGCATCGCTGAAGTCGATGGTATACGTCATATCAGGCTTTAGCGTGTCTTTCAGCTGCACCACAATCTTCTTACCCTTGGCAGCTATCTCAGGCGTCTCCAGCTGAGGTGGTGAGATGGTGACGTTCTGCGTGGGGTCAGCAAGTTTGATGAACTCATCGAAATAGATGGTCACCTTTTTCGCCTTTATTCCTGTCGCCTTGTCAGCAGGGAGACTACCGAGGATGCGGGGAGGGTCATCGTCATACCAACCGCCATCGGGTGAACCCATGCGGGCACAACCGACAGCCAATAGCAAACAGCTAATAGCCAAGAGCCAATAGAATTGCTTCTTCATGCGTTCAACTTCAATAACTGTTCGATATGTTCGCGTGAATTGCTCAGACGAGGCACTTTGTGCTGTCCGCCCAACTTACCTTTCAGCTTGAGCCAGTCATTAAACAGGTTGGGACGGGCCACAACGATTTCTAGGTGTTGCAGGGTGATGTTTTTATAGCGCTTGGCCTCGTAGTCACTGTTGATTTCCTGCAGACGCTTGTCCAGCAGGGCAGCAAACAGTGCTAACTCTTGAGGGGGCTTGGAGAACTCGATGAGCCACTGATGGCGACACTTGGCATTCTGGTCCATAAACACAGGAGCAGCAGTATATTCCCTAACCTCTGCACCCGTCTGTTCACAGGCGTAGGCCAGTCCTTGTTCGGCATTGTCTACTATCAACTCTTCACCAAAGGCATTGATGAAGTGCTTCGTGCGACCAGAGATAAAGAACTTATAAGGATTGGTAGACGTAAACTGGATGGTGTCACCAATCTCGTAGCGCCACAATCCACAGCTGGTGGAGATAATCATCGCGTAGTTCTTGCCGGTCTCGACACCCCACAAAGGTACAATGTCACCTCCATCTATGGGTCGGAACTCATAGAACACGTCATAGTCCAACATCAGCATCATGGCCTTGTCGGCAGGGTCGTCCTGTAGTCCAAAGAAGCCCTCGCTGGCATTATAGGTCTCCATATAGTGCATGTTGGGCGAGGTTATCAGCTGCTCATACTGTTTGCGGTAGGGCGTGAAGGCCACACCACCATGGAAGAATACCTCAATGTTGGGCCACACCTCTTCCAGATGTGTCTTACCCGTCAGCTCCATCATGCAGTTCAGCACAGAGAGCATCCATGAGGGCACGCCACTGATATTGGTGACATTCTTGTTCATGGCCTCACGGGCAATACGTTCGCGCTTTACTTCGAAATCACTCAACAAGGCTGTCTCCTTCTTGGGTACGCGTACCAGATTGACCAGAGGATTGATATTCTCTATGAGAATGGCGCTGAGGTCACCCACCAGCGAACTGGCCACATTATAATTAGGTGCATGACTACCACCCAGAATCAAACCCTTGCCATCAAACATCCTTGACTTGGGATTGTTGCGGAGATAGAGCGCCACAGAGTCACGTCCGCCAGCATAATGGATTCTCTGCAGACCTTCGTCACTGACAGGAATGAACTTCGACTTGTCATTAGTGGTACCACTCGACTTAGCATACCATCTGACACGTCCTGGCCATAGCACATCCTTCGTGCCATGACGCATACGGTCGATGTCCCCCTTCAGCTCCTCATAGGTGTTGACAGGCACCATCTTGACGAAATGCTCGTAATCCTTTATGCTGTCAAAGGCATGGTTCCTGCCGTATTCTGTATTTTTAGCGGTATGAATCAGATGATTCAGCACTGCACGCTGCAGCGCCTCTCCACCATTCAGATGCTTCTCCAAAGCCTTCTGACGGGGTACGAATACCTTTCCAATAATCTGAGTCAGACTCATATCATTACGCAATTTAGGTGCAAAAATACGCATTTCCCTCGTAATGTGGGAAAAAATTACGTTTTTTTATATAATAGCCTATTCTGCGAAGGCGGCTGCCTCTGCCTCAGCGATGATTTCTTCACGTGTCTTCTCACGTGGCGTGGCGGTAATATCGTCGAGGGTCAGCTCGTCATCCAGATTGATTTGATGCTGTGAGATAGCATCAGACACAACAGGCTCTGCTGGCTCCTTAGCCTGCTCGACGATAAAATCTTGCTGCTCTTCTTCCAGCTTCTCCAAATCGGGGGCAGCCATGACGGGCTCCTCTTCCATCTTGGTACGGTCGGTTTTGACAGCGAAGATGGCATCAATGAACTGGGGTTCACGACGCAGTTGCTGCAAGGTGGCTTTGCTGGCCTTCTGCTGACTCTCCTTCTTGGAGAAACCAGTACCTTTACAACCTTCCAATCCTTCGATAAACACCTGAACAGTGAATACGGGACTACCATTCTCGTCACGCGTCTGCTCCAAATCGCGAAACTCCATCTTGACACGATTCTTCTGACTCCATTCGAGCAGTTTCGACTTGAAGTTCACCTCCTTATAGGCTACCTTGTCGATATTGATGAGTTGTGTCAAGATGCGTCGCTCCATAAAACGCATGCAGGCAGCATAGCCACGATCCAAGTAGATAGCACCTACCAGTGCCTCAAAGGCGTTGCCGTTCATATAGCTGTTATGGGAATTGGAATGACCTGCCGACATGATGAGCTGGTCGATACCCATCTCCTGAGCCAGCTTGCCCAAGGTTTCACGACTGACGAGCTTGGAACGGGTATTGGTAAGGAAACCCTCACGCTTACCCTCGAAATGACGGTAGACGATGTCGCCAACGACAGCATCCAGTACGGCATCACCCAGGAATTCCAGACGTTCGTTGTTCTGTGGACGTCCCTTCTCGTTACGTCGCCCTACACTCTTGTGCAACAGGGCTTGTTTGTAAAGACTGATATTGTGGGGATAGAAACCCAGAATACGGTAAAGAGCAGAAAAAAGCTCCTTCTCCTTGCGGAAAGGGAGCTTTATACTGTCAATGATATTGTTAACCCACATACTTCTTAAATACCACGCAGGCATTATGACCACCAAAGCCGAAGGTGTTGCTGAGACCAGCACGAACTTCGCGCTTCTGGGCCTTGTTGAATGTGAAGTTCAGATTGTAGTCAATCTCTGGATCATCGTCGCCCTCCTCGTGGTTAATTGTGGGAGGAATGATGTCGTTCTGAACAGCCAGAACAGTGACCATAGCCTCTACTGCGCCAGCGGCACCCAGCAGGTGACCCGTCATAGACTTGGTAGAAGAGATGTTCAGCTTGAAGGCAGCATCGCCGAAGACCTCCTTGATGGCCTTAGCCTCAGAGATGTCACCAACGTGTGTGCTGGTTCCGTGAACATTGATATAGTCAATCTCGTCAGGCTGCATACCAGCATCCTCCAGAGCGTTCTGCATCACGAGCTTAGCACCCAGACCCTCAGGATGAGAAGCGGTAATGTGGTGAGCATCAGCGCTCATACCAGCACCAACCATCTCAGCGTAGATCTTAGCACCACGAGCCTTGGCGTGCTCCAACTCCTCGAGAATCAAGCAACCAGAACCCTCGGCCATGATGAATCCGTCGCGGCTGGCGCTGAACGGACGGCTGGCCTTCTCAGGCTCGTCGTTACGGGTTGACAGGGCGTGCATGGCATTGAAACCACCTACAC
>Ga0265298_10001854_pt1 | contig 30714 bp, 17 predicted proteins | sample AusTroGonzalo_MG_3_FD_193486 | JGI IMG/M metagenome (GOLD analysis project Ga0265298, IMG submission 193486) | Bovine rumen microbial communities from tropical cattle in Woodstock, Queensland, Australia - Gonzalo_01 | ecosystem: Host-associated > Mammals > Digestive system > Stomach > Rumen ... | reverse complement strand
CCAGCTGTTTCGCCGGATTGGCGGAAAGGCATTTCACAGCTTCGGCCGGCGTAAATCCGAATTTCTCCGTCATATTGAAAAACGCACGGTTCATGGTCAGGGACGAGCCGACGATCTGGCCGTCGGCCTCGAGACGCGCCAGCTCGCCTTCCCGGATGATGTAAGGCCGTCCGGCATCGAAGAAACGTCCGACGGGCAGCCCCGCCCCCTGCAGACTGTCCGTGATCGCGATGATATGATCGGCGCCTGCGGCACGGCGGGAGAGCTTCACCAGTTCCGGCGGCACATGCAGACCGTCCATGATGATCTCTTTCATCACGCGGTCGTCGATCAGCGCCAGGTCGGTCACGGCCGGATGCCGCACACCGAGCGGAGCGGACGGCACATCATAGGCATCGAAAAGATGGCAGACCTGGGAGATGCCGGCCTCGACCGCGGTTTCGAAAAACTCCGGCGGACAGTCGGAATGCCCCAGCGACATGGTCACGCCGGCGGACCGCATCAGCCGGATGACCTCGAGCGCGCCCGGCAGTTCCGGCGCGATCGTCATCAGTTTCAGCGTGCCCTGCGCGGCATCGAGATATTCCTGCGCCTGGACCGGATCGGGATTCCGGATCTGATCTGCTTTCATGCCGCCGCCGAAACGGGCGGAGAGCCACGGACCTTCCAGATGCGCCCCGGAGATCCGCGCGCCTTCCGGCGGAGCCTGCACCAGCCTGCGGATCATGCGCAGCCAGTCCAGAATCTCCTCATGCGGCGCGCAGGCATAGGCGGGAACCATGCGGACCGTTCCCTTGGAAGCGGCAAACGCGGCCATGCCGACCACCCCGGATTCGCCTTCTTCGACATTGTACCTGCCGATGCCGTGCAGATGCAGTTCGATGAATCCGGGCAGGATCCACGGTTCTTCCGGCACGGTCTCCTTGCCGAGTTCGAGACGGTCGATCCGGCCGGAGGTCCATTCGATCACGCCATAACCGGCACGTCCGCCGGCAACTATATTGCCCTGCAGTTTCATCGCTTCCACTCCTTTCGGTCCATAAATTCTTCAGCAATATATATTCGCCGGATATTTTTTCAAGCAGCGAAACGAAAAAGATATCTTTCGTATAAAAGCTTGATTTTTTCTGAATTTATGATATATTACCGGAAATTTTGGATTAATGATTTCTGTCCAATAGAAGGAAAGGATGGTCAATGATCGTGAACAAGAACCTTCTGCTGAAATGTCTGGCCGGAACAGCTCTGCTTTCCGGACTTCCCCTGGCTGCAGCAACGGTAAAAGCAGCCCCGAAATGTGCGTCCGGAATCCCCTCGGGAGCCATCACCTGTTTCTGGTGGATCGCGCCGGTCTGCGCCGTGGTGGCACTGCTGACGGCCCTGGTCTGCTACCGGCTGATGATCCGCTCGCCGAAAGGCAATGCCGCCATGGAAGAAATCGCCGGATTCGTGAAAGAGGGCGCGATGGCTTATCTGCGCCAGCAGTATTCCCGCGTCGGTCTGGTCTTCTTCATTCTCTTTGTGGTATTCGCATTTCTGGCCTTCATCGGTGTGCAGAACCCGTTCGTTCCGGTGGCCTTCCTGACCGGCGGTTTCTTCTCGGGGCTGTGCGGTTTTCTGGGCATGAAGACGGCCACGGCTGCCTCGAGCCGGACGGCACAGGGTGCAAGTGAGAGCCTGAACCGCGGACTGCAGGTCGCGTTCCGTTCGGGCGCGGTCATGGGCATGGTGGTGGTCGGCTTCGGGCTGCTGGACATCACCGCGTGGTTCTATATTCTCGACCAGCTGGTCTACACTCCGGAACATCTGGCCAACGGCCTCACGCTCTGGGGCATTCCGCTGATCAAGGCGGGAGACGTTACCGCAGATCACCGGCTGGTGGAGATCACCACCACGATGCTGACCTTCGGCATGGGCGCGTCCACGCAGGCGCTGTTCGCCCGTGTCGGCGGCGGGATCTATACGAAAGCGGCCGACGTGGGAGCCGACCTGGTCGGGAAAGTGGAAGCGGGCATTCCGGAAGACGATCCGCGCAACCCGGCGACGATCGCGGACAATGTGGGCGACAATGTGGGCGATGTGGCCGGCATGGGAGCGGACCTTTATGAATCCTACTGCGGTTCGATCCTGGCGACTGCGGCACTCGGTGCGGCCCTGCCGATCGCCTATCAGGACACGGTCATGCGCGTCAATGCGCCGATGATCGTGGCTGGGATCGGGATCATCCTGTCGATCATCGGCATCTTTGCGGTCAAATGCAAGGAAGGCGCTTCGATGAGCACCCTGCTGAACGCGCTGCGGGTCGGCACCTGGGGCAGCTCGATCCTGATCCTGGCCGCATGCGCGCTCCTCGCATATTTCGGCATCATCACCTGGGGTATTTTCGGAGCCATCGTTTCCGGCCTGATCGCCGGCGTCATCATCGGCTATTCCACCGAATACTACACCTCCGACGAATACAAGCCCACGCAGGAACTGGCCTCCCAGGCGCAGATGGGACCGGCGACCACGATCATCGACGGACTCTCGCTGGGCATGCTCTCTTCGGGCATTCCAGTCATCGCCACGGTCATCGCAATCCTCTGCGCTTTCGCGTTCTCCGGCGGTTTCTCGCAGGGAATGATTTACGGACTTTACGGCATCGGCTTTGCCGCGGTCGGCATGCTGGCCACCCTCGGGATCACACTGGCGACCGACGCCTACGGACCGATCGCCGACAACGCGGGCGGCAACGCGGAAATGTCCCACCTGCCGCCGCATGTGCGTGAACGCACGGATGCGCTGGACATGCTCGGGAACACGACCGCGGCCACGGGCAAAGGTTTTGCCATCGGCTCGGCCGCGCTGACCGCGATGGCGCTGCTGGCGGCGGAGATCCAGGAAGTGGAGATCTGGACGCGGAAAATCAAAACGAGTCCCGCGGACCTCATCGACAAACTCGACAAAGCCACGGACCATATACGGGTCTTCATCGACTATTACAACATCAACGTCATGAATCCGCTGCTGCTCTGCGGCATGTTCATCGGGGCGATGATGGCATTCGTGTTCTGCGCGCTGACCATGAAAGCGGTCGGACGCGCCGCGGGCCGGATGGTCGAGGAAGTGCGCCGCCAGTTCCGCGAACTGCCCGGCATCATGGAAGGAAAAGAACGGCCCGATTACGCAAGATGCGTGGAGATCTCCACCAAGGGAGCCCAGCATGAAATGATGCTGCCGGCCCTGCTGGCGATCGGCATTCCGATTCTGACCGGGCTGATCCTCGGCGTGGCGGGCATCATGGGTCTGCTCGCGGGCGGTCTGACCGCCGGGTTCGCGCTGGCCTGCATGCTCAACAATGCAGGCGGCGCCTGGGACAATGCCAAGAAGCACATCGAAAAAGGCAACTTCGGCGGCAAGAAACTCGCCGACGGCAGCAAGAACCCGACGCATGCGGCAGCGGTGATCGGCGACACGGTCGGCGATCCCTGCAAAGACACTTCCGGGCCGTCGCTGAACATTCTGGTCAAACTCATGAGCATGGTCGCGGTGGTATTCACCCCGGTGATCGTGAAATTCTCCCCGATTATTCAGGACCTGCTCGGGATCGCCAGCCGCTGATTCCTTTTTCCGTAAATCATAACTTCCGGCCGCCCCGTCCAATGCGGAGCGGCCGGTTTTTTATGGTCGTCAAGACAGGTCCAGCTGGTCCGCTGCCGCATTACGATTCCGTGAAATTTTTTGAAAAATCTTTTTTTGCCGCTTGACTTTAGTGAAATTTGAGTTATAGTTAAACTATTGATATAACAACATATAAAGGTTTTATTTATGAGTCCGGCACTTTACCTTCAGATTTCGGAAGATATCCTGCGTAAAATCGAGGATGGGAGCCTCCCCGTGGGAGGAACAGTTCCCAGCATTCAGGTCCTGCGCGAACAATACCGAACCAGTCACGTCACGGTCCTGCGGGCCTTCAAGGCACTTGCGGACAAAGGGATGATCCTGAAACGGCCGGGGATGGGTTATGTGGTGGCGCAGAAAGCGACCACAGTGCGGAAACTGCATTGTCTGGGCTGTCTTTTCCGGAATATCTCCAATCTTCCGCTGGACCAGTATTACAACAGCATCATGGGAACCATCCAGCAGGAATGCGCCGCGGCGGGGATCGGACTCTATTTTTCGGCGGCGGCCGCGAAAACCCTGCTCAAAGGCTGCAAGGATCCCGATGCGGTCCTCGCCGATGCGGAAGCCATGAGCAGTTTCGTGGACGGGTTCTTTGCCGATTCCTGGCTCCCCGATGACTGTATCAAAGAGATCATGAAAAGAACCGGCAAGCCCCTCGTCATGGTCAACCGTTCCGCTTCGAAAGGGATCGCTGCGGTTTATCCGGATCTCAAGGGCAGCCTCGAAAATCTGTACGGCACCTTGCAGCGTCTGGGATATGATTCCATCATTTGTGAAGATACCGGCGAATGGGATTATTACAACGATGTACGCTTGAAGATGCATGCGGAGGAAAAATCAAAGCACAGACTTCCGCGCGGCAGTTTCGGGATCATGGAACGGGTCAACTTTTTTTCCATGGATGAAATGCGAGAAAAACTGCTGCACGTGCTTTCCGCTGCCGGAAAAAAACACGTCTTTCTGGCTCCGACCGACAACGCGGCATGGAGTCAGATCCGCTGGCTCCGCGAAGCGGGTGTCGAGGTCTGCCGCGACTATGGCATGGTGGGATTTTTCGGGCTCGATTCCAGTTCACTGATCCCGAAATTGACCACGGTCAAGATCGACACGGAAGATCTTGGCAGAAAAGCTTTCGCGGCCATGATGAATCTGCTGGAAGGAAAGGAGATCAGGCAAACTGATCTGCTCGGCAATACGGAACTCAAATTCGGCGAAACCATCTGAAGTATTTTTTTTAACAACATAGAACAGGAGAAAAACCATGAAAAAAACAACGTCAGTCAAGTCCGTCAGGAAGCAAGGAAACCATTCTTTCACATTGATAGAGCTCCTCGTCGTGATCGCGATCATCGCGATTCTGGCGGGAATGCTGCTGCCGGCGCTGAACAAAGCCCGGGAACAGGCCAGGACGATCCAATGCCTGAACAACCAGAAACAGATCGGAACCGCGGCCGTATCCTATCAGAATGATTTCATCGGTTATCTGCCGGGTCTGAACAACGGAGGGTTGAAATTCTATTGTCATGAATCATGCTCCAAGTTCAACATGTTTCCTTTCAGAAATTTCCTGCATCTTTATTTCAATTATGCATTCCAATGGTGGAATGTCATGAATAATTATGGATTCAAGCCGGGGAACGTTGCGATCTGCCCGTCGGATACCCGGAACAACGAACATTACAAAGGAGCGGGCCATGCCAACAGTTACGCGACGAATTTTTACGTCAACTGGACGAATCCGACAACGTATGCCCAGATGCACCGCCCCTCACGGATGCGTCAGCCGTCCCAGTATATCTGGCTGCTGGAGAACCAGAATCCTACCTTTGGAGCCGGGTTGTTTTTCAGTGCGAACAATTATCCGATGAAAGCGGATGCAAACATCCAGGAAGGGATCGAGTTCCGGCACAACCGGAAGGCCAACGCCCTGTTCATGGAAGGTCACTGTGAAAGCGTGGATGTCGGCAAACTTCTCGGGACTTCCGGAAAATACGTTTACTCGACCAATCCGTAATAAAACAGCGCGGGAAGAAAGGGGAGATTGCCATGAAAACCAGAACCGTATTGCCGGCTTTGCTGCTGCTCGGATCATTCCTGAATGCGGCGGAATTCACCATTTCGGATGCGGACGTGAAGGCGGTCATCGACACCCGCGGCGGCGCTCTGAAAAAACTGTCCCTGAACGGCAAGGAACTGATCCCCCTTTCAGCGAAAGCCCTGAGTTTTACCGAAAAAGTGATGCGGTCCGAAGGAAAAAAAGCGATCCTGGAAGATTTTTCCAATCTGGATTTCACGCCCATTTCAGTTCGGAAAAATGAGATTGCCTTGAGCGCAGCCGGGGTGAAGAATTTTGACTTCCTGCGGATCACGAAACGCTATTCGGTCAAAGGCAATGAACTGGTTCTGGACGTAACACTGCAAAACCTGTCGGACAAGGTTCAAAGCGCCGGTTTCTGGGTCCGCACGATGCTGAGGCGCGACAACGGCATGGGAATGCGCAACACCTACTTCTACCCGGTAAACGGCAAATGGGTCAGCAGAACGCATCCGGGCGCCACCAGAAGTGATGAATGGTTCACCGCTCCGACCTCCGCCGCTGCCGGTTTTATGGGAAACGATGACAAGACCGGCTGTGTGCTGCTTCTGCCTCAAGACCGTCTCTGTGCCTTTTACAGCTGGTTTTCCGCCGACAAGGAAATTTCGACGCTGGAATATTTTCTCAAGGAAACGGAAATCCCTGCAAAAGGGACTTCCTCTTATCAGGTCAGGACGGTCCTTTCGGAAAACGTTCCCGCCGTGCTGGCGCAATATAAAAACCGACCTTTGCAGGAGGGAACGGGAAAAACACCGGTCCTGCTGGATTTTTATACAAAAGGCGACAAAGGCGTGACGCAGGTTTCCGGCGGGCATAATTATTTTATCCCCCCCGTGCAGACGCTGGACATCCGCGGCCGGCGGCAGTACTGCGACTCCGTCCGGGGAGTCAGGATCCCCGGCACGATCAAGGCGGATCTGATCTCGGTTTATCAGCTGGCCAACGGGGCGCCCGAATTCGATCATCCCGTGCCGTTCACTGTGGAGAAACTGGAATCCGGCGAGCAGCGCATCCTGGTTTCCGTTCCGGGGGTCAACAAAATCGGATATTATTATACCAAATTCAAAGACGGCTATGCCTGGAACACGCGGTCTTCCCGGAACCCGGTGTTCTGCGGCAGGGAAGATTTCGCATACCGCATCTGTTTCGACCGAAAACCGGAGAAATCCTACCCCGCTGAATTGTTCGAAGGCGGTCCCGACCTGGTGAACAACGGGTCTTTCGAAAAACCGATGGAGAAAGCCCCGTGGCCGGAGAGTTATTACTGGAGCTGGTATGTCCGCGACCGCAAGCTTTACCAGTGGGTCAGCGAAGGTCCGGACAACTCCAAATGCATCAAGGTCGTCCGCTGGAGAGATTCCACGCAATACAGCATTTTCCCGGTCTTTTTCCGTCCGGAAAAGGGCGTCAAATATACATTTTCCGCGGATTTGAAGGGAGAAAATCCGGAACGCCGCTGGCAGACCTGCATGATCGAATTCGAGAATTCTGTGCAAAAATCCCTGATCAAACAGCGGATCAGTGTCGCCCTCGGCAAAAATTCCTTCCCTTGGAAAAAGGTCGAACGTGCATTTTATCCGCCGGAAGAAGCCGGATATGGCATCGTCCGGTTCGGCATTTACAGTCCGGAGCAGACGCTCTGGCTGGACAATGTGAAAATCGTTCCGGAGGACTTCACCTACATTGCGCGTTCGCCGCTGGAAATGCTCCGCGACGAGCTTAAAGGCAGCTCTTATCCGGCCGTGGATATACTGGAGAAGATTTCCCACGAATATGTGACGCCGCACACGAAATGGCTGGCCGATCCGGCCGATCCCATGCCGGAGATCCTTTACCTGCCGCTGGGAACCAATCATCTGACCCTTTACACCGGCAAACGGCAGATCGTCGAATTCGCCCAGCGCATGAAGCTCAAATACCGTTACATTCCGCTGTTCCGCAAGGTGGACAGCGGCGGCGGCAGCTGGTATGTGACCTTCGGCAAAACGCTGGAACCCTACACCATCGCGCAGATCAAAGCGCTGACCGCCGCCCCGAAGATCATCATTGTCCAGTCCATCAACTTCAAAACGATGGTGCAGCAGGAATTTGTCGATCTGCTGAAAAAGTTCCAGCAGCAGGGCAGCGGGATCCTGTTCTACAACTGCGTCAACGTGCCCTCAGGACTGCTGGGAAAACGTATCGCACGGCCCGAAAACATCTTCGGGAGCGTCCCGGCTTTCCGCAAAGTTCCCTCGGGGCTCGTTGACCGGTCATGCACTGTTTACCGGAACGGCAAGTCAAGGGTCGTCTGTTTCCTGCGGAACAACAACGAACATTACCTCGAGTCGTATCTTTTCGCCTGCGTTCCGCCTGCTTTCGCGCAGGAAAAGTGTCCATCCTACGTCAGTGCCGATTTTCCGTATTGGGAATACATCTACGCGTCGGTGCTGAAAGCGCTCCGTTATGCAGCCGGCATCGAACCTGCCGTCAAGGCCGTTTCCAACCGGGATAAAAGCGTGATCCTCCAGGCGGCAAAGCCCGTCAAGGCGCTGCTGAAAGCGGAGATCAGAGATATGCACAGGCGGACGGTCTGCTCTTTCGAACAGAAACTTGAGCTGAAGTCCGGCGTCAACCAAATCGCACTGGACCTCCCTGCCCTGCCCGGCGGTCCTTACGTTGCCGATTACCGGGTCACCGATCCGGAAGGACGGGAATATGATTTCGGCGCGTTGAATTTCACTAATCCCGATCCTTACAAACTGAGCATACGCTTTGCCGATCCGGAAAAGGTTTTCGAACGCGGAAAGGAAATATCTGCGGAAGTCGGTATTGCGGGGAAAATTCCCGCGGGCACCGTTCTGACTTATGAGGTGGAGGACACCCGCGGCAGGATCGTCCGCAAAGCCGAAATCAAGGCTGAAAAGGTCACGAGGATCGCTTTCAGGATCGCGCCGCCGTACACCACGCTTTACCGTCTCCGTCTTTCCCTCAGAAACGGCAGATCGGAACTGGCAAGGGGCTTTGCGGAATTTTCGGCTCCAGCCAAAGGCAAGGATGTCACTCAGCTTGACGCGCTGGTCTGGATGGAACGGACGCCCTTCATGCAGCCATCTTCCGAGCTGGGCTTCACCATGTGGATCACCGGCCTCATGCAGGACAGCGAAAAGATGGGACGTCTGAAAGCTGTCAGCAATGCGAATATGGGCTACGTCATGTTCGGAGCCGGGAATGCGAATTACACTACCGCCCTCAAATACCGGGGCGACATTCCCAGCGATCCGGTCCGGAAACCCTGTTTTTCCGATCCGGCGCATTGGCAGAAAGTCGAGAATATCCTCCGTGAAAAGGTGAAATCGCAGCGGTTCCGCTATTACGGCATTGTCAACCATGAGATCGCGGACGAGGCATATCTGGGCAGCACGGTCTGTTATTCGCCCCACTGCCTGAAGGATTTCCGGGCCGAGCTCAAGCAGCAGTATGGCACGCTGGAGGCTTTGAACCAGGGCTGGGAACGCGGTTTCAAGTCCTGGGATGAAGTGGTCCCCGTGCAGATCAAAGAGGTGAACGGCAAGGAAAACCTGGCGCCCTGGCTGGACCACAAAATGTTCATGGCAAAAGTCTTTGCCTCGAAATGGGTCGGCAATACCGGAAATATTCTGCGAAAATATATGCCCGGCAGCAAGGCGGGCCTTTCCGGTACGCAGATCCCCGGATACAGTTATGACTGGGTCCAGCTGATGAAACATATCGACTGCCTTTCCTATTACGGCGGCATCCAGCGCAAAGCGGTCCACGATTTCGCGGCACCGGGATTTATCTCCGGCGCGTGGAACGGTTATGAACGGTCCGAAACCGTGAATGAATTCGCCCAGAGATCCGCGGTCTGGTCGGATATGCTTCTTGGCGCCAATCTGGTCAGCAACTTCGCCGCCGGATACGCATTCAACGGGGACCTCACCCCGATGCCCAATACGAAGTTCTATACGGACCAGGTCAATGAACTGCGCGGCGGGATCGACCGGGTCATCCTCAACGGAAATGAGGTCGGACGCGATATCGGCGTGCTTTATTCGCAGAGTTCGCTATTCGCCTCGATGGGCAGCATCGGCGGCGGCATCTGGCACAACTCCATGACCGGCTGGGCCGCTCTGCTGGAAGATCTGCAATGCGGTTATTTCTACTTGCCTTACGATTCCCTGGAAAAATCGGTTCCGGCGGCCAAAGTGATCGTCCTGCCGTGTGCCATTTCCCTTTCTCCGCGGGCGGTGGAAAACCTGCGGAAATTCACCGCGGCCGGCGGCATGGTCATTGCCGATTTTGCCCCCGGCTGGTTCGATGAACACGGCACAAGGTCCGGCGATCGCGGAGTGGAAAAACTGTTCGGCATCGACCGGAGCGGAAGTTTCCTTTCGACGGCCGCCTTTTCCACTTCCAGCCGCGCGGACGGCCCGATTCCCGCCATGAAGGGCGATTTCCGCCTCGGTGAAAAGGGGATCGCCGAAGCCGGAGCGAAATCCCTGGGCAGCGGGATCCTTTTCGTGAACCGGCATGGGAAAGGTTCCGCTGTTCTGCTGAATATCCTGCTCAGCGGGTATCAGGAAGTTTCCCTCGGCGGGGTCGGCGGCGAAAATACCACCGTCAGGAGCGGGTCCGCAGTTTTCTGTGAAAATATGCGCAGTCTTATGAAAGGGATCCTGGAAAAAGCCGGGATCGCCCCGGTCTGCACGGTCACCGACCTGAACTCCGGCAAACCTTATCCGTGCACCGCCATGCTGCGCCGGGACGGGGATAATCATGTCTTCGGAATTCTCCGGAACCAGAAGTCCGCCCCTGACGGCAAATATCCGATGCTGTTCAGCAAAAAGTTCCTCCGGAAGGTGAAAATCGAACTGCCGGTCAGCGGATTCGTCTATGACATGCGCAGGGGGAAATATATCGGCAATACGAACTCGTTTGTCATCGACCTGATGCCCGGCGATGGACAGGTGTTTTCCATCCAGAAAAGGAAAATCACCGGCATCAATGTTTCCGCACCCGGAAAGGTTCGGCGCGGCAAAGAACTGGCCGTGAAGTTCAAGGTCGGAGGCGCGGTCGGCAAACAGGTCTGCCGCATGGATCTTTTCGCTCCGGACGGAAAGCTTGCCAAGGTTTACACGATGACGGGACATTTTGCTCCGGAAGACGGCCGATTTGTCTTCCAGTTCGCCATGAACGACCGGCCGGGTCTCTGGACCTGCCGGATCACCCATGTGAACAGCGGTCTGGCCGCCGACCGGAAAATCACGCTCGAATGACTTTGACCCCGCCGTCCCGTCCGCATACGGGACAGCGGGAACTGTCCTATCATCTCATTCGAGTTCGACGATCGCGAAGGAATGGTAATCCAGCGTGAGCTTGAGGACACCATCGCGGACCGACTCGATCCGGGATCCGAAATCACCGAGCTTGAGCGGCGCGCGGCCGGACGGCACCCGTTCTTTCTTCCGCTGCTCATACAGCCAATCATAATCGGGATCCGGCGCAGTCATGCGGTCCGATGCTTTGTTGAACGGTTTCAAACCGATCTTCTGAGCATCGAAAACGATTTCGACGGATTGTTTTTCATGTCCTTTCCCGATATGGGAGATCACGGCCAGAGCCTTGCCGTTTTTCTTGTAGAGGCTCACGTAAATATCCTTGCCGCGGACGACGCGGGCGGGATCATCCCAATAACCGATGAATTGCGCCTGCGGCACGCCGAACGCGCGGTAGATCCGCAGCAGCCGGTCGAAAATACCGTAATGGCAGCGGTTTCCTGCCGGCAGTGTGTTATGCGGCAGTGCGCCGGCCATGAACGCTTTCGTGATCCGGAATTTATAGAGTTCAGGATCTTCCTTGCCGCCGCCGAATTTGGGGAGCAGGACATCGGTCGACTGATAATCCGAATTGGTCAGGCCGAACGGCATCGATCCGAGCTCGCTGGCAAACATGGTCACGTCATAGGTGTCGAGAATGTCCTTGCCCTGATGCATGATCGTGCTGCTCTGCTGGCGGATATGTTCGCCGTTGAAGAGGTGCGTGGCAAAAGTCATGGCCGGCAGCTGGACCGTATCGGTGTTGTGCAGCATGACCACGGGTTCGCGGATCCCCGCATCCAGCTGCACGAGACACAGCCGGCGGTAAAGTTCGCGCTGCGCCAGATACGGCGTCCGGCTGCGGCAGCCGTGCTCCGCATTGCTGCAGGTCGGGACCGTGCCGAAATCGAGGTAGATGCCGTCCGCCTTGTAATGTTCCAGATATTTCTTGAATTTCCAGGCGAAAAACGCATTGGCTCCGCTCGCCGGACAGCAGTCGTGCAGAAACGCCTTGCCTTTTTTCGTATTGTAGTCCAGCACGTTTTCCGGGATCATTTTCCATTCATCCAGGAAAGCGGCGACTTCCGGATATTCATTGGAAAGATAACGGTCCAGATTGTAGGGAATGAACTTGACGCCGAACCGATGGGCATATTCGATTTTGCTCTGCAGGGCCTTTCGGCCGGGGAAAGTTTCGAACGAGGGAATGTCGGCAAAGGCGCTGCCCAGATTGCCGCCTTCCCGGCCGGAGACCGAGCCCAGCACCAGATCCAGGATCTTTTCCGGTCTAGCCAGCGGAACCACAAACGCCCAGGAATAGAAATTGCACGGATAATTTTTCGGCAGCGGACGCACGGGGCTGGCCAGCAGGCCGAATTCGAAATCCAGTTTCTCCCCGGCTTTCAGACGCTCCGCCAGCGAGATCTCCAGCACGGTTTCATCGTCTTTTTTATCCAGCGAATAAACCTGTCTCGAACGGTTTTTCCAGGTTGCGGAAGTTTCGGTGAAGAAACAGAGTCCCTTGTCCTCCATACCGATCCACATCATCGGGAAATAATGGAAAGTCTGCCTGCCAGGCAGGATTTTCCGTGTGATCTTGCTGCCCCAGGAGGACGAAGTGGAGCTGGCATGCAGATAACGCGCCAGCTGTGAAGGGATCCTGATGCGGAGTTTCAGCTGTTTCATCTCCTTTTTCGCATTCAGGGCGACCCGGAAATAGGAGACTCCGTCATATTCCACCCAGCCCCGGTTTTCCGCCGTGCAGAGGTCGCTTTCCAGTCCGGCAGTGAATTCCATCCGATGCGGCGCAGTCCTGCCGACTTTCAGGGAAGCCCTGCCCAGCGCTTTGCCGTCCGCGGTCAATTCCACGGGAGCTTTCAGCAGTTCCACGCCTTTGGAAAGCGCGGAGACCGGGAAAAGGCTCTGTTTCCAGCGGTAGTTACGCCCCCACATGGAAACGGAGAAACCATCGGCGCCGCGACTGGTCTCCAGCGGCGTGAACGGCGGAATGATCCGGTTGTCGAACTGCATGGAGCTCCATTCACCGAAACCGGGGAAATGGATCTGTTTTTCGAACAGCAGCTCCTGCCCGTTTTTCCCATACAGGATCAGCTTGTAATCGCCCGCGGGATTCGAGCGGTCGAACGGAACCGCAACGGGGGAATCGTCTTTGACCGGACAGCTGGCCAGCACTTTTTTCGCGGGATCCTGAAGGACCAGCGTGTAAGGCGCGGCAGAGGCATGTTTCGAACGGATCATGAAGAACCGCGGCTGCACCAGGATCTTCCCTTGTGTGAAACGCAGCGAACAGCCGAACAGTTCTTCGTTCATTTTGAACGGACGGAACTGCCGCATCAGCACTTTCCCACCCTGCCGGAACGTGAACAGCAAAGCATCGAACATGGTCTGGCGGATCGGGATGGAAAGCGTCTCTTCCAGCTCTTTCCCCGCCCGGAGCTCGAAATCCCTGGTGAAAATCAGAGTCGGCGGAACACTGCCGTCCAGCCGGATGCCGGTGATGTCATAAGAAACCTTCGCGTCAGCCGGAGCGAAGAAAGCAACTTTCTGGGTCAGAGTGCCGAATTCCGGCGTATCCTGTTCCAAAATCCGCATGGCGGGCACCTTTTCAAAACGGACCGTCTGGAATGTCTCCGTCTTGACATAGTCGCCGTTCCATGAACTGGAACTCAGGCAGCTCAGTTCGGGCAGCAGCCAGGAACGGCTGAAATTGATCAGAAAACCGGAAGAGGGCGGACCGGAAAAGCCGATGGATTTCCATGGGATCGCGATCTCGCCTTCCCAGAGTTTCCGGTCGTCGATCCGGTGGGTCAGACGGGTCTTGTAAGTCCAGGTGCCTTTCCATTTGGAATCGTTCTTCTTGTTCGCGCAGAAGCCGCCGGCCACGTTGCCGGCGAAACGGTAATAGTGAGAACCGTGAGCAATACGGAATTCGAAGGATTCGAACCCCCACGCAGCCTCGGATTTCGAGCCGGGCGGATTGACCGGCCCCATCCGGATCTCCGTATTGGGAAACAGCGCGGTAAAGCCGAGATACAGGTTCTCCGCATCCCACATATATTGGAACGTATTGGGCGGAAGCCGCCAGCCTTTGAACGGATCCAGCCTCAGGTCGTTGAGTCCGGGGAAAGATCCGGCCTGACGCCAGGCGGGCTCCTTCAGACTGCCGTCCAGAACCGGTTTTTCCTGAGCCTGCGGGACGATGAGCTGAGCGGGGAACTGTTCCTGCGCGGACTGGGTTTTGACTCCGCATTCGCGCTGGATCTCCGCCGGATCGAGTTCGCGGTTCCACACCTTCAGCAGTCCGATCCGGTTCTCGTCGCCCCACGGTTTGTTTTTATACCAGCCGTCGGAATAGGGTCCGAGATTCAGAGAGGTGAATTTTTTCACCTGGGCTTCCTGCTTGCGTTCCTGCAGCAGTTTGCCGTTCATGTAAAACCGCACGCGGCTGCCGTTCCAGGTGACCGCGGCATAATATACCGTTCCGGGTTTGAGCTCTTTGCCGTTGGAGGCGTAAAGATTTTTCCGCTGGTCGTAAAAACCGAAATTGCACTGCCTCGAACTGAGCGTGTAGATCGAAATGCACAACCGTCCGGCGGTCCGGAGTGTCACCAGGTAACGCGCACCTTTGCTGGAACGGTTCATTTTTTCCATGGAAAGTTTCGCCAGCAGCGTTCCCTCTGCCGCGTTCAGGTTTCCGGCAGGGATGGAATACGGTTTGGAACCGAAAAACATCATGCCGTCCTGGATCGGACCGTCGAAAACGATTTTCTTTTTCCCGGCGTCGTACTCCTGCGACTGGTCGAATTTCAGGTCCAGGACGGGCTCCTTATCGATGGCTGCTGACGAAAAAACGGCTGACAGGACGGCGAAAAAAACAAGGATCGGTCTCATTTCCGGTTCTCCATGAAAAAGGTTCAGGGCGCGTACGGCACCCAGAACTGATCGGTGTTGATGCTGGTATATTTGAACGGGGGAACTTTATACGGATTGATGTCGGAATTGTAGCTGCGGCGGTCGTATCCGACGATCGCCATGATGCTGCCGGCATGTCCGTCGGCAAAAGCCAGGTTGACCGCGCCGCCGTGCCGGCCGTCGAAATTGCCGTTGGAGGTGTCGGTCGTGTAAACATGATTCACATATGCATAACCGATGCTCTTGCTGGCGGTCGAATACATATAGGAATCCGCCGTGAGGAACAGCACACTGGGATGTTTCACTTTTTCCGGCGTATAGGCAGCCGGCTGACGGTTCAGGTTCACATTGATCCCGTATTCACAGTATTTGTCATAGTTCTCAGCCGGAGGAGTCGCCACCAGAGTCTGGACCCGTTCCTTGGTTATATTCCGGCAGCCGTTTTTGGTGTTGTTTCCGAAGGAGGGACAGGAGAGCGTCTTCCCCGTGATGTCGTAAAGATACATCATTTGGGTCGGCCAGGAGTAATAATTGTTGTTGGGCGCCTTGTTGATATGCGCGGGATATTTCTTATGTTCCATCCCATACTGCACTATGACCATGCCGACCTGTTTGAGGTTGCTGAGACAGCTGATGTTCCGTGCGGTCTGTCTTGCCTTGTTCAAAGCCGGCAGCAGCATCCCTGCCAGGATCGCGATGATTGCGATCACCACCAGGAGCTCTATCAGCGTAAAATGCACGTGCATTTTACGCTTCAGGTAGGAGAGATGAGGTAGGAGATATGAGGTCTTGAAAAACATTTTTTCTTTCTGCATGATCCATTTCCTTTCTTCGTTTTTTGGTGTTCATCGAATTCGGTGCGGTTCAAATTTCCGGTGTTCTCCTCCCTGAATTTAAAAAGCTGTATTACAAGATAAAATCTTACTTCTCTTCGATATTGAGATAAATTTATAACTGAAAAACAGGAAATTCAAACTTTTCTCACAAAAAAACGGAAGATTTCTTGTAATACAGCTTTCCGCATGCTATTGTAAAGCCAGCAGGGAGGATCGGAATGAACAAGCCGGAAAAAATATTGAAGATCCTGCGGAATGAACTCCAACGCGGGGTGTATGCGCAGGGAACTCTGTTCGCGTCCGAACCGAAACTCGTCAAACGGTTTTCAGTGTCGCGGATCACCGTCAACAAGATCACCGAACAGCTGGTCCGGGAGGGGTATCTGCAGCGGGGCGGCAAAGGCGCCGGCACCCGGGTCGTCAACACCTCGCCGTTTCCGCAAGGCGTCATTGCCTATCTGGGCCCCAGTCTGAATCCGTATTACGACCTGCTCCAGAATGAGATCCAGAAAAACGCCATGGAACGCGGCTATGCGGTGAATGTTTTCTATCCCGGCAGTTATCCGATCAGCCAATGTCTGGAAATGATCGCCGGGAACCGGTATCTCGGTCTGATCTGCTGCGGCATCGGTATGGTGCCGGAGACTTTTCCACTGCCAGTCGTCTATCTGGATCAGGCGGTGCCGGACGACAATGTTCCCCGCTGCGCCGTCAGCATCAATGATTATGAAACTGCCTCCGCGGTGATCGATGAGGTCTGCCGGAAAGGGCACCGGGAAATCGCGGTGCTGTCAAACTACTGTTTCATCGAATACAACCGCCGACGGCGTCAGCGCGGTTTTCTGGATGCGATGGTGAAAAATCGGATCCCCGATCCCGAAAACCGCATTTTCAGCGATCCCGTGAAAAACGTCTTCGAAGCGGAGATATTCTGGAAAAAACTGATGGATATTTATCCGGACACCACGGTTCTGGTCACCGATGCCGACATGCCCGCCTGGCGGCTTCATGCGGCCAAGCAGGAACATAAAAAACTCAGCAAGGTGATCATTACCGGTTTTTCCAATTCTCATCTGCAGGATCAGCTTTATCATTTCCCAAGTGTAAACCACCATCCCGACCAACTGGCATCCTGTGCGGTTTCGGAACTGCTCTACAATGCGGAGCATCCCGACAACCCGCACTTGAATGAAACGATAGTCCCTGCCGCACTGGTCAATTTCGACCGGATCCCGTTCAAGGGGAAGAAAGGGCTGTAATATTTCCTGCGGTACCGTCCGACCGGTCCGAATGGTCCGACCGGTCCGAAAATTCGCGGATTTCGGCCGGTGCCAATTCCGTGCTCAGCTCAGTTTGCCTAGCTGGGCGGCACAGGTGAAGAGACATCTGGGCAAGTGGAACATGGTCTTCCATTTGCCGCCCTTCAGCGTGTGCGTGACTTCGCCGCGACGGTTCAGATACGCGAACCATTCCGGATATTCCGGATCGCGGAAATGTTCCCACGTCCACACATCCAGTTCCTGGAATTTCTTCAGGAAAAATTCATCGTGCGTCAGCCGGTAAGCAAAAAGACACGCGATCAGCGCTTCGCAATGCGGCCACCACAGTTTCATGTCCCACTGCAGTTCGAGATGCGGTTTGTGCAAGGCGTCCATGAAATAATAGATCCCGCCGTATTCGGTGTCGGTTCCGAACGCCAGAATGCCTTTGATGATGTCCGCGGCGCGGGCGATCAGTGCGGTGTCGTTTTTCTGTTCCGCATGCTGGAGCATGAACCACATGGATTCGAGGCCATGGCCGGGATTGACCATGCGTCCTTCGCAGGAGTTCAGATCGAACGCTGGCCCTTCGGCATTGATGTTTTCGAACAGGATGCGCATTTCCGGATTCCAGAAACGTTCCGTCACGGCTTTCACCGCCTGTTCCGCGGCATCGTCGTATTCGTGACTGCCCAAGCAGGTGCGCATTTCGTAAGCGAGGTTCGCCAGCATCATGAAATGACCGTGGGACAGCCGTTTGGGCTTGCCGGACATGCCTTTTTCCCAGCGGCCCTTGGGATCGTTCATGCGGCGGATGTAATTGTGCATGGCGCTGTCGGCTTCCTTGCGGTATTTCTCCTCGCCAGTGGCCTTGAACATGGCCGCCGCGCCCATGGCCGCGAAACAGTCCGAAAAGATGTTGTAAGGCGCCACGGAAGGCACGCCCTGACGGTTCAGCGCGAAATAATAGGTGCCGTCCTCGGATTTGCCGTGCTTCGTGAGGAAATCATAACCCTGTTTTGCGATGGCCAGCCAGCGGTCGTTGCCGCCCTGCGCCACGGCGAATTTGGCGAACATGTAAACGATCCGCCACTGCATCCACATGTATTTTTCCGTGTCGTAAACACTGCCGTCGCGGTCCAGCGAGGTAAAATATCCGCCGAACTCCTTATCCACGCAATGCTGTTCCCAGAACGGGATCACGCGGTCGTAGAGTTCATTTTCGTAACGTTTTCGGGTTCCGGCAAAATCAAAATCAGGCATGATCTTTTCCTTTACTGTTTTGAGCTGATCGAGGATTGAAGCAGGAGTTCCGCCCGGACGGGACGATGGTCGGAGGCCAGCGGTTCGTCCAACACCTTGCAATCGATTATTCTGGCCGCATCGGCGGGATAGACGCAGATATAATCCAGCAGGGCGGTCGGTTTTTTCGCAGGACAGCTCAGCATGTCGCCGTTGAGGCTGTTCACGATGCGGAAACCTTGTTTTTGGACCTGCCGGATGACGGGGCTGTTGGAATAGGAGTTCAGATCGCCGCACAGCAGGACGGGAGAAAGTTTATTCTTCCGGACATAATCGGCGATGAGATCGATGCTCTTCAGCCGCTGTTTTTCGACCTCGGGCTTCTGCTCGTAACTCAGGTGCGTGGCGATGACATAATACGGTTTCGGCGCGCAGATCTTCACCACCAGTGCCGAACGGGATTCCCGCGGAGTCGCAGGCAAATCGAGCACCGCCAGTTTTTCGATGGGATGAACGGACAGCACCGCGTTGCCGTAAACGCCGCCGGGCCGGTCGCTGGCGCGGCCGAAAACCGAGTTCATTTTCAGCTTTCCGCCGAGGTATGACGGCTGGTCCACGCCGAAGGAACGCTTCGTGCCGACATCGACTTCGTTGAGCACGATCGTTTCGGACTCGATACGGCGCAGCGCTTCGACTGTGCGGTCGATATTGTAGCGGCGGTCCATCCCGCGGCCGATCTGGATATTGTAAGTCGCCAGCTTGACGGGTTCGGACCCGGAGCCGGAATTCAGGCAGCCGGCGACCGCTGCCGCCAGAGCGGCGCACAGCAGGACCGGAAACAGTTTTCTTGTCATCTTACCACTCTTTCTTGCTGAAACTGCGAGGGGCGGGACGGCCTCGATCCGAGCTCAATACTTGCTGTCGGCGTAATCCACCCAGCCGCCGGCCTTGACCAGTTCCAGGTCGAAATCGCCGACCTTGAACGGATAGACTTTCGTGGTCTTGCCGTTGGTGATGGTGAAGGTGAATTTCTCCATGTCGGTGGTGCATTCCGCATCGGTCCCGGCGAAAGTCTTGAAGATATCGTCGATCGTTTCCTCGGGGAGCGACACTGCCATCAGGCCGCAGTTGAACATATTCTGGCGGAAGATGCGGGCGAAGTTCACCGCGATCACCAGATTGATGTTGTTGTATTCCAGCACCCACGGTGCATGTTCGCGCGAGGAGCCGCAGCCGAAGTTGGCGCGGGTGACGATCACGCTCTTGCCGGCGATGTCCTTTTTCGGGTCGAAGCCAGGCAGAGAAAGATCCTCCAGACAATAAGGGATCAGCGCCTCTTTGGTGGACTCGGTCAGGTATTTGGCGGGAATGATCTCATCGGTATTGATGTCCGAACGGTCCAGGAACAGGATTTTGCCACTGAAATTTTTCATTTTCGATACCTTCTTTCAGCCTTTGAAGAGCGGGGAATTGGTGATATGGCCGGCAATCGCGGTCGCGGCGGCGGTGGCGGGGCTCATCAGATGGACCATGCCGCCCTTGCCCATGCGGCCGTTGAAATTGCGGTTGCTGGTGGAGGCGCAGGATTCGCCCTTGGCCAGAATGCCGTTGCTCATGCCCAGACACGCTCCGCAGGTCGGATTGGTCACGCAGAAACCGGCATCCATGAAAATCTTGATGATGCCTTCGTCCAGCGCCTGCGAGAAGATCTTCGGAGTCGCCGGAGAAACGATCGCCCGCAGTTCGGGACTGATCTTTTTGCCTTTCAGGATGGAAGCTGCCACGCGCAGGTCTTCGATCCGGCCGTTGGTGCAGGAGCCGATATAGACCTGGTTGACCTTGGTGCCTTCCATTTCGCGCACGGTCCGGACCTGGTCGGGTTTGTAATTGATCGTCATGACCGGCTCGACCGCGGTGGCGTCGAAATCGATCACCTTGGCATATTGCGCATCGGCGTCCGGCAGCCACTTGGAGTATTCCTTGAGCGCGGCGTCCTTCGAGGGAAACTCGTCCTTGATGAATTCCCACAGATATTCGACCGTGGTCATGTCGGGATAGCAGATGCCGCAGGTGGCACCGGCTTCGACCGACATGTTGCTGAGGGTCATGCGTCCGTCCATGCCGAGCGCGCTCACCGCCGTTCCGGCGAATTCGATCACCTTGTCGGTGGCGCCGTTCACGGTCAGCATTTTGATGATGCTCAAAATCAGGTCCTTGGCATAGACTCCCTCGCGGAGTTTGCCGGTCACGTTGATCTTGATCGTTTCGGGCGTACGCATGGTGAAGACGCCTTTGAGGATGCCGACTTCGAGGTCGGTGGTGCCGACGCCCGCCGCAAACGCACCGAACGCGCCGTGGGTGCAGGTGTGGGAGTCGCCCATAATGACCGTGAAACCGGGCCGCACGAAACCTTTTTCCGGGAAGATCGCATGACAGACGCCATTGGCGCCGATGTCGAAGAAATCCTTGATGTTGTGGCGGTGCGCCCATTCGCGCAGCGTTTTACCCTGTTCGGCGGTCTTGGAATCCTTGGCCGGAGACACGTGGTCTATCACGGCTTTGATCTTGGATGCGTCGAACACCCGGTCCTTGCCTTTGGCCGCCAGATCGTTGACCGCGATCGGGGTCGTGATCTCATGACAGAACACGCGGTCCAGCGAAAGCACATACACGCCGTCAGCCGGAGTGTCCACCAGATGTGCTGCGAATATTTTCTGTGCAACGGTTTTTCCCATGAAAGCCATCTCCTTTTTTGGTTTTTCAGTTAATTGAATAATATAGCGCCGGAACGGCAAAAAAGCAAACGGTTTTCCGGTTTTCACGCTGCCCGTTTCCGGCATTTCCCGGCGAAAAGAAAAAACGCGCATGCGGAACAGCGGCGTCCCGGCATGCGCGCTTTTTTCTTGCAAATCGGTTTTACTGGTTCAGCAGATAATTGCGGACCGCGTTGGACGATTCCGGCCATTTCTTGATCTCACGGTCGCCGAGCAGGATCACGCCCTCGACAATGCCGCGGGTCATGTATTCGCGGGCTTTGTCCAGCTGATAGGTCAGCAGCTGCGGCAGGTTGCCGGCATCGGAGATCCCGTATTCATGCAGGAAAATCCCCTGGATGATCGGCTTGCCCGGGAATTTTTCCTGGCACAGCCGGATGTTGCGGTCGTAATCCAGTATCTCATTCATGTGCCAGAACCACAGGTTGACCGTGTCCATATACGGCTGGATCAGCGAGAAATCTTTCTGCGACAGCTCGTGCACATAGATCACGCCGTACATTTTCAGCTTGTCGTTGTATTTCCTGAGGGCATTGTAACGCGCCTTGAAGGCTTCCGGCATGACGATTTTGCGGTAATGCGTGGTCACATCGTCGCACATCGCGCCGACGATGTTGGGATATTTCAGGGAAAGACGGCTCAGTTCCTCCGCATTGCCCTCGTCGTCCATGTTCCCCTGCGCGCCGGGAGTGCGGCACTGGCTGTTCACCTGGCACAGCATCCGCTTGAATCCGGAATGCAGCTGGAGCATCTTGTCGTTCGTGGGACCATACACATAAACCACATTCTTCGCATCGAAGAACTGCGCGCCGCGGACCAGCGTGTCGTCCGCCATGCTGCCGCCCCAGTAGGGCGTCGGTCCGCCCCAGACCCACAGGTTGTCGTCGCCCAGTTTGGTGAATTTGGACGTGTCCATTTTCGGCAGGTCGGCCAGGATCTCATCCACGACCGCGGCAAATTCGGAACGTTCGGGCTCGATGTATTTGATCCATTCCATGTTGACCGGGCCGCGCAGCGGATCGTCGTCGACTTTGCCGCTGGGCGTCGGAGCCGCCGTTTCGCCCTGCTTGATCTCCTTGTGGACGTGATTCATTTTGAATTTCTTGCCATACAAACGTTCGGCGGCATATTCCAGCCGTTCCTGCTGTTTCAGCGTCAGCATGTTTCTTTCTCCTTTTTTTGGGGTTCAAGAGTTGATTATTGTCATTTTATGGATATATTATACTGCAGATTTACGGAAAAACCATGTCATAAAATAAGAATTATATGTCAAAAGATACTTTATTTCTGCCTGCGGATGGATCGGACAACGGTTTCGACATCAGGATCCGGCTCTGCACGGGCGCTGAAGTGGAAGACTGGAGTTACACCGATTCCATCCACCGCTGCTGGGTCTTTTACTGGAACGCCGATCCCGGCGCGTTTCTGGAATATCAGGGAACACGGATCACGCTGAATCCGGAGCAGACGGTCCTGATCCCGCCTTATACACGGTATTCTTCCGGGAACCGGAAAAAATTCCGCCATTTTTATGTCCATTTCGAGGCGCCGCCGCCATTCGACCGGGTCAGCCGCGGGATCCTGACTTTCCCCGCCGCAGGGATCCGGCAGAAATTCCGGAAATTCCAGAAGGCCGGGTCCGACCTCCGCCCGCTGCTGCTCCGGGAAATGCTGTATCATTATCTGGGCGAAATTCCCGCCGCCCATTTTCTCGAGCCGGGCAAAAGCATTCTCGAACCCCGGATCCGGTTCGCGGCCGAACTGATGAACGAACAGCTGAAACAACCATGGTCCAACCGCGAACTCTGCCGCCGGTCGGGACTGAACTTGAATGATTTCTACCGGAAATTCCGCGAGGAGCTGGGGATCACGCCCAAACAGTATCAGCTGTCCCTGCGCATGGATCTCGCGAGGGAAAAGCTCCTCCATTCCGAGGCTGCGCTGGAAGAAATCGCCGAACTGGCGGGTTTCGCCGACCGTTTTCAATTTTCCAAAGCGTTCCGGCGTTTCTACGCGATCCCGCCCGCCGCCTACCGCAAAAAATACCGCACCCCGGCCAAATAATTCCGTTTGCCGTCAGACTGGAGTCTTGCGTTTTTTCGTATATGGCCCATAGAACCTATAAGCCCTATGGTTCGCTCCGCCCACTGCCCGGTCGGCTGTCTTCACATTCCCCCCTGCTGATCACTGTTTTTTCTCTCTTTTTCGCGTCCTTTGTCTGGAATCCCCAAAAATCGGTACGAATTTTTATTGAAGCATCTCATGATCCGTCAACGGTATTCTGCGGGTCGTTCCTCCGGGGATCGAAACGGTAAAACGCTTTCCTCCATACACCGGAGCATGCCGGGGAGAGGTGATCTCAGCCCGAATCTCATGATCGGAAGGGTTGTTGATCTCCAGGAATGCTTTTCCGGTACCGTAAAGAACCGGAGTGAGTTTCAAATTGGGGTCTGACACCATGAACAGATTTCCTGCCCAGAATGAGGCAGGTTTTTCCAGCGGCATTTGGAAATACATTGTCCGGTCTTGAACCGGAACGAACGTAAAGGTCCCGTTCTGCCGGTTGTAATACGCTGCTGTTCCATTGTCCTCGATCCCGCGAACGGAAAACGGCCAGTCGCAGATCATGGGGCATTCGGGAAGGACGGCTTCTGCTTCACCCTTCTCCGCCTGGAATGCAAAAGTTCCCGGAGCGGAGAGTTGTTTGCCAGTCTTTACTATCGCATTGACCGGAGGATGGATCAGAAGATCGGCAATTTTCTGACAAGAATCGGCTGTATTGGGGGTTCCGACACAGGTGCAGGCCGCCAGAAAGAAGGAAACTTCTTCGCCTGCCTTGATTTTCTGTCCGTCATTGCCGAATCCGATCGACAGCGTTCCGTTTTCTTCAAGATTGTATTTCGGAATCAGCGAACTGGAAAGCGGAATCACCAGGATCCTCCGGGTGGAATTGGTGCTGAGGACCGTGGCAAATCCTCCGTTTTTCAATACCCCGGTCCGGGCGGATCCGATTTTTTCCTCCCTGATCCCATTGGGAGTTTCCACCGCAAGCCGATCCCAGAATCCGCGTTCCCTGCTATAATAAGCTGATATAGGAAACAAGGACATCAGGCTGATTGGGAGGTTCCCTTTCAACGACACGTCTTTTTTGAACTTCAGGGATATCCAATGATACATAAGTCCGCCCCGGTAATCATCCTCCGCCAGCCATGCCCTGTTGAATCTGCAAGACGGTTTGATCCGGCTGCGCATCAGCCAGGATGTATGTCTGATATCCGCAATCGGCTGATATTCCCCCAGCGGGAAAAATGAATAATAGGTGAAAGTCATCCTTCTGCCGGGCCGATGGCGTTTTTCAGTATGGACCCGTTTTGCAGAGTCCTGAGTGAGAATGGATATCTCATTGGAATTGACCGGATAACGCTGTTTAACGGCATTGAATACATCCAGCTGGCTGCTTCCACCCAATTGGATGCCGTCTTTGGTAAAAATGCTGATGTTCATGTCCGCACACGGCTTGAACAGGAAAGGAATTCCGGTGTCGATGCCGGTGATCGGGATCAGATCCTTTTTGCTCATGTCGAGGCGGGCGGAATAGGTGTCCTCGAAATCACGGAGGACTGGTATTTCATGGCGCGTCGCATGCATCAGCAGAGTACTGAATCCGAGAAGATTCAAATTGTCGGTACATCGGGTGATCGCGTAGAATGGATTCTGGATCCGCAGTTCCGGAGAGACTGCGTGTTTCCCGTTCATGTCGGATGCTTCCAGGACCAGATGATGCACCCGGTCGTGAAGCGCCTCAAATTCTCCTGCGAAAAGTTTTTCCCCATTGCCGTCAAAACGCCGGAACAGACCCCGCGTGCCATCCCAGATTTTGACATCCCGGATTCCTGCTTCGGAAGACACTTCAAATTTCAGACGGATCCGCTGCCACCCTTTCCTGGTATTATATTCGACCGCATTGGCGGCATTGATTCCCTGCCAGAGATGAATGGACGGTCCTTCGGACCCGTATCCCAGGCCGCAGTCAAAACTGTTTTTGGAATTCAGCCATTTTTTCGCGTTTTCAAGGTTTCCGTAAACCAGATTCCAGCCGCACTCCTTTGCTTCGGAAGCCAATTCAGCGGGAGAGTAGATTCCGTTGAACACCATATTCCCCACGCCTCGAATATCATTCAGCCCAAACAGATATTCTTCCAGATCGCGAGACAGGACTTTTCCTTTTCTGCAAACTTTCACGGGAATGCGGAAATACCACCATAGATTGGATGCATCGCCCAGTTCATGCAGCCGGCTGTAATTCAAAAGGGCTGATGGCCTCCGATTGCAGGATGCAGCATACAGTCCCCACCATTTCACTTGCTTTTTGGTTTCAGCCAGCACATTGGCTTCCGGGAAAATGACATCTTCGCCCCAGAACGCCCAGCGCAGCCCGTTTGCCTCGCTGAATTCGATTCCGGGACAAGCATAGAAAGAGTGATCCGACACTGCGGCGCAGGCTTTCTTCAGCTCCGCATATTTTTCCGGCGTCAGCTTTTCAAGAGATTCGGTAAAAGCCAGGAATTGATAACCGGCTTTCTTTGCCGCGGCGGCATATTCGGATACAGTTCCTTTCCCGTCGGAAATCGAACTGTGGATCCCGATCAGTCCCTTGACACAGGTTTCCGCAGCCGGAAAAACGGCCCGGTCAAAATCAAACGGTCTGACCTTTGACTCCTCACTTTTCGGTGATTCCTGATAAAAACCGATCTTCGGATTCTTCAACGCATTTTCAGAGAGAAACCGGAATGTGTTCATCAGCAGCAAGGTCCCGTCGGACGGGGTTTTGCCATCCCCGTTTTGCTCCCAGACCCCCGGCCAGTCGCAGGCATGTGAATTGAGCGTGAGATGCATCAGATTGCAGGAGATGACGGCGATTTTTCCTTTCCCGTAATTGCGGTATGCCGCCAGAACCGGAGCTGACTTGATCGATCCGGCTTTTATGAAAAGACTGTTTTTAGATGTTTCCGCCGCGGTAATATACGATTTCGCGGTCTTTTCTCCGAAAACGACCGGCGTCCAGTCTTTGGAAAGTTTCAATCCCATGGTTCCCCACATCCCGCCGCAGCCCCATTCGGGGAAATAGAGTGTCTTGACATTTTTGGTCATCGGGGAATCGATAATATTGCCCGTGCGGAAGAAACTCAGATAAGATGGCGCTTTGGGTGCCGAAACCGACAGAAAAGGATGTCCCTTGTGAGAGTACTGATTCGCTGTGTCGGTTATTCCTTCGCGCAGCATCTGTATCCCATACGGCTTGAACATGAGATTGAAAATCTCGGGGCGGCGGTCCTGCCGGTATTCGCCGTTCTGGGGAACCAGCAGGACATTCCCGCCGATTTCAAGGTAACGCCGCAGAGCGTTCCGGTAATTCAAGGTCGTCCGGTCATAATCCGCTGATTGGAAACCGCGGTCCAGCGAGATGATGACGGCATGATAACGGCACAATTCCTGGTAAATCGTTTCTTCCGGCACTTGACCGAAAACCCATGACAAGCTTTTGACCGCATTGCCGGTCATACCGTGCTTTTTCAAGGTGGAGTACAGCCCGAATCTTTTCCAGGCGTCCCCATACCGGAATTCTTCCGTAAGGAAACCGATCTTCGGCTGCGCGGCATCTGCGACAAGACCGATGCCCAGAAACAAAATGGACTTCATCATGTTTCTCATCTTTATTTATCCTTTTGAGCCAATTTCAAAACGTTTTGGTCCTACTTGCTGGAAAGCAGAGTTTTGAGCCAGGCCGGATACGTCTGGCCCGTGACCGTCCCTGCGCCGGTAAGCCCGGCTCCGTAAGTGATACTGTCACCGAGACAAAGGATGCGGTCGTCTTTTTTGACTTTCCCGACCAGCGCTCCGGCCACGGTTTCCGCCAGAAGTCTGGCACCATCCGCGGTCAGGTGCAGACCGTCTCTGCTTTTCGAATTGGCAGCATTGCGGATCAAACTTTGAGCCTTTTCCGATGCTCCGCCCTGCCGCATCACGGCAGCATGAAAATCATTGAAAATGACATTGTTTGCCGCTGCTGTTTCCGCGATGAATTTATTGTATCTCTCAATGCGCTCGGAAGGCTTGAGATCATCACTGTATTTGTGCCTGGCAGTGAGGTAACTGTCGATGCAGGGATTGCAGGCGTTGAGCACGATCGTGCGGACCCCGTTTTTCCGGGCCAGCGTGATCATCCTGGTCAGATTGTCTTTGAATTCCTGTTCCGGGACGATTGCTTTCGAATTCACCGAGTCATTGGCACCGTAACCGATGACCAATACGGTCGGTTTGTACTGCCGCAGAAGTTTGTCGATCCGTTTCACGCCCTGCCGGGTATTGTGCCCGCCGATTCCGGCGTTGAATACCTGAACCTGCGCCGCCAGCAGCAATGGCATGAGACAGCCTGCAAACATGATTCTTTTCATCATATTGCGCCTCATCTTATAATTTTTCTATGACAAATCCCGTGCCGTTTCTGCAGTTCATCCTGCAATGCCGAGACATCCACCGCACGGGTATCTGTCGTTTTCATGAACATTTCCGCGGCGACCCCGATCGCCTCTCCCAAAGCAATGCAGGTCCCGTTGATCCGGGAAGCGGCAAACGCTTCATGCGTGGCGGAGATCGGCCGTCCGGCAATGTAAAGGTTTCGGATTCCCTGCGGCAGAATGCAGCGGTACGGCACACCGAAAGATTTCGACAGACAGAAATGCGGCATCGGGGTTTCTCCGTGGATGTGGTCCGGAACATGAATATCGATTCCCCAGCCGCCGCGGGCGATCTCATCCGGGAAGTCCTGCCCGGTAATGACATCCTGTTCCGTCAGGGTATAATCTCCGACGATCCGGCGGCTTTCCCGGATACCGGGCTGCATTGCAGTTTCGGCGACGTAGCAATGTTCGAAACCGGAGAGGTTTCTGCGGCAGAAATCCGCGATTTCCTGTGCCTGTTCTGCGCCTTCTTCCCGGATCCGCAGCTGTCCTTCGTGAGTCAGCGGGTCGCAGTTCAGGATATGGGTCATATTGACAGAGGCTTCTCCGTTCGTTCCCGGCAGATAAGTTATGACCGTATGATTGGTCGCAGTCAGATGCGGTTCCTGCCGCCAAATCTTGGTGGCCTCGGTCATATCTTTCGGTATGCGGCTCATATCGATCCCGGCAAGCTTGAAGGTCAGCGAACTCGACTGCACCTTGCCATCGGACGGTCGGCCATACTCGAAGGGACATCCCGCCATGACGGCAAGATCGCCGTCACCGGTATCATCGACAAAGAGTTTCGCTGCCCATGCCTCCAACCCCTGTTTGGATGCAGAGACAACATACCGGATCATACCCCCATCCGCAGAAACAGAAACCGCCGAGGTCTGAAGCAGGATCCTGACTCCTTTCTCCTTCAGCATTTCCAGCAATACCATGGAAAGTTTTTCGGGATGCAGACGGAATGCCCAGTCTTGCCGGGAGGTGCATCCGTCGTTCTTGTCCATGCGTTCATGCAGTCCCCGGAAAAATTTGCCGTCGACGACCTGCTCATCCTCCAGTCTGAACCCGGAAACGATGCCCAGCATCCCGGATACCGGGACACCCCCGAGTTTATGGTAATATTCCATGAGCATGACTTTCAGTCCGCGGTCCGCGGCATTCCAGGCAGCGGCTATTCCGGAAAGTCCGCCGCCGCAGACGATCAGGTCGAACTGTCCGCTGACCGGGACAGCCGACTGGGGGAAAGGAACACTTTTTTTCATAAAGGATTCCCTTTGGCATTCCAGAAATAATCGTTCGTGCGGATATTCATGGTACTGAGTAAGGTTTTCAAAGCACGCGGATCACGGTTGCTGACCGGTTCGGAATGCCCGTCCACAAAGAGCATGTTGGCCGATTTGCTGTGGCGGAAATCCGGTTCGGCACCTTCCGAATCACGGTAGCTTTTACGGCTCAGCCAGTATGTGCCCTTGCTGTAATTATTAGCAACGCCAGTCCAGCCGTCAGTCAGATACATGACCCCGGACGGCTGTCTGATCAGCTGGTTCTTGTAATAAAAGCAGGTGCCAAGCGCATCCTCGTTTGTTGCGGTATTGGCATAACTCATGCAATAGGTAACACCCAGATTCAGGTAGTAACTGATATTTTTCTGCCGTTTATCCTGTGCACATTGCCAGATACCGCGTTCTACCGGGCCTGCGGCTTGATCAGGATTATTGATCGCCCCGAATTTCCCTTTCATATATCCCATATCCATAAGAATTTCGACCCATGGGGATTTGCTGGATGCGCCGGTCTGGTTTCCGGCACTCATCAGCCAGCCATCGGAATCGTTGGAATACATGTGAAAATTGGTTCCCCACTGTTTCTGATTGGAAAGACATCGGATGGCTCCGGCTTTGTTTTTTGCCGTGTTCAGTGCCGGCAGCAGCATTCCCGCCAGAATGGCAATGATCGCTATAACGACCAGCAATTCGATGAGCGTAAATGCTTTACTTGGAACACGACATGATTTCCCTGCGGATTTTCTTTCCGGATTCATAATGATCTTCCTTTCAGTTTGAGTTTATTTTATTATATAAGTCTTGATTTCGAACGGACGGAAGGAAATCGCATCCTTCGCTATTTGAACGGGATCTTTCCCTGCCATATCGGTCTCGAACAGTTTCGCCCCTTCCAGCAGTTTTCCGTCAAGGCTGACCGTGGTCTGGCGTCCGATGGTTTCATACAGGCGGACCTGGATACCGTCGACCGTCCGGCGCAAGGCGGAAAGCCGGATATTGGCGGAATCCCAATGCAGATATTCACCGTCTTCCATGTCCGTTTCCGTGATCCGCGGCGGGAAATTGAGCTCTTTGCCCAGTCCGGCCGCCTTTTCCATTTCGCGCGGGGAATGCGCACGGAACGCGAATTCATATTCATGCGTTCCGTTCTCGAACGAGCCTTCCTGCGGGACCATGTTGCCGTCTTTGATGTTGGAGCCGGAACGCAGAAGGGTAATGAGAATTTCATTGTTGACAAGCTGATGTCCCGGGGTGCCGGTGTTCGCCACGGTGAGCCCTTTATGCAGGTCGCTGTAATTGACCCAGTTCAGGGCCGGCCAGTTGCCGCGGGCGGTGTTGTAATCGCTTTGGTGCGCCAGCATCTTCAAAGAGGGTTCGAATTCGGATTTGACCTCGAAATAAGGCTTGCGGACGAGGCATCCGAACGGGACTTCATACGTGGCGGCAGTTTCGCGGGAAACCAGTTCCACCGGAAAACGAATGGAGATCTGCGTATTGCGGCCTTTCCAGAACAGGGTCAGCTTCAGTCGGAAATGGTCGAGATGTTTCGGGAAAATATATTCCTTGCGGAATGCGAGCGACTCGAATCCCGGCCAATGATTTCCGAGATTTCCGGCTTCCGGCTGGCGCGGCAGGACTTCGCCTTCGGTCACGGCCTTGAAAAAGACCGGGCCGGAAACGATTTCCCGGACGGTTTCCTTCTGTTCGGCGTGACCGTGATACCAGCCGGTATACTGTTCCGACCACATGGTGCCGAAATCGGACCGGAACAGGATCTCCCCGAAGTGATCGACCGAAAAGACATT
>Ga0265298_10001851_pt1 | contig 30745 bp, 29 predicted proteins | sample AusTroGonzalo_MG_3_FD_193486 | JGI IMG/M metagenome (GOLD analysis project Ga0265298, IMG submission 193486) | Bovine rumen microbial communities from tropical cattle in Woodstock, Queensland, Australia - Gonzalo_01 | ecosystem: Host-associated > Mammals > Digestive system > Stomach > Rumen ... | reverse complement strand
CCGTTTTAAACGGCTAATTGAAAGACAAGACAGCTCACGACGTGCTAAGAGAGATGAAGTCTTCGGATGGAGTCGAACGAGGCGGGCAGCATCGGAAAAGCCGCAAGGTGATTCCGTATGAGGTGGGAAGCGGGAAATGACTTAAAAGGCGTTTACGACGTTTAGTTTGAGACTCTCTGTAATCTACAAATCACAAATTGTTGTCTTGAACTTAGAAACGACAGACGCCCTTGGGATGTGATTATACGCATCACCTTTGCCAAATGGAGCACGAATATTTTTTTTCCACAAGGCTTTGGGGTACTATATTCATATCGGCGTGGGCTCTAACGTTATCTGTTCATCTACAAAAGGCATAAGCTAGAGCCTCAGAGAGTGGAATGGACAACAGCGATTCCACGCTTTTTAATGTCGAGCATCGAACCGACCACTTACAGAAAAAGGTCCGATATGAGCACATTGTCTAATGTGGAAACTCGAAGTGGTGAGGCTAAACCTCCAAGTGTCAGGGTTGTACCTGATACCATCCCCGAAGCCAAAAGCTCACAAACAGGGGTGTCGGTAAAGTATGTGCCTACACCTAACAAGGGGTGGTATGAATTATCTGCCTCATACTACAGAGAAGACAGACCAAAAGATTAGAAGTTCATAGATGAGTCACAGTACCATTTCAAGGGCGGTGAGAAACTGATAGCCAAGTATATGGTACGCCATTTCGTCAAATCTGGCATCACTGGTTGGGCTCAGATTACCGGTTTCCGTAGCGAGACCAGTGAACTATGGCAGATGGAGGAGCGAGTGGAACGCGATATCTGGTACATAAAGCATTGAACATCTAGCTCAACCTACACATCATCTGGATGACTGTGAAGTCAATTTTTGTAAGGGATAAGAATGCTTATTGAAAACAAGAAAGACATGAGCATCAATAAGAAAAAAATAATCCTGGCAAATGCCACATTGCAGATTGGAAACAAAGGATGTGTTGCCCTTTGTTATAGTACAATGTATCTGATAGACCTCATTATGTCTGAGAAACATATTGACTACAAACTATATCTTACAGAGAGCAAGGAGCGATCTGGACACCATGAGTTGAGAATTGTTGACAGAAACATCACATACGAAAACATCGCCAACACACTGCCCTTAAGCAGGAAGAAAGCATACAGAATATTGACAGATCTCAAGAGGAGCTACCACCTATATAAGCTGTTCAAAGATGCCGACTGCATCATGGACATTGGGCAAGGTGATAGTTTTGCAGACATCTATGGGGCCAAACGATTTGCAAAAATCGACAAGGTACACAGACTGTCACGCTTGTTCAGAAAACCATATATTCTTCTCCCCCAAACCATTGGCCCATTCCTGAATCCTGCTATTCGTGAAAAGGCCGTCAAATCTATGAGTAAGGCTGCGCTCGTCATGACCAGAGACCGTCAGAGTCTGGATTACGTCAATGAACTGACTAACGGGAATGCAAACGTGAATGAGTATATTGACATGGCGTTCTTCCTTCCCTATAACAAAATTGAGTTCAACAAGGATGAAGTCCATGTAGGCTTGAATATCTCTGGCTTACTTTGGAATGGCGGTTACACACATGACAATCAGTTTGGACTTAAAGCCAACTATCAGCGCGTGATACGCAATATCCTTAGCTTTTTCCTATCCAACAAGGGTGTCCGACTACATCTCATCTCTCATGTAGCTTCAGGCATACGTAACGTTGAAAGTGACTATGCAGTACTTTATGATCTCTGGAGGGAGTATTATAGTGAGCAGATAACACTGGCACCTTTTTTTCATTCTCCCATTGAAGCAAAAGACTACATTGCAGGTCTCGACTTTTTTATGGGGGCACGAATGCATGCTACGATAGCCGCATTCTCCGCAGGGGTACCGGTGGTGCCGATGGCCTATAGCCGCAAGTTCAATGGACTGTTCGTGGATACACTTGCATACAACCATATTGTCGATCTGAAGGTCGATGAAGGAAGCACAATACTTACAATGGTTGAAGAATGCTTCGTCCATCGTGAAAACTTGAAGATTGAGATAGCTCATCAATTAGCCTCAACAGTTTCTGAACAAAAAGAGAAACTTCTTAATGATTTAACGACTCAATTATGTACATGATTTTAAAGGATAGAAAGTAAAAATGGGTAGCAGTCAAAAAATAGTCAGCGGTATCATATGGTCCACATTGTTCAACATCATCAATGCGGCCTATAATTTTGTGGCTGTCCCCATACTGATAGGCTACTTCGGTAAGAGTCAGTATGGATTGATAGGTCTGGCCATGAGCATCAATGTCTATATGCGACTGATGGACATGGGCTTCAACTCCACCAATGTCCGTTTTCTCTCTACATGGCTATCCGAGCACCGTCACGAAAAAGTACAGCATGCCTTCCAGACCAGTCTATCATTCTATGGAACAATCGGGTTGATTAATGGACTGCTTCTTCTCGTTGTATCGTTCTTTACCAATTCTATCTTCAATGTCACACCCGAACAGGATGTCGTTTTGAAGCACCTGCTCTACATTCTTTCTGTTGTTGCCTTCTGCAACTGGTTCTCATCATGTTTCGACCAACTCATCAAGGCTACGGAGAATGTAGCTTGGATACAGCGTAGGCAGATGATACCCAAGGTATTACAGATGCTAGTACTGGCAGCTACAGTATTGATGGGGTTCAATATTGATACCTATTATATTTTGACATGTCTGGCTACGCTCTCTATCCTCCCAATGTCCATAGGCAAAATCCGCCGCGAGACACCCTTTGTCAAATTCCTGCCTAAGTTGCATTGGCCAACCTTTAAGGAGATGCTACCTTATAGTATGAACATCTTCTCTTTCAGCCTGTTCCAATTCTCCTTCTATCACCTGCGTCCAGTATTCCTTGGAATGCAGGGAACGATGGAGTCGGTAGCCGACTTCCGCATTCTGAACGGCATCATCGGCTTGATACACATCCTGGCCAGTGCATTCCTGCCCGTATTGCTCCCCTCTACAGCCAAGGTGCTGGCACATAAGGATAAGCAGGCATATTACCGTGTGGCCTACGACGGCACGAAATATATCAGCATCATTCTCTGCTTCTGCACTTTCGGCATGATGACGGTTGGCTCCGATACGCTGTCACTCTATGTAGGTGAGAAATACCTCTACCTCATCCCTTGGTTCAACCTATGGCTCATCTGTAATTTGATAAATCATAATCAGGCCATCTCAAGCCTTATTCTTGCTGGCAGCGATATTCGTGCTATCTCCTATAGTAGCATGGTCGCTTCCATAGTTGGCTTAGTGTCTTCATGGCTTCTGATTCCCTATTATCAAGTAGGTGGTGTCATTATTGGTTTTGCAATCTATGGAAGTGTCCAAATGCTGTTTTATTATCTGTATTATTGGCCTATAAAGATGAACATCAATTCATGTCGAGTTGTATATTACTCCTTCGGTCCATACCTCCTGTTGGGAATAATTGGCCATTTCATTTGCCATCTGCTTCCTCGGTTTGAAAACCACTGGACAGACTTCTTTGTTCAAGGCATTGCCTATGCCATTATATATATGTCAGCTTGTCTGCTGTTGTCAACCAAAGAAGACAGAGTGTTTTACCTTAAAATATTGAAGCGGCAGAAATGAGAGACAATAGCGTAACTATAGCAAAAGGAATTGCCATCATTCTTATGGTATTGGCGCATACTTACTTCTCTAAGTATGGCTTCATTTTGATTTATATGTTTCACATGCCATTATTCTTTTTTATGAGTGGCTATTGTTTCAAAGAGAAATATCTTGACGATGCACAACCCTATTTGAAAAGGCGCGTTTCGGGTATTTATTGGCCATACTTAAAATGGTCACTATTCTTTCTTATGATTCATAACATCTGCTTCTATACCAACATCTATAGCGATGAGTTTGGCTTTCGTGGGAAGACCTCTGTACTTTATTCGACATCGGACTTTTTGAGTCATGGTATTTCTATCGTTACAAAGATGGGGGGGCACGAACAGTTGTTAGGTGGTTACTGGTTCCTGAAATCGCTTTTTGTAGGTTCCATTATCTTCTTAGTTTGTAGAAAGCTTTTACGAAAGACACCTATTGTTGGGGTAATACTATTGCTTATAGTTACAATTCTGCTTTCATATCTTGGCAAGAAAGTACCCTACTTTAGCATTGGTTCACGCGAATTCCTTGCCGCTTCTCTTTTGTTTGTAGGCCATTTGTATAAACAATACCAACTAAACTGGCACAGGAATATCTGTTTTGTATTATCATCCATTCTTTTAGTTGGTGTTGGCACCATCTTTTGGCCTGCGACAATGACTTCATTTTCCTATTGGCAAGTGATTCCTTACGCCATCACGTCTGTCATGGGCACATTGGCCATATTCTGCTTAAGTTACCATTTATCCCTACGAAATGAAAATAGTGTAGTGAGGTTCCTTGTATATGTTGGAGGGTACACTTTCAACGTTCTAACTTGGCATTTCCTGGCTATGAAGATGGTATCGCTATTCATTGTCTATGCATACGGGCTACCCATCAAGCAACTCTCTGAGTTCCCTGTCATTGAAGAGTATGCTCATCAAGGCTGGTGGATTCTATATCTCTGTGTTGGTGTAGGCATTCCAATTTGGGGAACCTATGGTTATCACCGATTAAAAGATTCGATATTATGCAAAACCCAATAATGTAATTCTACAACAATGAATACATTCACTATCATATTGTTTGGCTTAGTCATTCTGCTTTACCTGAAGTGGATACTCATTATACTGGTATTCCCTTTTCAGGTAATACATGGGCAAATCCTCAAGAAATGGGGAAACAGCAAAAACACTCCCATTCTATATAAGGTTTTAGACAAGCCCTACCATTCCTGGGAGAAAATCTTCAGAAAAGGTTGGCAACGCTACATGTTGTTCCAAATCGGCCTTGTGCCATCACTCCATCTGCGCAGGTTTGTCTATAAAGCACTTGGGGCGGAAATAGGTAAAAACGTTGTGTTTCATTTCAAAACAGAAATCCGTGGCATACATAAATTAAAGATAGGCAAGGGGACCATCGTCGGCGACAATGCCCTGTTAGCAGCACAGCGTGGGTTGTCTATTGGCGAGAATGTCAATATCTCATCGAATGTTTCTATCTATTCCGGTGCGCACGACCATCGAGACCCCTATTTCCGCAGTACCCCGCAGACGACACGCCCTATCACAATTGGGAATAGAGTATGGATAGGCAGTAATGTTATCATTCTTACAGGTGTCAATATCGGAGAGGGAGCAGTCTGTTGTGCCGGATGTGTCGTCACAAAAGACGTAGAGCCCTACTCCGTTGTGGCTGGCATTCCTGCTAAAAAAGTGAATGAACGTCCTCGAGACCTGCGATATGAATTCAAGGGTCGCGCGAAAAGGTTATATTAAATGGCCATAATCGCATCGATACTCACAATTATTACTGTTGCATCTTGCCTGATGATGTTTTTTATTAGGAGAGAGCAAAAAGTAGCATTACTTGTAATGGGAACCATGACGCTGACGCTTGTCAGTGTTCCTGTCATTCCATTACACAAGGCTAATTTGCTTTTGCCGATTTTTTTTGTTTTGTCGGAATGGAAATCGTTAACACTTCATATAAAGAAGATTTTGAGCACACGTATCCTGCGCATTACGCTTACTATTGTTTTTCTTTCCACGATAATCTGTGCTTTCACCACTACATATATGAAGCCTTGGATAGTGATTCAAGGGGAATTGATTTTTAAATACTTTGCCATCTGTTATGCCTTTATGGCTGTCAAAAATAAGCGTTCCATAAAACCGATTTTGAAGATATCCTTATACTGCCTTATCGCATTATCCTTCTTTGGTATCCTGAACTACATAGACAGAAGTGCAGAACTGGTAAATGAATTGACAAAAGGGAAGACTAATTGGGTCTATGATGTTGAATTCGGGGATTTTTATTCAGGAAAAGCCCGATTCAGGGTTCAGTCTATGTTTAAATCGCCTTTTGACTATGGGTATATCTGTGCCGCCATTCTAATGCTACATATACACGCATGGTATCAGCGCTTAGAGAGCAAAAGGGCTTTTGTTACGGCAGTGGCATGTTGTGCGTTCGGCATATTGACTTGCAGTTGCCGTATAGTTTGGGCATGTACGCTGTTATCTGTGATATGCTATTATATGTGGTGTTTCAGATTAGGCAGAAACATAACACTGGGCATTGTGGCGTTATTTTTCTCTATACTATCATACAATTTTATCCCTGCGGTTGAAGAAAAAGTAAACACCTTCACAGACATCTTTGTAGAATACAGTGAGAGCGGAGGCAGCTCTATTGCCATGCGCTCCAGGCAGTTTGCCATGACACTTTATTATGTAGAAGGAGACGAATTATTAGGAAAGGGAAAGGGGTATTTTACATCCGAAATATGGAATCCTAATGTTGGTCAGAAGCAGAGAAGAGAAACAGGATTACAAGGGATGGAAAGTGTAATATTGGGGTATATACTGGAACGTGGATATTTCGGTCTTACCCTATGGATTACATTTAATCTTATCATCTTTTTATATTTCCGTAAGCACAAACAAAAAAACAAGATGCTAACCGGCTTGGGAGTGTCAATTCTATCCCTGTATTTGGTTTTTACCATAGGAACTGGTGAATTAGGCTCCGTATATCCTACGATGCTACTCTTCGGTTTTGTCATAAAAGCGGTGGAATCGGGTAAAACAATTAGAAGAATATGAAGAAACTTGCCATAATCATTCCTGCCTACAAGGCGACATTCCTGCCTGCTGCACTTGACTCCATAGCTGCGCAAACCTGTCAGAACTATACATTGTATGTGGGTGACGACTGTAGTCCTGAGCCTATTGGTAGTATTGTTGAACAATACAGAGACAATATCGATTTGGTCTATCAGCGTTTCGATACCAATCTGGGGGGCAAGGATCTTGTGGCGCAATGGGAAAGGTGTATTGCCATGAGTAAGGAAGAACCCTATATTTGGCTATTCTCTGATGATGATGTGATGGAGCAGAGTTGCGTAGAAGCACTACTGAAGCAGATAAATGAAATGAAGGGAACTTATGACCTGTTCCATTTCGATGTCAACGAAATCAATGACAAAGGTGAATTAACCAAGTCCTTGCCTGAATATCCGGAGGTGCTGGGTGCATACGACTATTACAAAGGAAAGACCTCAGGCAAGTATCGCAGCTATGTGGTAGAGAATGTTTTTTCACGCAAAATCTACAATCAATCAGGTGGTTTCAAAAACTTCGACCTTGCATGGGGCAGCGATGTGGCTACATGGTGTATTTTCTGCGGAAAAAAAGGTATGTATAAAGTTCCTGATGCCCACGTTTACTGGCGTCGAAGTAGTCAGAACCTCACGCCAGACAAGTCGAGACTGATAGCTGAGCGTAAGCTTAAGTCTGAGTGTAATTTTCTTCATTGGGCAAATACATATTTTAGAAGCGAGAAAGATATATGGGAAGTAAACTGTAACCATTTTATCAGCATAATGCGACAATACAAAAAACGTGTTGGAAAGAGGAGTCTTAAAAATGCGTTCTCGTTCTTCTTTCAAACGTATGGTCACAAGCACGAGAGAATAAAAGTATTCCTATTAATTATTCTTCATCGCAAACTATATAAATTTATAAAGTCGCTATCATGAAAATCTATATTGTAGTCAAGGAACCGTCGGAGCGAACCATCAACCATTTTATTTCTTCGCTTGGCAATGCCTTACAGAAACAAGGCTGTGAGGTGGTTTATGGTCTTGAGCGGCTATGGACAGACGAGATTTTCGACTGCGACATCGTTCATTTTCAATGGCCGGAGTACGTCTTTGGCTCGCAGAAGAAACATTTCTCGGATGAGGATGTAGAACGATTGGAAAATCGGATTGGGCAATTGAAGAACAGTGGCATCAGGAGATTTGTGCAAGTTCATAATTTGAAGCCGCACAGGAATCGGGATAAGAATATGCTCCGTATCTATGAAGTGCTTTATCAGCATGCCGATGTGATAGTACACATGGGAAACTACAGCCGTGATCTGTTGCAACGCCAATATCCTAATGCACAACATGTCGTGATTCCACATCATATCTATGACAATGTGCTTTCTTTTTCTGTCTCTCAGCAGGAGGCACGCCAACGACTACATCTGCCTCAAGACAGGATAATCATCCTCAGCTTCGGTAAGTTCCGCAATGATAAAGAACGCAACTTCATCTTGAATTTGAAAAAAAAAATAGAAGTCCTATCCTCAACTGCAGAAGCAAATTCTTCACTCTTCACTTCTTCATTGTTCGTTATGCCTGGCTTCTATCGTGAAACGCTGCATACATGGAATCCGATGAAGTTGATTACCCGCCTGTTGCATACAATAAACTACAGGCAGAAAGGCATCAAGTTCTGTAATGAGGTGATACCCGATGACATGATGCAATGCTACTTCTGTGCTGCGGATGTTGTGCTTCTCCAGAGACTTGACATTCTAAACTCTGGTAACCTGCCGATGGCTTTTGCCGCTGGTAAGGTGGTTGTAGGGCCAAATGTGGGCAACGTCGGACAGATACTGAACGAGACTGGCAATTTCACCTTTGACCCGCATGACATTAAAAGTGCGGTAAGTGTTCTGAAAAAAGCATTGACGACTACCTCAAAGGGGAAAGAAAATAAAAAATACGCCACAGAGCACTGGTCATCAGACATCATTGCGGTACAGTTGTTAAGATATTATCAACATTTTAAATACGATAATCATGAAAATAGTTAAGAAGATTAGACTATGGTGGGTTAAACGCAATAGTCGGTCATACATTAGTTACTTACGAAGCGCTGGTGTAAAAATTGGAGAAAACACTTTCATCCGCGACCCTAAGTCGTTTGGCATTGATATGCAAAGGGCTCATCTAATAACTATTGGGTCTGATGTGCGGTTTAACCATAACAACCGCCTGATAGCCCATGATGCCGCGGCAAAGGTCTTTAGATTGAAATATCAAGATTATTTGCCCAGCAATGGCCATATCACTATAGGTAACAATGTATGGCTTGCACGTAACGTGACGATACTAAAGGGTGTTACTATCGGTGACAATTGTATTATTGGATTTGGTGCCATAGTGACACATGACATCCCAGCTAACTCTGTGGTAGTGGGAACACCGGCGAAGGTTGTTTGCACGCTTGACGATTATTATGAGAAGCGAAAGAAAGAAGCTTTACAGGGGTCATTTGAATTTGCAAGGGGAATCGTGGAACGTTTCCATCGGAGGCCTATTCCTGAAGACTTCAGGGAAAGCTTCGTCTGGTTTGTCAGCGGAAAGGATATGGATAAGTACCCGAAGATACCATTTAAGCACCAGTTGGGCCCTGCCTACGAACACTATAAGGCACAGCATGTGGCAAAATTTACTTCATTTGATGATTTCCTGGCTGCTGCTGGAATAGATTAAATACATTTTAACGAGATGACAGATATTGTTTTTAATACCGGTGAGACTCAAACAGAACTGAGAGCCAAGTATAACCCTGAAGGAAGTATTCTTCGTAGGGCACAGATGAGGATGTTAAATATGCTTCTATTTTTTGATACTGTTTGTAAAGAACAGAAAATACCATATCGTATTGATGGCGGCAACGTTTTAGGAGCCGTTCGCCACGGAGGATTCATCCCATGGGATGATGATGTAGATGTTGCAATAATGAGGAAGGATCTTCATCGTCTTTGTAATTATCTTATAAATAATCCCCATCCCCAGTATAAACTCCAAACTTTTGAAACCGATTATGGGTATGTTGGAGCATGGGTTGTACTACGCGATACAAAAAGTGAATATATTCAAGATAGTAAAGTACATAACGCTAGAAATTATCGTGGTTTACAAATCGATATCTTTCCATACGAAAACAGTGTGATAAAGCCCTTTCATAGTTTTTCCGCAAAAATAACCAAATTTAATGGAAAATGGTTTGTTGGAAATCACATGTGGATAGCACGTATCATATATGTTCTGCAACATCGTATCCTCCATCCCATTTTTAGGATAATAGGACATATTTTTGGCGACCCAGATATTTATATGTATCCTTATGGTGCACGGATTTTCAAGTCTCATACATCAAAATCACAGTTTCCTTACAAGGATATTAGTTTCGAAGGACATCTGTTCCCAGGACCAGCAAACCCAGATTTATTTTGCCAAGAATTTTATGGCGAGAGATATATGGATTTGCCAGATGTTTCAAACAGGAACCACCATAAGGCAACATATTGGATAAAAGATTAAACTAACGAGCTATTGTGAATACGACTACAATTCATACTACTGGTGGAGTTTTACACCCTTCAGATATCGAGTTTATTAATAATTGCATCTGTGAGGTCTTTGGCTGCGAGCCTGAAGATGTGACAGAAATTCAACCTTTGCAGAAAGGATTGTCAAACTCTGTTCTGTCTTTCCGTTATAATGGTGGAAAGTATGTATTTCGTTATCCTGGTTTAGGCTCGGAAATACTTATCGACCGAGGACGAGAATCAATAGTACAGAAACAGATTGAAGAAGCAGGAGTAGATACTTCATTGGTTGCGATGAGTGTTCGCTACGGTTGGAGAATATCCCGGTTTGTTCAAACAAGAACCTTCCATTATCACGATGTGAATGATATGGTTAGAGGCATTCTGCAAATTCGAAAACTTCATTCTGCTAAACCAAAAGTGCGTTGGGAGTTCGATATTAAGGAAAAGTGGGAGTCTATTCGTGATATGACCCCAGCTGAAAAATATGGCGAGAACTTTACTCAATTCCCGGAGTTCAATGAAATCAAGGAACGCATATATAAACTCTATGAATTGGCCAAGACTGACGGTATCAGGAAATGCTTGACCCATGGAGATTGCCGAGATGAGAATTTCCTGATTAATGATAATGAGATTCATCTGATAGACTGGGAATACGCTGGTTTTGGTGACCCCGGCTTTGATATAGGTTCATACGTTTGCGGTGGCGACCATTCGGAAGAGGAAGTTGACAGAATACTGTTCACATATTTTGGACGCAAACCTTCTATAAAAGAACAGCGGCATTTCTATGCATTTATTGCTATCACAGGTTTCTTCTATATGCATTGGACGATGTATAAAGAGTCCCAAGGTCAGGTTATTGGATATCTGAAACCTCTGTGGTATCATTATGCAAAGGAGTATAGCAAGAAAGCCTTACCATTGTATTACGAATAAAATAATAGATATATGACATACATCATTTTAGTAGCAGGTCAAGGCAAGAACCTTCAGCCTTTGACATTGAGTCATCCCAAAACCTTGTATAAATTAGATGGTCAGACAACAGTTCTACAACGCCTTGTTCGTTCTATTAGGAAGCATGACAAGGATGCTGAGATTGTTGTAGTAATTGGTTTTATGTATAAGCATATCCAGAAGGAACTGGAAGATGATAATGTGACTTTTGTTCACAATCCTTTTTATTCAGTAACAAGTTCAATGGGCTCTCTCTGGTTTGCTAAAGCATATCTCCAGAGAGAAAACGTTGCTATCATCAATGGCGACATTGTGATAAGCGACCAACTGATGAGCGATGTTATTTGTGCTCATACAGATATTCCATACGTTTTGCTAGATAGCACCCGGACGGACGGGAATAAATATAATATACAGGTGCAAAATGACAAGGTATGCGTGATGAGTAAGAACCTTTCGGAGTTCTTGGGCAACTACGCAAGTGTAACCAAACTTGATGCAATATCTTCTCGTTTTGTGTTGGAACAGCTTAACCAGATGGTGAATGAAGGCATGTACAATCTGTTCTTTGAGGATGCTCTGGTACAAATGATTTTTGATAAGAACTTTGAATTGTACTACAAGGATATCAAGGATTATCAATGGACTGAGGTAGATAATGTGGATGATTTGCTGAAAGCACGTCAGATACAAGCGGAAAATAAATAAAAGGAGAGGATGAATTACGTAATCATTATTGCTGGTGGGGTAGGAAGCCGACTAGGCGCTCCTGTGCCCAAGCAGTTTATTGAGGTGCTTGGTAAGCCGGTAATAGCATACACGATGGAGCATTTCCAGAACAATCCGGAGATAGATGCCATAGAATTGGTTTGCGTGGACGGTTATCAAGACCACCTAATGAATATTGCTGACAAAAATGGTATTACAAAAGTAATCAAGATAGTGAAAGGTGGTTCCGAGTATGAACTATCCATTATGAATGGCGTGGCTGGGCTTGAAGGAATAGCTAAACCAGATGATGTTGTTATGATACATTGGGCAGCGTCGCCATTCATTAATGAAGAAATGATTACGGATAACATCCGTGTCTGCAAAGAAAAAGGGAATGCTATAACAGCCTGCTATTCTTATCTTCTCTATGGGAGCAATGATGGTGATTGTGCCAAAAAAGCAATCAACAGAGAGTCTTTTATGACACTTTCAGCACCTCAATCTTTCCTATACAAAAACATTGTAGATCTTTATAAGCAGGTAGAGGAGAAAAAAATGTTTGAGACTATTGAAGAACGCCATACAACCGTCTTCATGGCGGAACTGGGTATTCCTCTCTATTTCTCAAAGGGAAGCCATACCAATATCAAGATAACGACCAAAGAAGATATTGACTTGTTTTTAGGCTATCTTTTAGCTCATAAATATAAAGAGGAACACCAAGAATCTGAGAAGTATGAACAATAGTCCACTTATCAACGTAGTTCTACCAACCTACAACGTGGCACAATATCTGCAACAGTGCTTAGAGAGCGTTGCAGCACAAACCTATCATAACATCGAAGTGATCATCATCATCGATGGCGCTACCGATGGCTCGTATGAGATAGCTCAAAAGTTCTGCAAGACGGACTCACGTTTCAATGTCTATTGGCAGGAGAATGCTGGCAGTGGGCCAGCCCGCAATGCAGGATTGGCACATTGCAATGGCGAATTTGTGATGTTCGTGGACCCAGATGACTGGATCGAGCCTGAACTGCTGGAAAAACTGTATGAAACACAGCAGGAGGGTAACTATGACTTGACGGCATCAAGGCGCATAATCGCTCTATGCGACAGCCAAGGAAAAATAATAAAAACAGAGCCTCGACACTATCAAGAAGAAACTCTCAAGGGGCAACAAGAGGTAAGGCAAGCCTTTATGCGGATGCTCCGCGAAGCTGTAATCAGTGCTCCCACACAGAAACTCTATAAGATGTCGATGATACGCCAACACCATATAGAGTTCCCCAGCTTGCGTCGGTCACAGGATATTGTTTTCAATCATCGTTATTATAACCATATCAGTTCTTTGCGCTTGATAGCATACAGTGGCTATAACTATCGAAAGTCTGTGACACAAGCCCTTGGAAAGGTGGAGCCAGAGTATTATAAGACCATCATACTGCTCTATAATGACTATGTCTCGCTCTATCAGTCGTGGGGGTTGCCCTTTCCTGAGCAGGAAATGTCGGAATGGTTCTTCCGTGTACGCATCTATTCCTACTTGCAAAAGATGGCAGGAAGGAAACAGGACTTCACAGAGGCACTAGAAAAACCAACTATTAAGAAAATCATTCTGTCTGCCAAACCCAAAGGATTCCATTTGCAACTGACGAAGCGTCTTTTACTCGCAAAATCCTATAAGACGCTAAACCTATTCTTGACATTCATTCTAAAAACAAAACAACAATAGTTGAAGCTTAAATCTTGAAACATGATACAATCCAAAGAAGACCTTCGAGCCTATCTGAAGGCTGACCAAAAGGCATACGGAAAACCCAATCGCCTGTTCATAAAATGGTTGACCAGAAGCGATGAATACTACATCCGGGCATTTATGGTGGCTATACGTCACTATGAGTATTGGCTGAACAAGAAAAAGAGTCTGGTGGAGAAGATTCCCTATCTCTTTTGGTGGTGGAACTACCGACGGCTCAAGTTGAAATCAAACATCTACATATATCCAAATATCGTTGGACCTGGTTTCCTTCCCATTCATGCCGGTTTTATGCGCTTTGGCAAATATGTGCGCATTGGCAAGAACTGCACGGTGCTACCAATGGTGCTAATCGGGAAAAGCCATCCAGGGAAATGCAACATTGTGATTGGTGACAATTGCTTGATTAACACGGGTGCTTTCATCCTTGGGCCTATCACTATTGGCAACAATGTAACTATCGCTGCAGGTGCCGTTGTGAATAAGGACGTTCCCGACAATGCCATCGTTGCAGGCGTGCCTGCAAAGGTGATTAAGATAAAAGTTTAAATGAAGCAAGTAATATTTGTCAGCTTGGTGCGCCAAAGCAAGTCACTAGTAGATGGTAAAACCACCAAGAACCAATATATAATTGCAGAATTGAAAAAGTACTGTAAGGTGACGGTGTTGGATTTCTATGAGAAGAACCGCCATCCGTGGATTTACCTACAGGCTTAGTGGGCATTAGTGAGCCAGCCGAAAGCCACTATAATCCTTTCTACTTCAGCAAAGAATGTCTATGGTATGTTGCGGCTCTTTAAAGTCCTCCATCTTCACCACGAAATCATCCATTGGGTAGTAGGGGGTGCTTTCGGAAAATATGTTCAGCAGGGCAGATTCCGGGCTAATGTCTTCAATTATGTGAAATACAATCTCGTACAATGCTACGGGATGATTAAAGAGTTAAAAAGTGCCGGTGCATAGGAAAATGGTTTCGACTTAGGACTGAGGCTGTGGAAGGTGATAACACGAGTGGATTTTTCCGCCTTACACTCATAGATGACGGTCAGGAGACAGTTTTATATAAGGAAACGATGCGAACCATGTCAACGGAAACTACGACACTTAATGCCAAATATAGGGGATTAAGTAATCTTCAGCCTATCAAACTCTACACCTCAGCATGGTTGACAGAATGGATGAAAGAGAGGGGATATGCCATTGAAGCATATTTTACGGATTGGATATTTGACGGTGACCCTTATTCTAACAGAGAAAAATGAGATAACCGATGAAAAAGAAAGTAATCGCTGTAGCCTCTATAGGCGGACATTGGGTGCAGTTGTTGAGGATAGCACGGCCTATGGAAGAGCACTCTGACATGATATATGTCTCAACACATCCTAAATGCGCCACAATGATAGAAGGACAGAAATTTTACCAGACAACTGACTTCAGTAGGTCGGATGCATGGAAACTGATACCGTCGTTCTTCAAGACAGTAAGATTGTTATTGAAAGAGAAACCCGATGCCATCATCACCACTGGAGCAGCACCAGGGCTGGTATTCCTGCTTGTGGGCAAGCTGTTAGGGATAAAGACTATATGGATAGACAGTATTGCCAATGCCGAACATCTATCTGCAAGCGGACGAATAGCTTCGAGGTTTGCCTCACGAACCTATACGCAATGGAAAGACCTGGCCACAGGAAAAATATATTATGCAGGAAATGTCTTTGGCAATTAATAACTATAATTCATGATATTCGTAACTATAGGAACACAACTTCCATTCGACCGACTCATCAGGATAATTGACAAACTGGCACCAGAACTGGATGAGGAAATCATAGCACAGGTATATAAATGTGGTTTTACACCCAAAAATATAAAAACTGTTGATTTTCTTGCTCCTGATGAATTCAATGCTCTTTTCGACAAGGCCCGCCTCATTATATCTCATGCAGGAATGGGGACTATCTTGTCTGCCCTGCAAAAGGATAAGCCAATAATTGTATTTCCACGCATAGCTGCTATGGGAGAGCAACGTAACGAACACCAATTGGCAACAGCACGCAAATTTAAGAAAACGGGAAGTGTGAACGTAGCCATGAACGAAGAGGAACTGACATCAATGATACTAAAAGGGGAACAGACGACCTTACAGCACATCGGTAACAGCGCATCACCTTCTCTTATCCAGTCAATAGAGAAGTTTATAGATTTATAAGGATCTTTATATACTATCCCTAGTAGTCTGTAGATACTCTCTTTTTCGAATTAACAGCAAATTTAAATAAAATCAATACACAAACAACCGTATTTCGTCATTTTGTCATTCATATATGTATTCCCCATATGATTAAGAAGGGACATCAAGCCGCCTTATTCAGGGAAAAGTGTGAAATTCCAATTCAAAAAATGAGCCTTGCCCGGTTGGGCAAGGCTCTCTCGTATAAGGAATAAAAATCTGTCGTTTAGAAGAACAGGTAGCGGTTGTCGACCACGTTGGCCTTCTGATAGAGCTCAGAGACGAAGCGGCTGGCTGCCTGGATGGCCTGCTGCTGCAGACGCTGCTCAGTAGCCTTCTGGTCGAACTTGTTGCCCTCACGCTCAGCCTTACGGTTGACCTGGAAGAGGTAGGCACCACCATTACCCTTGACAACGACGGGACTGAACTGACCCTGCTTGACAGCTGCAACAGCACCTGACAAGGCGGGCTCGCTGGAACCTGTGGCCTGTACGAAGACAGGAGCACCGAAGGTCACCTGATTGACAGAGTCAACCTTTGCACCAGCCTTCTCGGCCTCAGCAAGGCTCTTCACGTTGGCCAGCTTAGAAGCAATCTGCTCGAACTTCTTGTCTTGCAGCACTTCCTGCTTCAGCATATCCTTCACGCCATCAAAGTCACGATAGCCCACGGGATGGATCTTGGTCATAGCAACGACGAGCAGGTGATCGTTGTTGCCGCACTCATAGAGAGGACTAACCTCACCCTCCTTGGCATCGAAGATCCACTTCATAGCCTCACGGGTGGCACGCAGGCCAGCCACGTTGTGCTCTGAATTGAACAGGTCCTTACGCTCCTGCACCTTGAAACCGAACTTCTCTGCGTTCTTCTCCAGGTCGGCCAGCGTCTTGTTCTCGCTGACATACTGGCTGAACTTATTGTAGGCATCAGAATAGGTGCCCTTAGAGAAGTCGATGACGTGCTTGATGATGGCAACGTCGTACTTATCGACCATAGCCTTGCGGGCCGTCACCTGAAGGATGATATTGCCCTGAGCGAACTCGAGGTTCTTCAGCTCATTGACAGCCAGACCGTTGATGCTATTAAGATAGTTCTTTGACTCCTCATCCATCGTATTGGAATTCTCATACATGGCAGAGGTGAGCCACTGGCCCTTACCCTCCTGACCGTACTTTTTGGCAATAGCCTCGAAGTCGGCACCAGCCTTCAGGGCATTGTAGATACTGTCGGCAGTCTTGCGAGTAGCCTCGAGAGTAGCACCGCCCACCTGAATCTGACGATACTCGATAGAGTCAGGAGCCTGGGTCTTGGAGATGAGCTTCACCACATTCAGCGTGTTGTCGCTCTTGGTCTCAAACGGACGAGTGGTCTGACCTACAGTCATCGAATCAAGCTTGGCAACGATATCCTGAGGATAGGCGCGCTTGGTGGCAGCAATGCCGGTATAGGCAAACTGCGACTGGGCCTTGCGGACAACCTCAGCGGGATTAGCACCGCTCTCCAGCTTGTCGCTGGCTTCGTTCATGGTCTTCAAGAGTGCCTGACGATCAGCGTCGGAAGCAACCACCTGGAAGTCGACATACTTGATATCGCGGGTCTCCATGGTCTGCTTGAACATCTCCTTCTCCTTGTCGAACTTGGCCTTTAGGTCAGCGTCAGACACCTGAACATCATTGTCGTTGATGTTCTTGTAAGAGAAGCTTGCCAGCAGGATGTCGCTCTCCTGATTCTGGGCATCGAAAGCCATCTTGGCCGAAACGGGATTTGACAGGAGGCTACCAGCGATCAGGCCCTGGAACTTCTGGGCCAGCGTCTGAGAGCGCAGCTGCTTCTCAATGAACTGCCAGTACTTGTAGATGCGCTCGTAAGACTCAGCGAGCTGAGCATTACCGGCGCTCTTCTGATAGTCTGCCAGGAACTTGGTCAGCATAGACACGTCGAAACGGCCTGTCTGCTGATTGACAAACGGAGTCTGCATGAGCATGGGGTTGGTACCTTCCTTCAGCATGTTCTGCATCTCCTCGTCGGTGACGGTCAGACCCAGCTTCTCAGCCTCAGCAGAGATGATCTGCTCGTTGATGAACTGGTTCCACACCTGATCCTTCACTTGGTTGAGCTCCTCCTCAGAGAGGTTGTCGCGACCCTGCGTCATCTTGAGCACTTCCTGGTACTCGTCGACGATGGACTGGAACTCCTGGACATTGATTTTCTTACCTAACACCTCGCCTACCTGCTGACGCTGCTGGTTCTTAGTTGCTTCACAAGAACGGAAAGCCTCCTCAGCAATGAAGGCGAAAAGGCCAAGACCAATGATAATCACCAAGGTCACGCCTCTTTTTCTAATTTTTCCTAATGCTGCCATTTTGTTTTAATTTTTTATTTTTTATCTTTTTTGTTTTCTATACTTTCTCATCGCGCCCGAGCGCAATTCAGTCGGCAAAATTACTAAAAAGGAATGAATTGACAAAATTTCTTGGATTAAATTTGCTCATTCTATCACTTTTAGGCGGACTAATTCGATTTTTGTAGCTGTATTTTTGAGTATTTTGAACTCATAGCCGGCGATGCGCACCACCTCATTGAGCTTCGGGAATGACTGATATTCATGCAAGATAAGACCGCCAACTGTCATATATTCGTCACTTTCGGGCAGTTCAAGTGAGAACATTTCATTCACCTTTTCGATCTCCAGGCGGGCGGAAAGGACATACTCGTTCTCGCCCGTCTGCTTGGCCACATGACTGTTGTTGTCGTGCTCATCCTCTATCTCGCCCGTGATCTCCTCCATGATATCCTCCAGCGAGACCAAGCCACTGGTACCGCCGAACTCGTCGACCACAATAGCCAGCGAGCGCTTCTGCTGCATCAGGGTCTTCATCAGCTTCGAAGCGAGCATCGTCTCTGGCACAAAGCCTATCTCACGAATGAGGTCGGCACTCAGCACCGAGCTGTCAGCCTCCTTCAAGCGGAACATGTCACCAGAATGGATATAGCCCACGACATGGTCAATATCCTCTCGATAGACCACAATCTTGGAATGGCCGCTTTCGACGAATACTTGTTTCAGGTCACCCAGAGTGGCCCCTTCCTCAACGGCATCAATCTCGGTACGGGGCACCATGCAGTCGCGCACCTTAGTCTCGGAGAAGTCAAGAGCATTCTGGAATATCTTCACTTCCTCGCCAATCTCAGCCTCATCCTTGGCATTGTCTATGCTGGACTGCACCAGATAGTCGAGGTCTACCTTCGTAAACTCACGATCAGCGTTATTCTTATCCATCTTGACGCGGAACAGGCGAAGTATACCCTTTGACAACAGCGTTGCAAAACGACTGATGGGATAGAGCACCACGTAACAGATCCAAGCAGGCACGGCGAAGATGGTGAGCATCATATTGGGATTGCTCTTGAAAATGGTCTTCGGCAGGAATTCGCCTGTAAAGAGCACTACTATGGTCGAAAGCAGGGTGTCTGCCATCACACGAACCCCATCGCTAAACGGATAGAAAAGTGTCTGGTCGAAGATTTGCGCAAATAGGATACCGTAGATTACCAAAGCAATATTGTTGCCCACAAGCATCGTCGAGACAAAATTGTTGGGATGCTTATAGAAGAGGCTGAGACATCGTTGAGACAATCCACCTTTCTCACGGTCCATCTCTGCCAGCATGCGGTTGCTCGACACGAAGGCTATCTCCATCCCCGAAAAGAATGCAGAGAAGAGCATCGCTATCAAAAGAGCTATAATCTGTGATGTCATGACGGCTTAGGGATTAGGTGTCGTGGTTCGGGCATGCTTGGTAGTCTGCGGACGCAGGATGGGTTCAGACTGCCGCTGGGTAGTATCGCCAGGAGCAGAGTTCTGCTGTTGGTTATCGTTCTCCATATCCTCAGTCGTAAACGATCCCTTAGAGTTGCTGACTGTATAGTGGCGCATGTGCTCGTCACTACGGAAATAGGTGCCCTGTAGTGTTCGCTCAGGCGTGGTCACCTTAGAGAAGACATAGGAATACAGTTCGTGCTTCAGGCCGTCCCAGTACAATTCCTCACTCTCGTAGATCAGGCCATTGGTATTGCGGATTCGGACACGTCCACGCAGCTTCCACAGTTTGATCTGGTCGAAATACCAAGCAGTATCTGCCTGGACATAGGCCTCCACATGGAACTGCTGGTCGAACTGCTCGAAGAAGACCCCTTTCTCAAAGGTCCAACGAGAAGGATTCTTGATCGTATTCACGTCCCACCGTTCTGTGACAATCTTATATTTGATGACACCAGAATCGCTTATAAGGGTATTTACGCCATAGGAAACCATCATCGAGGCAGAGTCACGTTCATGGATGGCAGCAGCAGTATGCTCCGTCGCCTGTTCACAGGACAGCAAGAACAACTGAGCAAGCACCACACCCACTCCCAATCCACGCCGAATATAATTCTCAATTGTCAATTGCCAATCATCAATTATCAACTACTCCACCTTCCACTTAGCAAACCAACGCTCATTGAAAGTCACGCCGATGTTGATACGAAATGTGTTCTCCTTCAATAATCCCGTGGCCTCCTGACGCACCCACTGGGCACTGACGTTGACATAAGAACGGGCATTGATCTGATTCTGGATAGGAATGCCGAAACCAGCACTTACACTATATTGCTTAGGACCGTCGACATTACCTATTTTATAATAAGGTGTAGCATAACCGACGCCCAAACGATACCTGATGCGGTTGTAGAGACGGGGGCTATTAAACTTTGGAACCCACTCAACGCCAGCAGCCATGCGGTAGCTATCCTTCAGCAAACCGCTCTTCAACTGATAGGTGCCTCCCTCCTCATAGGGATAGTTGAGTTTCCCCCAGCGCTGCATCTCGCCATCCAAGCCAACCGTCAGCGAATTTCCATGACGATAGGCCAGACCAGCCCCGAAAGTATGGGGCAACTCCAATGCGTTTTCGACGACAAGGGTCGTGGTATCGGCCTTGCTGGTAGTCAGGTTGGAATTGATGAGATAGCACTCTGCATCAGCATTCAACTTATGGCCCAAGCCATAGGTCAGTCCGATGGTCACCGCATCCTCCTTCCCTATCGGAAGGTCATACTGAAGACCCAAATCAAGCGTATAATTGTTGACGGAAGCGCTATATTGCTTGCCCAGTGAGTTCATGGCCGACGAGCCTGACAAGACAATGGCACGGTTGTAGTTGCCCCAAAGATAGGCGGCATTGAAACCAACGGCCAGATTCTTGAATACTCTTGCGCCAGCACCCAAAAAGAGCTTATGGAATCCACCGTCACCGGAATAGCCGGAGGTCATCGTACTTTTGGCAGACTCAAGGTATGACGATGTGGAGTATTCATAGCCAATGTCCGTCATCGGCATGATACCAAACGTGACACCCACATTTTTGATCAGTCGGAACGCGCCGACGGCATACTCAAAATTGCCAGTTTTCGCGTTCTTCTTGACACCGTTCTCCTCGTAATGGGTAAGCGAGCCCGAGAAGCCCATATCAAAAAGCATGGTCAAGGAGTCAACGTGGGCATAGGATGCGGGATTGGCCGTGTTCACCTGCGTCGGATTGTGCAGGGCGATACCAACACCGTTCATACCCCTGTTCTGCCCTACTCCCCAGGAGGACAATTCACCCAGGCCAAACTGGCTATAGGGCGAGGTCGTACCACCTTGGGCAGAAGCCGTCATTACAATGGCTGTCATCAGGAAACAGCCGAGAATTCTCTTCATATCTTGTACATTATTTCTCATGAAAATCATTTCAGCGTGCAAAATTATTGAAAAAAATCGAAATAATGGCTTTTTCCTCGAAAATATAAGTTATTTTTGCATCGTGAAACATTTAGAAATGCCTGCCAGAAGGCTGTTGACGGCACTTATCGCCCTGACTGTCAGCAGCATAGCCCCTGCAGAGGGGCAAAATGAATCCATCAACAAGATGGACTCTATTGAGTTTAGTCTGCTCACTTGCTCACCGCATGAGGAGATTTACAGTCTTTACGGCCATACAGCCATTCGCTATCATAATCTGAGTACAGGAGAGGACTGGGCCTTCAACTGGGGCAGCTTCAGCTTCGACAAGCCGTTCTTTGTACTGCGGTTTGTGTTCGGGCTGACTGATTACGAATTGGCCACCACGCCTTTCAATTATTTCTGTGCCTATTATAAGGAATGGGGCAGCAGCATCACCGAACAAGTACTGAATCTGACAAACGAGGAGAAGTTGAAGCTCCAACAGGCATTGGCAGACAACCTGAAGCCAGAGAACCGCGTCTACCGATACAACTACTTCTATGACAACTGCTCCACTCGTCCCCGTGATATCATCGAGCGCAGTCTTAATGGGAAAGTCGAGTATGCGCCACAAGTGGACGATGCCCCCACCTACCGCCAGATGGTCCATCAATGTGTCAGGAACCACCCTTGGGCCAAGTTCGGCAACGATATGCTGTTAGGCGTGAAGGCAGACCTCCCCACCACCCGCGAGCAACAAGAGTTCCTGCCAGAGAACTTACTCTACGACTTCGACCACGCCAATATCTATGCCAATGGCGAATACCGTCCTCTCATCAGGGAGCACCGCATGGCTGTACCACCAGGCGTACAAGTGATTGAGCCAGACTTCCCGCTGTCGCCGTTGGTGGTTTTCCTGCTGTTGCTCGGCCTATCGCTGATGATCTTCGCCATTGAATGGAAGCGCCACAAGACCTTCAAATACTGGGATGCGCTGCTGATGCTCGTACATGGCCTCGCAGGCTGCGTGTTGTTCGTGATGCTCTTCTCACAGCACCCCACCACCAGCACCAACCTGCAGATTCTACTGCTCAATCCCCTACCCCTCTTCTTCATCCCTGCCATCCTGAAAAGGAAGAAAGACACCCTCTGGTGGCCCATCCTTGGAACGATGGCTGTTCTCTTCTTCATCGGATACATCTGGCAGGTCTATGCTGAGGGAATGATCGTTTTGGCACTATGTTTGCTGATTAGAATATGGAGTAATAAAAAGAATGCGTAGAAACAAATACATATACATCACCCTGCTCGCCGTATTAAGCTTCAATGCTGAAGGAGCAGTAGCACAAGACAGTATCAGGTATGCACCGCGCCTGATCGTGAATATCACCATCGACCAGTTGCGCACCGACTACCTCGAAGCTTTTGCACCAGTCTTTGGCAAAGACGGCTTCAAACGGTTGTTCCGCGAAGGCCTTGTCTACGAGAATGCCTCATATCCCTTCACTAAGATTGACCGTGCCTCTGCCATATCGTCAGTCATCACGGGCGTATCGCCCTATTACCATAGTATCGTTGGAGAGAAATGGCTCGACAAGGAAAGCCTGAGACCTGTAGGCTGTACGGAAGACATCAAGCAGCCGGGCGTACCTTCGCCCACCCAATTGATGGTTTCTACTTTGGGCGATGAACTAAAGGTAGCCACCGATGGAGCCGCAAAAATTTTCGCCATCTCCCCAACCCCAGATGCCGCCGTTCTCGCAGCTGGTCATGCAGCCGATGGCGCTTTCTGGATTGATGACAGGACTGGCCTTTGGACCGGTTCAAAGTACTACTCAAATGAAATTCCACAATTCTTATTGGCATTCAACGAGTTACAACCACCTTCTGCAAAGATACAAAAAGCTGTTTGGCAGCCTGCCCATGAGGTAGCAGGAACATTCAACTACTATCAGCACATCGGCAATCAGAAGCCTTTCAAGCACACATTCAAAGGCGAAAGAAAATTCATCGAATACAAGACCAGTGGACTCATCAACGCTGACATCACGGAACTCGCCCAACAATGCGTCATCAACCAGACGATGGGCTACGACCGCGTGACAGATCTGCTCTGTCTGACCTATTACGCTGGCAACTACGACCACAAGGCCATGACAGACTGTCAGATGGAACTCCAGGACACTTATATGCGCTTGGACCAGGAGCTTGGACGTCTGATGATGGCCCTTGAAGAGAAACTGGGCAAGGAGCATGTCATGTTCGTGCTGACAAGCACAGGCTACAGCGACGCTGAGAGTACCGATTATGGGAAATATCGCATACCCACAGGCGTCTTCTACATCAACCGCACCGCCAATCTACTGAATATGTATTTCGGCGCTATTTGGGGACAGGGACGCTATGTAGAGACCTGCTTCGGCAACGAGATCTATCTCAACCACAAGCTGCTGGAGTCAAAGCGCATCAGTCTGACAGATGCCACCCAGCGCGCCCAGGAGTTCATCTCTCAGATGTCTGGCGTAAGAAACGTCTATACCTTCCTCCAGCTATTGGGCGGCAACAACCAGCAGATCTACAAGATACGCAACGGATTTAATCCTGAGCACAACGGTGACATCCTCATCGAGGTATCGCCAGGCTGGGAAATGCAAAACGAGAACACTCAGGAGAAGCAACTCTCACGGGCCTCATTCACCCAGTTCCCACTCATTATCTATGGTGCAGGCACCAAGTCTGAACGCGTCAAGACACCCATCACCATAGACCGTATCGCCCCAACCATCGCCAAGACGATACGTATCAGGGCTCCCAATGCCTGTTCGTCAGAACCGTTGTTCTGACAGAGGGAAAGAGACGGATTTACCGGATTTTCCCCAATTGCTTTGGCAGTTACGAAAATTATTCGTAACTTTGCACCCGTTTTTATTTACACGTACAATAATAATTAGACAAAATATGAATTTCAACAAGATTCTCAAGTCATTGTTCGGCGACAAGTCCTCGCGCGATATGAAACTCATTCAGCCCCTTGTGGAGAAGGTCAAGGCCATTTCTCCACAGATCGAGGCCCTCGACAATGACGCCCTGCGTGCACGAACCAAGGAGTTACAGCAGCAGGTTCAGTCATCTGCCTCAGAGCAGAAGGCAAAGATTGCCGAACTGAAGGCAACCATTGAAGACACGCCTATCGACGAGCGTGCAGACATCTTCGCACAGATTGACAAGATTGAAAAGGAAGTACTCGACATCTACGAGAAGGCTTTGGACGAAGTGATGCCTGAGGTGTTCGCCATCGTCAAGGAGACAGCCCGTCGCTTTGCCGAAAATGAGGAGACCATTGTAACAGCCACAGACTTCGACCGTGAGTTGGCCGCAGACCCCAAGAAGGACTTTATCACCATCGATGGCGACAAGGCCATCTACCACAACCACTGGACTGCTGGTGGTAATGACCTGCCCTGGGAGATGATCCACTACGATGTGCAGTTGTTTGGTGGTGTCGTGCTCCATCAGGGTAAGATTGCCGAGATGGCGACTGGTGAGGGTAAGACCCTCGTAGCTACCCTCCCCGTATTCCTGAACGCGCTGACAGGTAATGGTGTTCACGTGGTGACTGTCAACGACTATCTGGCCAAGCGTGACTCTGAGTGGATGGGACCGCTCTATATGTTCCACGGCCTGAGCGTTGACTGTATCGACAAGCACCAGCCCAACAGCGAGGCCCGTCGCAAGGCCTATCAGGCAGATATCACTTTCGGTACCAACAATGAGTTCGGTTTCGACTACCTGCGCGACAACATGGCCATTTCGCCTCAAGACCTCGTGCAGCGCTCACATAACTATGCCATCGTCGACGAGGTTGACTCCGTGTTGATCGATGATGCCCGTACACCGCTGATCATCTCTGGTCCTGTGCCTAAGGGCGACGACCAGATGTTCGAGGAGTACCAGCCTCTGGTGGAGCGCCTTGTAGGCGTGCAGCGCCAATTGGCTACCCAGTATCTGGCTGATGCAAAGACCCTTATCGGCGAAGGCAACAGACTCATCGAGGCTGGCAACAAGAAGGACGGTCAGGAGAAGCTCGATCAGGGTTTCCTCTCACTCTACCGTTCGCACAAGGCCCTGCCGAAGAACAAGCCCCTCATCAAATATCTCTCCGAGGAAGGTATCAAGGCTGGCATGCTCAAGACCGAGGAGATCTATATGGAGAACAACAACCGCCGTATGCCTGAGTGCGTGGAGCCTCTCTACTTCGTGGTCGACGAGAAACTGAATTCCTGCGACCTGACTGATAAGGGTACTGGCTGGTTGGCCAAGCAGGTGAATGATGCCGAGCTCTTTGTGCTGCCCGATATTGCCAGCCAGCTCTCAGCATTGGAAGCAGAGACTGGACTCACCGACCAGGAGCGCGTCGACAAGAAGGATGAACTGATGTCGCATTATGCCGTACAGTCGGAACGCGTACATACTCTTCAGCAGCTTCTGAAGGCCTACTGTATGTTCAACCGTGACGATGAGTATGTCGTCATTGATGGCGAAGTAAAAATTGTCGACGAACAGACAGGACGTATCATGGAGGGTCGTCGCTGGAGTGATGGACTGCACCAGGCTGTGGAGGCCAAGGAGCATGTAAAGGTTGAAGCCGCCACACAGACCTTCGCCACCATCACTCTGCAGAACTATTTCCGCATGTACCACAAACTGGCAGGTATGACAGGTACCGCCTCGACGGAGGCTGGTGAGTTCTGGGATATCTACAAGCTCGACGTCGTTGAGATTCCCACCAACCGTCCCGTGGTCCGTAATGACCAGGATGACCGTGTCTACAAAACACAGCGAGAGAAGTTCCGCGCCGTCATCGAGGAGATTGTGAAGATGCGCAATGCAGGACGTCCGACTCTGATTGGTACCACCTCTGTGGAAATCTCAGAGCTCTTGAGCCGTATGTTGGATATGTACGTGAATCCAGAGACAGGAAAGCGCGAAGGTATTCCCCACCAGGTGCTGAATGCCAAGCTGCACCAGAAGGAGGCTGATATCGTTGCACTCGCTGGACAGTCGACCAATGGCAAGGGAGCCGTCACCATCGCCACCAACATGGCTGGTCGTGGTACCGATATCAAGCTCTCGCCAGAGGTAAAGGCTGCAGGCGGTCTGGCCATCATCGGTACAGAGCGCCATGAGTCACGTCGTGTAGACCGTCAGCTGCGTGGTCGTGCTGGTCGTCAGGGAGACCCGGGAAGTTCCGTCTTCTACGTGTCGCTTGAAGATAAGCTGATGCGTCTATTCGCCTCTGAGCGTATCGCCTCTGTGATGGACCGTCTTGGCTTCAAGGATGGCGAGATGATTGAGTCGCCCATGATCTCAAAGAGTATTGAGCGCGCCCAGAAGAAGGTCGAGGAAAACAACTTCGGTATCCGTAAGCGACTGATTGAGTACGACGATGTGATGAACAAGCAGCGTACCGTCATCTACGAGAAGCGTCGACATGCCCTCATGGGAGAACGCATCGGTATGGACATCGCCAATATCATCTGGGACCGTGTGGTCAATATCATCGACAATAACGACTACGATGGCTGTCGTGAGGAGTTCCTGCATATCCTCTCTATGGACGTGCCTTTCTCTAGCGACGAGTTCATTAACCAGCCACGTGAGGTGCTGACCGAGAATGCCTTCCAGGCTGCTATCGGCAACTTCAACCGTCGTATGGAGAAGGTTCAGACCGTAGCCAACCCCATCATCCAGCAGGTCTATGAGAATCAGGGGCACATGTACGAGCGCATCATGGTTCCCATCACTGACGGCCGACGCGTATTCAACATCCCGTGTAATCTGAAAGAAGCTTACGAGACGGAGTCGAAGTCGGTTGTAAAGGAGTTCGAGAAATCCATCCTGCTCCACATCATCGATGACTCATGGAAAGAGAACCTGCGCCAACTCGATGAACTGAAGCACTCTGTGCAGAACGCATCTTACGAGCAGAAAGATCCGTTGCTCATCTTCAAGCTGGAGAGTGCCAAGGTATGGGACGAGATGATCAACGAGATGTACAACCGCATCACCACCATCCTGACTCGCGCCCAGATTCCAGAGATGCAGCAGCAGGTGCAGGAGGCCGCCCCCGAGCAGCGCACCCAGCGCCAGCAGTACACGGAGTCGAAACAGAGCATCGGTGAAGAACAGTTGGTTGACCAGAACCAGGCCGTCGCTGCCCGTCAGGATACCCGTGCCCAACAGCCGCGAACGCCGATTATCAAGGACAAGCTGCCTGGCCGCAACGATCCTTGTCCCTGTGGATCAGGAAAGAAGTTCAAGAACTGTCATGGTAAGGGCATTGTATAGAATTGATAATTGACAATTGATAATTGAGAATTATGATTACCATTAGCGATCTCAAGAAAGCCTTCGGCAAAACGATAGCCTGCGATATCCCCTCGTTCGATATCAACGACGGGGATATCCTTGGCCTTGTTGGTAATAATGGAGCGGGCAAGACCACTCTCTTCCGCATGCTCCTCGACCTCCTGAAACCCGATGAGGGTATGGTTACCATTGACGATATCAACCCAGCCCTCTCTGAGGAGTGGAAATCAAAGACTGGTGCCTATATTGACGAGGGCTTCCTCATTGATTTCCTCACCCCAGAGGAATATTTCGCCTTCTTAGGCAGAATCGCAGACATTCCTCAGACGGAAGTGGAAACCCGTCTGAAGGACTTTGAGCGACTGGCAAACGGTGAGATATTCGGTCAGAAGAAGCTCATCCGAAATCTCTCGGCAGGTAACAAGCAGAAGGTAGGTATTATCGCCGCCCTCTTCTTCCGCCCAAGCCTGGTCATCCTCGACGAGCCATTTAATTTCCTTGACCCATCCAGCCAGAATGTCCTGAAACATGTGCTGACAGACTATAACCACGAGACTGGGGCAACCATCCTCATCTCCAGCCATAACCTTCAGCACACCGTCGACATCTCCACCCGCATCGTCCTATTGGAGAAAGGCCACATCATACGTGACCTCCCCAACACCGATGGCAGTGCCCGTACAGAGCTGGAGAATTACTTTGAACAGTAATTGTTCATCTCATCACTTTACGATTTCATCTATAGCCTTACGGTTCTTTGGCTTGACCTCATCAGCTGCATAACCTAAAGGGATGATAACTGCGGGCTCTTCGTTCTCAGGAAGAGCAAACAGTTCTTTACATAGTTTGGCGTCAAAGTTACAGACCCAGCAGGTAGCCAATCCTTGCTCTGTCGCTGCCAGACAAAGATGCTCTACGGCAATGGCAATATCAATATCGCCATGATGCTTGCCGTCGGGTCTTACCCATTCTTCATCATGCAAGATAGAGGCCGTGATATACATCGGGGCTGTCTTGAACCAGTCACGATTGTAGCACTGCTGCAACTTGCCCTTTTCCTCCTCAGTGCTGACGATGTGGAAACGCCAAGGCTGCTTGTTCACCGCTGATGGTGCAAAGCGGACACACTCCAGGATATAATCCAACTTTTCCTGTTCGACACCTTTGTTCTGATAGCTCCTACAGCTATATCTCTGCTTGACTAAATCTAAAAACTCCATACTTCCCATCAATTCCGGATTATCTTATAAAGTTAGTTCTCAACGGACTCTCCAACTCTGGATGCCCATCCTCGCTGACATTCAGCTGGCGAATCATCCAGGCCATGTTGCGGGCAAGTGTTCGCATCGTCTGCATCCCCTCCTCATCCTGTGCTGCCTGACCTGGCGTCTGTCCGTATGCCATATTCCAATACTGCGAACTGACAAGGGGCATGTTCGTCATCGTAAAATACTTGTTCAGGCGGTCGAAGGCTGCTGAGGCACCACCTCTCCGACACACCACCACACTGGCAGCAGGTTTGAAGCGCAGTTCGGTACTCAGAGAGTAGAACACGCGGTCGAGCAAGGCACAAAGCGAACCGTTGGGGCCTCCATAATAGACAGGCGAACCAACCACAAGGCCGTCAATACCATCTTTTACGGCTCTCCATACCTTATAATATAAGTCATCATGGAAAGTACATCTTGCGCCATACCTTCCACACATACCGCAGGCGATGCAACCCTGCACAGCCTGCTTGCCGATACTGATGATCTCAGTCTCAACTCCCTCGCTATTCAGCGTCTTGGCCACCTCACTCAGCGCCGTGAAAGTGTTGCCATTGTCACGAGGACTTCCATTAATCAAAAGAACCTTTTTCATAAAACTTTCGTTAAATTCGGATGCAAATATAACGATAATTTCGTAATTATCATTATCTTTGCAATTAAAATTTGCGAAAACATGCTGAGGTATCATCAGGGCTACCTTGACAAGAATCCCGCAGACATGCAGATATACCCTTTGGCAGCTATTTCCTGATTTCGGCGATGCGTCACCCTTTACCATAAAAACAATATAAGTAACAAAAAACACGCTGCACCTGAGGCACCTCGTGCACCTAAACTTTTTGTCCTCGCGCACGTATATTCAAAACCAGCCTCCAAATTACCAAAAACAGCCTGCAAATTATTCTACGGAGCCTCTTAATTTTTCTACGGAACCTCGTAATTTTTCTACGGAACCTCCAAATTACCAAAAACAGCCTGCAAATTTTCAAAAAGAGCTTCCGCATGGTCGAATTCTCTCGAGAATTCAACCATCGGAAGGCTGGATGGTTATGAGAATAACCTTGTCCAACTCAAAGTTAGGTGCGCGAGGTGCCTCAGGTGCAGCATGTTTTCTGTAAGGTAGTAATCGATTGCGTCACCCCGTTGTATATCAAGATATTCTCTTATGGCCTGATTTTCAACAACTTGAAAATTATTATTCTTGCGGTAACCCTCACGGTTCTTCCCCCCCTCCTTAACGAATTCCTTGGAGGGGATGAATCTCAAATTCTATTCCGTCAGTCTTACGAGGCATAATCCTTTCGTATTTGTATTATAGGATTCAATAGGTGGTCCAGCCCAAGACCCAATG
>Ga0265298_10001850_pt1 | contig 30765 bp, 29 predicted proteins | sample AusTroGonzalo_MG_3_FD_193486 | JGI IMG/M metagenome (GOLD analysis project Ga0265298, IMG submission 193486) | Bovine rumen microbial communities from tropical cattle in Woodstock, Queensland, Australia - Gonzalo_01 | ecosystem: Host-associated > Mammals > Digestive system > Stomach > Rumen ... | reverse complement strand
GAAATCAAGAAGCTGACGGAAGGCAAACACAACTATGTTTCAGTGCATTGCAACGGCGACAACCTGATTGCAGGCCGCCAGTCAATGAGCCGCCCGACGGAACTGTTCAGCGTGAATCCCGCCACGGGCGAAGCCAAGCAAATCACCACTGTCAACGATAAGATTTTTGCGCAACTCACCATGGGCGACGTGAAGGAACGCTGGGTGAAGACCACCGATGGCAAGGACATGCTCGTGTGGGTCATCTATCCGCCCCACTTCGACGCCAACAAGCAATACCCTGCCCTGCTCTACTGCGAAGGCGGACCGCAAAGCACCGTGAGCCAGTTCTGGTCGTACCGCTGGAACTTCCAGATGATGGCCGCCAACGATTACATCGTGGTTGCGCCCAACCGTCGCGGCTTGCCGGGCTTCGGTCAGGAGTGGCTTGAGGAAATCAGTGGCGACTACGGCGGACAGTGCATGAAAGACTACCTCAGCGCCATCGACGAACTGAAGAAAGAGCCTTACATCGACGAAAACCGCCTCGGTGCCGTGGGTGCCAGTTTCGGTGGCTATAGCGTGTATTGGTTGGCTGGCCATCACGACAACCGTTTCAAGGCCCTCATCGCCCACGACGGCATGTTCAACCTTGAGGCGCAATACCTTGAGACTGAGGAAATGTGGTTCGTCAACTGGGACCTCGGCGGCCCCTTCTGGGACTGGAACAACCCCACCGTCCGCAAGACCTACGCCAACTCGCCTCACCTCTTCGTGGACAAATGGACCGCGCCCATCCTCGTCATCCACGGCGGATTGGACTACCGCATCTGCTTCACACAAGGCATGCAGGCCTACAACGCCGCCATCCTTCGCGGTTTGGACGCGGAATTCCTCTATTTCCCCGACGAAAACCACTGGGTGCTGAAACCGCAGAATGGGGTTCTGTGGCAACGGAGATTCTATAACTGGTTGGATAAATATTTGAAATAATTATGGTTTCGCCTGTAGAGACGTGGCGCGCCGCGTCTCTACAGGCCCAACCTAAAAACAGGCCAATGTCAGACGACAGATTCCAAAACAAATACCGAATAGAATCCGCCCGTGCCGATTGGCATGATTATGATGGCGGTTCCTATTTCATCACCATCTGCACAAAACACCGTGAACATTTTTTCGGAGAAATCGTGAATGGGGAAATGATGTTGTCTGACATAGGGAAATATGCTGATGAACAGTTTCAAAATGTGTCGTCCCATTATCCCTATGCAGAGATTCCATTGTGGACGATAATGCCTAATCATTTGCATGCAATTGTCGTTATTGATGGTAACAAAACAAAATATGACCGTCGTGTTGTAGAGACGTGGCACGCCACGTCTCTACAGGACATTGCCAATTTACAGGGATGGTTGTCTGTTGTAATTGGTGGTTTGAAATCATCGATTACCCGTTTCGCCCACGAAAACGATTTCCCCTTCTCCTGGCAACCCCGATTCCACGACCATATCATCCGCGACAACGTGGAATTGAACCGCGTGGCGACCTATATCGAAAACAATGTGGCGAATTGGAAGGATGATGAATTCTATACGCCATAATTTGACAAAGAAGATTAAATGAAAAACAGCGAATGACCGCTGTTTTTCATTTAATATCATCCTAATCATCTTCACGCCAATCGATTACCGTATTCGGAAACTGTTCCCTCAATGCCTTCAAGCATTTGTCAGATGGTTTTTTGCTAAACTCAATTTCGTCTATATGTTTTGTCACGTTTTTCGGGATGATGGCATCAAAGGACCTGCCCGTGTAAGAGAAATCCTTCCTTACTTTATTATGAATCTGAAGCGTTCCAATGTGGTCGATACCGTCAAGGGCGGACCCGACATTACTTTCCGCCGTGATAAATACATTGACATCCCAAGCACCGTTGTTCAAAGTATAATTTGCATTGTTCACAACAATCCTTGCGGATGGATACCATGTCAACAGCTTGTTCCTTTCTTCCGTTGAAATGTCACCATACACTCGCAGCGATCTCATCTGCTTGTTTTTCATCCATTCCGGAAAATAGACCTTATCTTTGAATTGGAGTGTCAAGCTGGGGAACGTATCAAGTTTATTCAAAACAAGAGGTATCTCTTTTATTTTTAAATCAATACCCTCTTCTTTCATATCATGTTTCAGTCTGACAAGATTCGCACTTTCTTCATCGGTTTTCTTCTTCACCAGCCAACCGATTTTTGGCGCAAGTGCAAAGCTTTCGGGGTTTTGTTCAAGGCCAAAGAATCCTCCCCACAACTCAATCATCGTTTCCTCTTTCGTTCCATCTTCCAACAATTCGATGAAGCGAACATCAACTTTCGATATTTCATCAGGCAAATTGGAATCGCGAGTCAAAGTCTTCAAATCGAAGCGCTTGCCGTCCTTGTCGTAAGGGAAGAACTTCACAATCCAACCGTCGATGATGTTGGGTGCGCCGTATTCTTCCTGTGTGTGCCATTTGAACATATTGCGCCAAAACTTGACATCCTTTTTGCCTTTCGAGGCATCAATGAACTTTTTAAGAATAGGCTCCAGTTCATTAATCCACCAATCTAAATCGAACGAGCGCAACTGCATTGCCTTGTCGTAAACCCGTTGCCAATCCTCAGTCGTGCCCAACAAGGTCACTTCAGGAATACCACAAGCCACACGAATCACCACAAACTCAAAAAAAGCCTTCGTTGTCTCCATCAAGGTGATTTGGGAGGCGATTTGCTCATACTGCGTCGTGGTCGAAAAGTCAGCCATCATCGTCTCTGCAATCGTGCCTTTGGTGTTGTTACGAATTTCTTCGGCAAATTGCGGAATCAGCGCCTCCCATTCTGCCGAGTCAAGCGGTTGATCGCTTTCAACCACCAACGACAATTTGTCAGAGAAATCCACCATCCTATCGCGGTATTTCTCCAGGTCGGAATTGATGTGGTGCGAAAAACCTTGGGCAATCAGCATCCAAATCATATCGGGCGAAAGCACGAACGGGCGATGTTCTGCGTAGGCATCATACATGCCATAAAAAAACGGATGAAACCAATGCCCATAGTTCACAAGACGATCTGCATCAATATTCATGGAAAGAACTTCATTTTCGTAAAATTCACCATAAGGGACATGGGCGTTAGAACGCGCCAAAGATTGGGCGATGTCCATAGGTTCCCGCAAAGGAAGCAGTTTTTCTGGTTTAGAGAGTCTCTCAATCTTGATGGTAACTTGAGCCGAAGCCAACAACGGGAGAACCAGCATGGGCAGCGCAAACAGCAAGCATAATAGTCTTTTCATGTCAATTCATTTTAGAGTTTAACTCCACAAATATAAACATTAAAACGATATTATTATCATTTCAGATAATAATTTCCGTTTTAATGAATTTTACCCCATCTTCTGCCTCACCACCTCAAAACAAACCACGCCCGTAGCCACCGAGACATTCAGCGAATCGATGTCGCCGGGCATGGGAATCATCAGCAGGCCATCTAAACGAGGGATGTAGGCGGGGCTGATGCCGTCCTCCTCGGAACCCATCACCACGCAGAGCGGGCCAGTGAGGTCGGCTTTCCAAAGGCTTTCCTTGGCTTTCTCGGTGAAGCCCACCATGCGCAAGCCGCTGGCTTTCAAGAAGTCGATGGCATCTTTCATGTTTTCTACACGACACACATTGATTAAGGAAAGTGCCCCAGCCGAGGTTTTCATTGCGTCACCATTGATGAGCGCCGAGCCTCGGTTGGGAATGACGATGGCATCCACACCAGCAGCGTAAGCTGTTCGGGCGATGGCGCCGAAGTTGCGCACATCAGTCACGCGGTCGAGCATGAGGATGAAAGGATCGCGGCCATCCTCGAAGACGGCAGAAATCACGTTCTCCAACGGTTGGTACTCAATCGGACAGATAAACGCCACCACGCCCTGATGATTCTTGCGCGTCAGGCGGTTCATCTTCTCGATGGGCACATACTGAACGGGCACGCCCTTGGCGCGACAGGTATTGGCAATCTCCGAAATCTCGGGCGAACGCGTCCCGCCCTGAATGTACACCTTCTCGATTTCCTTTTGCGAGCGAATCAGTTCCAAAACGGGATGAATCCCGAAAACCATATTGTTCTTGTAGTTGTCTTCCATTTTCTGAATTTTTGTGCAAAAGTAGACAATTTTCCGACAAAATGCCTAATTTTGCCCCATTAAAACGAAACACCATGAAAGCAACCCAACTCGCCATCGCGCTCGTTTTCTTTTTTGCGGGAGCGCAACTGAACGCACAAAACACTTCCCCCGAACCCGTTTCGGGCAAGGCCTTGGAGAAGGATTACATCAACAGAAACCTCGTCTATCCTGAAGCCGACCTTGAGCAAGGCAACAGCGGAAAAGTCGTTGTCAGCCTGAATGTTAACGAGGAAGGCATCGGCAGCAACTACGCCGTGAAATCGACTTTCAGCGAAGCCGCCTCGCCCATCGCCCTCGATTTGGTGAAGACCATCCTTTGGGTGCCTGCCACCCGCGACGGCATCCCCTACGCGTGCGACCACGAATATGAAATCGAGTTCAACGCCAAGAACTACAAACGCTACTGGAAAAAGCACGAGCGCGTCAGCATTCCGCTTGAATTTGAAGCCGACACCTCGAACGCCATCTTCGAATACCGTCAACTCAATGAAGTGGCGCGACCCTATTTCGCCGACGGAGGCAACATCGCCAACTACCTCTACCACAACCTGAAATTCCCCGCCGAGGCCAAGGAAAGGGAAATCCAAGGCACTGTGCGACTGAGCTTTATCATCGAGAAAGACGGCAGCATCTCCAACATCATCGTCATCAACTCGGTGGGCGGTGGCTGCGACAACGAAGCCGTTCGCCTGATGCAAGAGACCGTCTGGATTCCGGCCGAAAGGAACGGGAAATACGTCCGTAGCCGCAACATGCAGGACATCACCTTCAACATTGGGAGCCACAACTTCCAGGACGGGAATAGTTATTAGTTGTTAAGTTGTTTAGTTTTCAGTTATCATTTACCAATGATCAGTTAGTAGTTATTGGTTTTGAATATGGAATTTTGAATCTTTAAATCATTAAATCACAAATTATTACACAAATGAAAAAAGTTTTATTCACGGCATTGGCTCTTTCGTTAGCCATCATTTCTTTCGGACAGGACGAACAACCTCAAGGCTGGTCGCACAAGGGTAATTTCGGCCTCAATTTCGGACAAAGCTCCTACACCAACTGGGCGGCTGGCGGACAGAGCGCCATCAACGGACAAGCCCTCTTCAACTACGAGCTTCGCTACCTGAAAGGCAAATTCAAGTGGGACAATATTTTGAACACTTCTTTGGGCTACAGCTACTTCGACTTCAAGAAGAAACCCATCAAGACCGACGACAGAATTGAGTTTACTTCGTTGGCTGGCATCAAGGCCACTGAGCACCTCAACTACAGCGCAGAATTGGCCTTCCGCTCACAATTCGCCAAGGGCTACGACTACGCCACCGACTCCAGCACCTACATTTCGAAATTCCTCGCCCCGGCTTACATCACTCTCGGCGTTGGTATCGAATGGGTGCCCAGCACCTACTTCTCGCTTTATTTCTCGCCCCTCACTGGCCGCGTGACCATCGTCAACGACGACCGTTTGGCTGAGGAAGGCGCTTTCGGTGTAAACGAACTGGACAAGAACGACACCATAACACATACCAACTTCGCCAAAATCCGCTATGAATTCGGTGCCCGCGCCGTGGCCAAGTTCCAATATCCCATCGCGAAGAACATCGACTTCAACTCCAAGCTCGAACTCTTCTCCAACTACCTCAAGAACCCGCAATACATCGACGTGGACTGGCAGAACATGCTCGTGCTGAAGGTCAACGACTGGCTCAACTGCAACCTTTCCACGCACCTTATTTATGACTATGACATTCCCTTCTACGACGAAGCGGGCGTGAAGATTGAAGGCTCGAAGGTGCAGTTCAAGGAAGTGCTGGCGGTTGGGTTTATGATTAACTTGAAGTGAGTGTTTTTTAATCCCCCCGGCCCCCTTAAAAGGGGGAGTTCCTAAGATGAAACGAATTGGGATTCTCTCGGACACGCATTGCACCCTCATTCCGCAGCTTTTCGACTTCTTCAAGGATGTTGACGAGTTGTGGCACGCGGGCGACATCGGCAACATCGAGACTGCTGAGGCCTTGGCCAACTTCAAGCCGTTGCGCGCCGTACATGGCAACATCGACGACCATGTGGTGCGGATGCAATACCCCGAAGACCTGTTTTTCCATGTGGAGGACGTGAACGTCTACATGACCCACATCGGCGGCTATCCCGGACACTACATGCCTGAGGTGAAATACATTCTGGAGGAAAAGAAGCCTGACCTGTACATCTGCGGCCACTCGCATATACTAAAGGTGGTTTTCGACAAGAAACTCAACCTGCTACACGTCAATCCGGGCGCGGCGGGCAACTCGGGCTTCCACAAGCAAATCACCTTCATCCGAATGGTCATCGACGGGAAGACGTTCAAAGACATGGAAATTTTTGAACTCGACCGCAACAAGGTCATCTGAAAACAAGAAAGCCGACACTGTACAGCGTCGGCTTTCGTTTTCTTATCCTGATGCCTTTAACGGAGTCGGTCCGTGGAACGCACTTTCTTGATGTCTTTCTTCAAGCCTGAAGTGGCGGCAACCGTCAGCATCAAAGCGACCAAAGGCAGGAACGCACCAACCTTAAAGGTCGGGAGGGCGCCGATAGGTTTACCAATAATGCGAATGTAATAGGCGAACACCACGCCAATCCACGCCACGATGACAACGATGTTGATGCGGGCAATCTTGTGGAGTTTCACAAATTGGACCAATTTCACCGCACGAAACAGTCCCATGGCCAGATAACCACCCAAAAGCACTGCAGTAATGGTGAGAATCATCACCGGCAGGCTAAAGGCCGTCTTGAAAGGCACCACGCCGTCGGGCAGTTGGGAATCGACTCCGAAAACATTGAAACGCAAGATGTTGGTCTCGCCATAATACTCCGCCAAAGGCAAGAAAAACAGCAGCGCAAACAGCACCGCCGCCAGGAAAAAGAAAATGGATTGCAATCTTTGTGACATAATAAACAGATTTGAGGCTGCAAAAATACGATTTTACCGCCACAAATGGCCACCAAAGAAAAAAAATTACGCAAACGCTTGTCTGTAAAAGATATTTGCCTATCTTTGCCGCACTTTTATAAGCCGATTGGACAATCGACTTTTGAAGAGCAATCCAAGAAATTATTGTATCACGATTTGTGTTCCTTCAGGAACGAATAAATCCATTTTTTATGTACAACATCTTTGAACTTAATGAGAAGTCTTTGGAAGACCTCAAAATTATCGCTACTGAAATGGGTATCGACGACGAGAACCGTGACAGAACGCAATTGATTTACGACATCATCGATCACCAAGTCGACCACCCTGACATCAAAAAGAGCGAGAAACCCAAGAAAAAGCAAAAAAAACAGAAAAACGACAATCCTGAACAGCCTGCTCCCGCCGTTGCTGAAAACGAAAAGCCGAAGGAAGCCGATCCTGTTCCCCAAATAACTGAAAACAAGCCTGTTGCAGAACCCACCACACCCGTTGAAAAAGGCAATGGCGGTGGACAGCAAGGCAAACGCAACAAGCGTCCGCGCATTACGCGCAATGTGGAGCCAACTCCCGTAGAAGCCCCGTCGGGCAACCATCCCGAGATGATGCCTGAGGAATTCGGCCCGTTTGTCGTGGAAATGCCCGTCGAGACCTTCACCGAGGAAACGATGGCCGAAGCACCGCAAGCCGAAATGCCCGAACCTTTTGAGAAAGCGGAAACCTTCAACCAGCCACAAGCCGAGACGAAGGCCGCTCCCGAAGAAGTTCCCGCTCCAGTTCAGAATCAGAACGACGACGAGAACCCACAGCAGCAACAGCCTCGCAAGGAAAAGCACGAGAAGAACGATAAGAATGAAAAGAACGAAAAAACGGTCAAGGAAGACCTGCTGAGCCAATTCGACAGCTCCGTGCGTGCCGAAGGCGTGCTTGAGGTCATGCCCGAAGGTTTTGGCTACTTGCGCTCTTCGGACTACAACTACTTGCCCTCGCCCGACGACATCTACGTCTCGCAATCGCAAATCAAGCTGTTGGGCCTCAAGACTGGCGACACCGTTTTAGGCGTCATCCGTCCGCCCAAGGCTGGCGAAAAATACTTCCCTTTGGTCAAAATCGACCTCATCAACGGACGCCGTCCCGACGAAGTGCGCGACCGCATCCCGTTCGACTACCTCACACCGCTTTTCCCCAACGAGAAGTTCAACATCACGGGGCACAGAGGCTGCACCATCTCGACCCGCATCATGGACCTTTTCGCCCCCATCGGCAAAGGCCAGCGCGGACTCATTGTGGCACAGCCCAAGACCGGTAAAACAGTATTGCTGAAGGAAGTGGCCAACGCCATCTCCGCCAACCATCCGGAGGTTTACCTTATCGTGCTGCTCATCGACGAACGTCCTGAGGAAGTCACCGACATGCGCAGCAGCGTGAAGGCTGAGGTCATTGCCTCCACCTTCGACGAACCTGCGGCGAAGCATGTGCAAATTGCCAACATCGTCCTCGAAAAAGCCAAACGCCTCACCGAATGCGGTCACGACGTGGTCATCCTTCTGGACTCCATTACACGTTTGGCCCGTGCCTACAACACCGTTTCGCCCGCCTCGGGCAAGGTGCTGACTGGCGGTGTGGAAGCCAATGCCCTACAAAAGCCGAAGCGTTTCTTCGGTGCTGCCCGTAAGATTGAGAACGGCGGCTCCCTGACCATTTTGGCCACCGCCCTCATCGACACCGGATCAAGGATGGATGAAGTCATCTTCGAAGAATTCAAGGGCACGGGTAACATGGAACTCCAACTCGACCGCCGTCTGACCAACAAGCGCATCTTCCCATCCATCGACATTGTGGCTTCGGGCACCCGCCGCGACGACCTCTTGGTCGACGAGCGCACCTTGGCACGTGTGTGGGCCTTGCGCAACCACTTCTCCGACATGACTCCCGTCGAGGCCATGGAATTCCTCAAAGACCGCATTGCAAAGACCCATAACAACGAAGAATTTTTGATGACTTTGGACAAATAATCCCCATTGAAGTGGCGCATGGGAAACCGTGCGCCACTTTATTTCATTGCAATAACATGAAAAAACAAGCCCTGATATTCATCCTCTTTCTGCTCGGAATGCGACTTTCCGCCCAGGACAATATGGTCATCAAAAGCATTCTCGTTGCCGGAAGCGAAGTGAACACCATTGACGCGGACTTGTACAAAAGATTCGAGAAAAACAACACCGCCCAAGAGCACTACGGCAAGCTTTATTTTGTCAAACCTTACGAGTTTGCCGCCAAGTTCAATACAGGCAAATACATGATTGTCAACGAGAAACGAATCAAAATCAACATTGGGCTTTTTTATGGGAACATCAGGCTCAAGAATGGCCCACTCCGTTCATTAAGCCATATTTTCCTCTTCGCCTTCCAAGGCCGTTGCGAAGAGCTTGCCGAGGAAAACAACTATTCCATACACGTGAAAACCGAAAACAACTATCACGTGGTCACTTTTATCAAGAACAAACGTACGATTGGCTTGACTTACAAGAAAGTCGTCTTCAAATTCGATATCAAAGACCTGCGCGTAAAGGAAATTGTGCTATATGACACCAACAACACGGTTGACAACTACATTATTTCCAATGTGCAGTACAACGTGAAAGTCGACAGCAGCAACTTCGATACCAACTGAAACAAAATCAGCTATATAGCGCTTTCAAATCGTCTGTTGTCAGACCATTGAAGTCTCCAGAACTCATAAATGCCCCGATGACATTTTTCCTTTGGCCTTTCTCCAACAAGGCAACCAACTCCGCTTTGTTGTGAACGACTTGTAAATCAGCGCGCCCGAAGCCTTCGACAATGCGCGAGTCAGGCATCAGTTCAAGTTTCTTGATGGCCACGGCGTGCGGGTCATAGAAAACAATGGCTTGGTCGGCCAAGTTCAAGGCATCGCGGTAATGGTCGATGAAGACCTCGCTGAGGCTGCTATAAGTGTGTAGCTCAAAGACCGCAATCAGGTGTTTCTCAGGGAATTGCTCACGCAAGGCTTTCACGCTCGCGTTCACCTTTGAAGGTGCATGGGCAAAGTCGCGGAAGATGAAGTTGTCGCCGTTGTCGAACAACAATTCCAAACGCCGCGCCGCACCCTTGAAGGTGGCAATGGCCTCGTAGAACTGTTCGTCGCCCACGCCCAATTGCCTGCAAACCAGTCGTGCCGCATTGATGTTCTTCATATTGTGGCTACCGAAAACGCCCACTTCCCTCCTACTGCCATCGGGCAAAAGCAAAGTGGTTTTAAGTCCCTCGCTTTCAAAAGGATGCACGCCATAGCCAAAGGTCTGACAAGCTGCACCTTGAGCAATCTTTTCGGCCTCAACATCGGTTTGGTCGTAAATCAGGCAACCACCTGGCTCAATGGTACGCACAAAAATACGGAACTGCTCCAAGTAATTGTCAAAAGTCGGGAACACGTTGACATGGTCCCAGCCAATGCCGCTAATCACCGCAATATGAGGATGATAGTGATGGAACTTCGGCACACGGTCGATGGGCGAAGTGAGGTATTCGTCACCTTCCATGACCATATATTTGGCCGTTTCGCTGAGGCGCACCATTACATCGAAGCCCTCCAGTTGCGCCCCGACCATGAAATCCGTCTCGATGCCGACCTGTTTCAGCACGTGCAGAATCATCGAAGTGATGGTCGTCTTGCCGTGGCTCCCGCCAATAACGATGCGCGTCTTGTCCTTGCTCTGCTCGTAAAGGTACTCGGGATAGGAATACACTTTCAAGCCAAGTTCCTGAGCGCGAACCAATTCCGGATTGTCAATGCGAGCGTGCATTCCCAAAATAACAGCGTCATACGACTTGTCAAGCTTCTCAGGATACCAGCCCCACTGCGGCGGCAAAATGCCCTCCTTGGCGAGGCGCGACTTGCTCGGCTCGAAAATCTCATCATCCGAACCCGTGACTTGATAACCCTTGCGGTGCAAGGCAATAGCGAGGTTGTGCATGGCACTCCCGCCGATAGCGATAAAATGGACTTTTTTCATGGATTTGCGTTTTGATAGCTGCAAAGATAGGCAATTTCTGCCCGTTTTGCGCAACTTAACGCAAAATTTCCCCGTAACAATCAAAATAATCTGCTTGGGTAATCTTGACTTGGTAGAACTTGCCGATTTCCAATTCATTATCGGCGGAGATGAGGATTTCGTCATCGACTTCGGGCGAGTCGTATTGGCTGCGACCGATGTAATAGTCGCCTTCGAGACGGTCGATGAGGACTTTTTCGGTCTTTCCGACACGTTGGCCATTGATTTCCAAAGAGATGTTCTGTTGGATGGCCATCAGTTTGTCCACTCGTTCCTGTTTCACCTCATTGGGAACATCGTCGGGCATGTCGTAGGCCGCTGTACCTTCCTCGGGCGAGAAAGCGAACACACCGGCACGCTCAAAACGCATATCCTTGACGAACTGGCAAAGCTCCTCGAAATCAGCTTCCGTCTCACCAGGAAAACCGACGATGAAAGTGGTACGGAAAGCGATGTCAGGCACATGCTTGCGAACATTCTTCACAAAACCTATGGTTTGCTCCCTGTCCACGCCACGGCGCATAGCTTGCAGGATATGGGTGCTGACGTGCTGCAAGGGCAGGTCGATGTAATGGCAAATCTTGGGATTCTCACGCATCAGGTCGAGCAATTCATCGGGGAAACCGAGGGGATAGCCGTAATGCAGGCGGATCCACTCGAAGCCGTCAATGTTGCAGAGGGCTTTCACCAACTCCACGATGTGTGACTTGCCGTCGAGATCGTGGCCGTAATAGGTCAAGTCCTGGGCAATGAGGATGAGCTCCTTCACGCCTTGCTTGGCCAAGCCCCTCGCCTCCTCTATCAGGTTTTCCATCGGCACCGAAACGTGACCGCCACGGATGAGTGGAATGGCACAGAAAGCACAACGGCGGTTGCAGCCTTCGGAAATCTTCAGATAAGCATAATGTTTCGGAGTAGAAAGCACACGGCGGCTGCAATACTGCGACTGTGGCTCCTCTTTCAGCAGGTCGGCGGCAATCAAGTTGACGCTCTCCACGCCGTAGAAGTCATCCACCTCATGGATTTCCTGCTGCAATTCTTTACGAAAACGCTGTGAAAGGCATCCTGTCACATATAATTTGCTGATTTTTCCTTGCTTGCGCAGCTCGGCATATTCCAAAATGGTGTCGACCGACTCCTCTTGCGCATCGCCGATGAAGCCACAGGTGTTGATGATGACCACGTCGGACTTCCTGTCGGAATCGTGACGAATAAGGTAACGGTGTTCCAGCAAAGCGGCCAGATGCTCTGAATCAACTTTGTTTTTGGAGCAGCCTAGGGTCACGATATTTAATGTGGGGCGCATTCTATTTAAAGTATTCATATTCATTCGTTATGTATGAGTCAACCGCTAATTTGATTGATGCCTCTATGGATAGTGATGATCATTTCAAAATATACTCATTGGGTTGCAGATATATCACCTGGTATTGGCTTATGTCTATTCCTTTTCGCTTGTCGTGTCTCAACCTTTCAACATTATCTTTCTCATTCTTTTGTTTAAGTCCATCCATGCTAGCATAAGAATAAACAAAAGCGAACTGAACATCTTCACTTGTTATCTTTACAGCTTTGTCTACCAATCCCAAAATCTGCTTTTGCATAAGAACATATTCCATTTCTTCAACGAATGACCTTTCCGCCTCTGCTGTTTCTTTTATCGTATGCAAAAAAGAATCCACATGGTCATGCATACCTGATGGACCTTCCAAAGCTTTATTCCCTTTTTTCAATTCCAAAACAAACAACTGACCATCGCTTTTTCTAACAGCAACAACATCGAATCGTGGGTTTTCTTTTCTCTTACCTTTCGTTATAGGAAAAGGAGTTGTTCCTTTATAACTAAAATCAGCATTTATACTAACTTCGTGTTCCAAATCAATGATTGTATATTCAGATTCCTTCGAATCATATTTATTGGAAGAACAAAGTTTTTGTTGTACATCGCCTTCATCCTCTTCCGACATTCCTTTATACTTCCAATAACTATCCATTGTTGTTTTCATGCGATCAAAATACTCCTTGTATTCCCCAACTATAAATAAATGTTTTACTTTATTCCTATCACCAATCAATTTTTCATGCTTTTCGTCATCAGAATGACTTTTCTTCCTTTTATCACGACAATAATCTTCTTCCTGCTCAGAAATAAAGTAATTTTCATTTATATCTACCCGATTCTCACCTTCAATCTTCGCGACATTCCCGCTTCGATAATAGATATTCATATAGTTATTTCGAAGATGAAGAACCAGTTCCTCATCCAGCTTAACCACCTCCAACATCTCTTTGAGTTTCCCATTTACAAGAGATTGCCACATTTTTGGATTCTTAATCCCTCTACACAATTGTCTATTCATATCATTATTTATTATCAATTAATTGTTTAATCTCATGCTTATAGCACCACATGTTTCCCTCGGGTCCATGCTGTATTGACAACGGTTTGCCCATCTTTGCGGCCTTGGCTTGAAGCAACTTGATGGGCATTTTATCTACGAATACAGCATAATCGTCACTTATCCACTCGCCGTTATCGTTACGAATCAAGTGCCAATCCTTTTTATCGTGCATTGTATCCATTATGCAAATTCAAATTTAGGTACATCAACAATTACATCTTCCTCGTTGTCGCCATCCAAAGTCGGAACAGCCAACCTGACAACGCCATCCCTCATGGTAGAATCAACCAACAATGTCAAAGGATAGATATCCTTGTCCTCATCAATTATCGGGTAGCCATACTCATCAAAATCCGTCATAAAGGCCGAGTCAATTCCATACACAAAGATGTATGGACACGACAGGTTCATTTCATGGTTAATGTACGGATCCATTTTGGCATCGAATGATTCCCCTTGGGTCAAATCCATTCCATAAACCAAAAAAGGTGCTGCATCACACGACTTGGCCAACAGTCTCATTGTAAAAGAATTCCCATAAAGATTCAAAGCATAGTCCGCAGTATGAATGTCATGGAAATCTCTTTCAAATTCCTTAACGACATCCCTGAAAGTCATTCCGTCGCTCTTTCTCCTGCCTTTCTCATCATACTCGTCGGGATTATAATAATAAACCTCGCTAATCTCTTTTTCCATCATACTATTTCATCCTTTTGCCCACAAAAGTACTAAAACAATCGCAATTCAAACAAGAACAACAAAAAAAGTCGATTTCCTTTCAAAAACCGACTCTTTTCTGAAATCATTTCAAGTTGATTATTCAAACAGCGAATCCACAAAGGCCTTCCTGTCGAAAATCTGCAAATGGTCGATGCCTTCGCCGACGCCGATGTATTTGACCGGAATCTTGAACTGGTCAGAGATACCGATGACCACGCCGCCCTTGGCGGTGCCGTCCAACTTGGTCAAAGCCATGGCATTGACCTCAGTGGCAGCAGTGAACTGCTTGGCCTGCTCGATGGCGTTTTGGCCTGTAGAGGCATCCAATACGAGCAGAATCTCATGCGGTGCGTCGGGGATGACTTTCTGCATAACGGTCTTGATCTTGGTCAGCTCGCGCATGAGGTTGACCTTGTTGTGCAGACGGCCAGCCGTGTCGATGATGACCACATCAGCATCTTGGGCCACCGCCGACTTCACCGTGTCGAAAGCCACGGAAGCGGGGTCGGCACCCATGCCTTGCTGCACGATGGGCACACCTACCCTATCCGCCCAAATCTGGAGCTGGCTGACGGCAGCGGCACGGAAAGTGTCGGAAGCACCGAGCACAACCTTCTTGCCTGCCTTCTTGAAGTTGTAGGCCAGTTTGCCAATAGTGGTGGTTTTGCCCACGCCGTTCACGCCGACAACCATGATGACATACGGCTTTTTGTTGGCAGGAATGTCGAAAGTAGTGCCATCACCGGACTCGTTCTCCTGAAGCAAGGCCATGATTTCCTCTTTCAGGATTCGATTCAATTCGCTGGTGCCCACATATTTGTCACGAGCCACGCGTGCCTGAATGCGGTCGATAATTTTCAAGGTGGTCTCTACGCCCACATCGGAGGTAATCAAGATTTCCTCAAGGTTGTCGAGCACTTCATCATCGACGGTCGACTTGCCCATGATGGCTTTGGAGATGCGGGAGAAGACGCTGGTCTTGGTCTTTTCAAGCCCCTTGTCGAGGTCTTCCTTTTGTTCTTTTTTACGGGTTAGGAATGAGAATAGGCCCATGATTCTTTATTTTTTGACGGAGGACTTATGACACCGGACATATGATTTTTTTGGTAATTGACTTGAACAAAGAGCCATCCATAGTTTTCAGCGCTGAGGCTTTAGTCCTTTGTCCCTAGTCTTACGTCCTTAGTCTTTCGTCTTTAAGTCCTTCGTCCGATTATACAAACACAAAAAGGCTCTCCCATCGTGGTTATGGAAAAGCCTGATTTTCAATTGATAACTTCAATTATCTCTTAGCAAGATATTCCTGAACCTTGTCGGCGGGAACAACAATCTCGTCGAAATAATAGGCGCCAGTCTTCTCAGAACGCTTCATTCTGATGATCTTGCTATAGGTTTTGTCTAAGCTACGAAGGGTAGCAACAGCTTTCTTTGCCATAACTCTAATTATTTAATCTCCTTGTGGAGGGTCATTTTCTTGAGAATCGGGTTATACTTCATCAACTCCAAACGGTCGGGAGTGTTCTTCTTGTTCTTCATGGTGTAGTACCTTGAAGTGCCGGGCATTCCGCTGGCCTTGTGTTCAGTGCATTCGAGAATGACCTTCACGCGTGCGTCTTTCTGTTTCTTTGACATTGCTTATCTCCTTTCAAAATTTGGCTGCAAAAGTACACATTTTTTGAATACGGGCAACCCTTAATCGAAAATTTTATTCTCCTTGGATAACCTTATTCACAATTTGCAGAATTTCAGTCTCTTGCACCAAAGCAGCAGCTTCAATCTCAGCGGCTTCCTTCAGGATTTCGGCCTTGAAAGCCTCGTCTTTGAGCGATGCAGCGTTGATTTTGACGTTCAAATGGGCACCCATCACGGCCGAACGAGCGCACAAAGCACCCACGCCAGCGTCGGTGACGGAGTTCGGATTGCCGGTCTCAGCCATGGCGCGGACGACCTCGAAAGCCTTGAAGGCAGCCTTCATCGTGTGGAAAGGCACCTGAGTGGCATACTTGGTGGCCTCTTGGATAGCAGCGCTACGGGCAGCCTTCTCTTCGTCGGTTTTCTTCGGCAAGCCGAAAGCATCCATAATCTTATTGAAAGCGTTGGTGTCCTCATCAACCAATTCGAGCAACTCGTCCTTGATGGCTTGACCCTTGACGGCCCAGTTGGAGAATTCTTCCCAGCGCTCGTCCCAACCCGGCTTGTGCGACGACAAGTTGGCGACCATCGTAGCCAAAGAAGCACCGAGGGCACCCATGTAGGCCGAGATGGAACCGCCACCAGGGGCAGGACTCTCGCTTGCAGTCTCGTTGGCGAAGCCAGTGCAGGTCATGTCAACGAGTTTCTTCTGCGTATGGTCTTCGATGAGGTATTCGATGACCTTTTCCTTCGGGTCGAAAGGTTTCAGGTCATCGAGGCCCATCGACTTGATGGCAATCTTCATGATTTCCTCTTCGCTCACACCGAGGCTGCGCTGTTGCTTGGCGAGGTAGAACTTGCCAGCGTCCATCAGCACCTTCTTGGGCACGAGGCCGACGATTTCGCAGCCAGTAACACGCACGCCACGGGCAGCGGCCTTGGCACAAACCTCCTCGAAGCAAACGTGGACAGGCGAAACGCTGATGTTGGTGATGTTCATCGACACTTGGGCGATGCCGTAATCCTCAATGAACCAGCCGATGGCCTTGGTGGCCTTCAATGTGCCAGGAATCATAATCGGTTTGCCGTTTTCATCCTTCATCGGCTTGCCGGTCACCTTGCCGCCTTCGCGCATCGGGCGACCCTTTTCGCGCACGTCGAAAGCAATGGCGTTGGCGCGGCGCGTCGAGGTGGTGTTGAGGTTATAGTTGATGGCCACGAGGAAGTCGCGGGCACCCACTTGGGTGGCACCCGTGTGGGCCACGTGTTCGTTCCATTCATTGGGGCCGAAGTCGGGCTTCCACTGCTCCGTGCCGAGGCGCGAGGCCAAGGACTCGTATTCACCCGTACGGCAATAGGCCAAGTTGCGGCGCTCCTTAATGTAGGCGGCCTCTTCGTAGCAATAAATCGGGATGTTCAGCTCGTCGCCGAGGCGTTTGCCCAGCTTGTGGGCATACTCGACCACCTCTTCCATGGTGATGTTGCTCACGGGGATGAGAGGGCACACGTCGGTGGCACCTTGGCGCGGGTGGGCGCCGTGGTGCTGACTCATGTCAATGAGTTCGGCGGCTTTCTTCACCACGCGGTAGGCGGCTTCGCACACAGGCTCAGGCTCACCCACGAAGGTGATGACAGTGCGGTTGGTGGTCATGCCGGGATCCACGTCCAGCAGCTTGACACCTTCCACTTTCTCGATTTCAGCGGTCACTTGGTCTATAATGTTTTTGTCGCGGCCTTCGCTGATATTCGGCACGCATTCGATGAGTTGTTTCATATGCTGTAGTTTTAAGATTTAAGATTCAAAATTCATTAGAAATAATCCGGGGTCGTAGTTCCAATCTTGTCAGACTTTTCCCTCAAATTGAAGACAATGCCTGCTTGGATGTCCCTCCACTTGGAGCCTCCAGTGTTGATATTGAACAAATTGCTGGTTGCGCCATAAATATGGAACGCACCCAAATTGAAGCCCAAGCCGACACCGATATTGACAAGACTGCCCTTCATCATCGTGTAAGTTCCGCTCACTTCAATCTTATCGAAGAACGAGCCTCCATAGGCCAAAGTCACGGCGGGTTGGAAACCGTCGCTTCTGAAGCAGCCTTGGAACTGGGCACTGAAGCGGTTGTGCTCATTGACGTCGATGCTACCGCGCACCAAGAAGCTGGTCGGCAAGGAAGTCCTGTATCCACCAGTCTCATCCAACTGGAAGTTGAAATACTCCTTCAAAGTGTCAAGAAACATCCTGCGATAAGATGCATCAGAAACAATGAGTTGCAGTTGGTCAACGTCCAAGCCTTCGAAGACAAATGTATCATCATCATAGAATTGACCCGCGTCATTGATTTTGCCCACAAGTTCCATGTTGTTCTGGTTCCACTTGATGAAGCCCAAATCATTGACGGCAGCCGCCACACTGAACCGGTTGTTGATGCGATAGTTGATACCAAGGTCGAAACCCAATCCAGGATTGTGGTAGAAGTCGGCGAGGCCAAAAGGTCCACCCGCCGTCAGCCCATCGTCGGTAAGTTCAAACAACCGAGGCAACGAAAAACGCATACCGATATCCTCGCGGATATGGAGTGCGTAGGTGTCAGGGTCAGTGAAAAACGACAGGTCGAAGGCGTCGGTAGTGACGTTCGCAATGCCAAACAGCAGCTTGGCCCTTGCACCAACAGAGATGTGTTTGTTGATTTTCAATTGATAGCCGACAGCATACTCGTTATAGGCTTGCCCGTCAAAGCTGAAGTTCACTTGCGTGGCGTTGTCCTCACCGAGAAGAGATTCATTGCCGTAAACCAATAGCTTGAACAAGCTATAGCCAAACTCTGAACTCGCTTGGGCGCGGTAATTGTGGCCGAAGCTCAGCATTCCGTCCCCCACCCTGTAGGCGAAAGTCCAAATGTTCTCGTTCAGGTTGAGTGCCACCGAGTTTTGGTCGCTCAAGCCCTTCGCGAAATTGACCAAATCGAAAGTCGACGGGCTGTCATCGGAATTGTAATTGAACAAATCACGAAAACGGAAACGCGGATAGTGTATACTGGCACCAAAATTGCCCACGCCGACCGAAAAGTAGCAGTAATAGGGCAAGTCCGTGGCAACGTTCGTGTTCGTCTGATAGGGGTTCATGCGCAGGAAAGCGACCGGTGACACCTCCTGTGCCTTTGACGTGGCGACGGCCATCACTAAGGCCAATGCCAAAAACAATCTATTCAACTTTTTCATATTCTCTTTTTAATTTTTAATTTAGTTGGTTAAATTCAATAACACCATCATATTCCACCTTGGCTTTCAAATTGAATCGCAAGCTTTGGTTGGCATTCAGCACAACGTCGCGGCCATCGTTCTTTAAATCGAAATCAAGGATGATGCGGTTGGAGCGCATGACCCTCTGCAACCGTTCTCCGTCAATCTCAATGGTAACATTTTCGATGCTCGGCTGCCCATCGTAGGAAGCCGTTATCAAGGTGGCATCCTCAAGCAAAGTGTCCGTTATCACATTATGCTCGGAATCATACATTTGGAAATTTCCAATCAAGTCGAAGGGAATGGTAGAGTTGAACGTCAGCTCAAGGGTGAGCTTCTTGATCCACTCCGGCGTCGAGATTTCTGACAAGCGCATGTTGACCGTGTCGATGTAATGCACATCATCCATCTTAAACACGAAAGGCACATTGACATTGACGCGCATATCAATGGCAGAGGCGTCGGTCACCGTGACCAAATCCTCCAATCCCAAAGGATTAACGACAAAATTCGACGTGATGTAGAAATTCCCCGCGTGGGCATTCAAAACACCGTCCAAAGATTGGTTGTAAACCTCAGTGAAGTCCATGCTCGGAATCGCATCGATTACCAATGGCAAAGGCGAAACGAGGGATATGGGGGCGAGATTGTCACCTGAAACCATAGCTGTGTCAATGACTACCACAGCATCAAGGCCGAAAGTGTTGCGCTCACTCAAGGTGACCATCACATGCTCTACTGCCAATGTCCCCGACATGTTATCGGGAAAGACACTAAACGCCGTATCTATTTGTGTGCGAGTAGTGTAAGCATCCACATAACCACTCATCTCACTGAGGGAAAAGTCGCTACCATCAATGTTCAGGTCGAACATGAAATCAAGTGGAGACAAGTCTTGCACGGTGACATGCACCTTGAAATCGAAACTCAACGCATTGAACTCGTCCGTCTCATAACGCAACCCCGCCACATCAAAGCCCGTGATGCCAAGCTCTGGGTCATAGATGAACTGGAAATCATTCCCGTCGACGTCCTTGATTTCCTGAGATGAAATCTCCACTTGCCGGATTTGGCCGACATTGGAGGAAATATCGAAATCAAAATGCCCCGTTTTCATCTTGGCCGAAAGCACTTCGATGTTCTCTGATTCAAAACTGAACATCTTGCTCAAGTTGAACGCCGTGTCGACGGGAACAGGCAACACCAAACCGGGGATAGGATTCGGATATTCATAATGCTCGCTGACCAACAAATCATCGAAAGTCAGGAGTTTTTCACCGCTTATCACCCCCAACTGCTCATGATAGAAATTGAAAGACATGTTGCCCGACGGGTCGTAATCAATCATGCTGTCAATCTCAAAACGTTGCATCAAGTGTGGAATGGTATAGTTGCCGTGGGCGATGGGCAATGCCCATGTTCCCTTGGTTTGCACGCCCTTGAAATCGCTGAAATCGAAACGGTTTTTGCTGCACGAAGTAGTAAGCAAGGCGAACAAAGCCAGACAAATCAATAATCTATTGTATTTCATTGGATTATGAATTAATTGTTTCAAACAAGCTTTCCGTTCAGAATCATTTTGGCCACCTTGTTCGCGCCATAATAATACGGCATGAACTCCAACTGCGTCATCGGTTGGGTGATGATGAGGTTGGCCAATTTCCCACGCGTGATGCTGCCCACTTGGTCGCTCACACCCATGGCGTAGGCCGTGTTCAAGGTGGTGGCGTTCAAGGCTTCTTCAGGTGTCAGGCGGTAGCGGATGCAAGCCATCGAAAGGATAAGTTGCATGTTTCCCGACGGCGAAGTACCCGGATTGAAGTCGGAGGCCATGGCCACGGGCAGACCTGCATCAATCATCTGACGCGCTGGCGAAAGCGGCAAGTTCAGGAAGAAAGCACAACCCGGCAATACCGTCGGCATGGTTTCCGTATCTTTCAGGCAGTCAATCTCTTCCTGACCCATCTGTTCGAGATGGTCGACGGAGATGGCACCGTATTTCACGCCCACCTGCACGCCGCCCGAGACAGCCATTTCGTTGGCATGGATTTTCGGCCTCATGCCGTATTTGATGCCCGCCATGAGGATGCGCTCTGTATCTTTGCAAGTGAAAAAGCCCTCATCGCAGAACACGTCGATGAAGTCGGCCAACTCCTCGGCAGCCACAAGCGGAATCATCTCGTTGATGACCAAATCGACATAGTCCTCTTGATGGCCACGATATTCCATCGGGATGCCATGCGCGCCGAGGAAATTCGACTTGATGACCAAAGGCGAGTTTTCCTTCAGCCGGCGAATGACACGCAACAGCTTCAGTTCGCTTTCCGTGGTCAGGCCATAGCCGCTCTTGATTTCGATGGCACCTGTGCCCATGCGCATCACCTCATCCAAGCGTTGTTGGGCCATGTCGTAAAGTTCGTCCTCCGAAGCCGCAGCCGTCGCCTTGGCCGAGTTGAGGATGCCTCCGCCACGTTTGGCGATTTCCTCGTAACTGAGGCCACGAATCTTGTCGACAAACTCCAATTCGCGCGAGTTGGCATAGACCAAATGCGTGTGCGAGTCGCAGAAAGCCGGCATCACAACGCTACCTTTCACATCGTAAACACGATGATTCTCAGCAAGATATTTCCGACAAGCCTCAGAATCCATCGGGCCATAGTCTTCAATTTTCTTACCTTTTATATATAGGAAGGCGTCCTTGATTCTTCCCGTTTCAGCCATCTCGGTGCCGCGTTTCAGCAGGCGGCCTTGCTCCTCGATGCCGACCAATTCCTTAATGTTAACGATCAACATACTTTTTGACAATTTTGCCGCAAAATTAAAGAAAAAACCGCCATTAGCACGATTTTTGTTATTTTTGTCCCCGAAAATTCAAGCATCATGAAAAAATCAATCCTTATCGTCATGGCCATCGTTGCCGCCAGCATTACGGCCTGCGCACAAGAAAAGCAAGAAGAATCGAAAGTCAAGCAACTGACCTACAAAGAGTTCCTGAACAAAGTCTGGGACTTCGAGAAAGACCCGAATACCTTTAGTTACAAAGGCAAGCTGCCCGCCGTCATCGACTTTTACGCCGACTGGTGCGGTCCGTGCCGCCGCGTGGCTCCTATCATGGAGAAATTAGCTGAGAAATACGACGGCAAGCTGCTGATTTACAAAGTCAACGTGGACCAAGAGAAAGGACTTTCCTCGACATTCCAAGTGAAAAGCATCCCCACAGTGCTCTTCATCCCCATGGAAGGCCAGCCCATGATGCAAGTCGGAGCATTGCAAGAAAGCGAATACAGGCAAGTCATTGAAATGCATTTGATTAAGTGACGCTCTTCACCACAGCCTATTTCCCCAGCATCAGCTATATGGCGCATTTTCTTGCTGAAGATGAGCCAGTTATCGAGATTTGGGAAACCTACCACAAACAGACCTACCGTAACCGCTGTCGCGTGATGACGGCCAACGGCGTGGAAAGTTTGAGCGTGCCTGTCATCAAGGTGAACGGCAACCATACCATGACCAAGGACATGATTATCAGCCCGATAGAGCCGTGGCAACACATCCACAGTCGCTGCCTGGAGTCGGCTTACAAGGCCTCGCCTTATTTCGACCATTATTACGACTATTTGAGACCCATTTTTGAAGGCCACTTCAATCGACTCATCGACTTGAACGACGCGGCTTTGCAGGCTATTTTCAAGATGCTGAAAGTCAAGAAGGAAATCATCCACACTACGGATTATGTCCGCAAGGCGGAAAACGACTTCCGCGAGGCATTCAGCCCGAAAAAACCGTTTGATGCCGACCTCTTCCCTGCTTATTATCAGGTGTTTAGCGAAAAGTTCCCTTTTGCGCCTGATTTGAGCATTTTGGATTTGATTTTCAACGAAGGGCCGGAGGCGATGGCGTATTTGAAAAGGTTTTAGTTTTCTAGATTGCCACGCTTCATTGCATTCCGCTCGCAATGACGTAAAACGACATCATTTCCGTCATTGCGAGGAGGAACGACGAAGCAATCCAAAAATCTACTTCACTTTGATATCAAACTCCGACCAGTCTTGTGCCTTGTTGAGCAGGCTGTAGTAATGGCAAATGTTTTCCTCAGTGATTTTCTCGCCGTTGACTGAAACGATTTGGTCACCGACATTGAAGGTTTCCTTGCCGTTGATGAGACGAGTCACAATTTTCAATTTGCCGTCGTAAGAGCTGACTTTGTAGGCAGGTGTCTTGAAAGGTTCAGCGGCATCGGTGGCATGTGGCTTGACGTACACCTTAGGGGTTTTGCCCCAGCCCGAAATAATCCAATCATACTTGGCAATCGCCTTGAGACCCATGTTGTTATGCGCTATCGACTTCACATACAGCACCTCTGTTTCCTTGTCGTCACCGACCAGGCCATATTTCTCTTTCTGCACACGTACAAAAGGCTGCGGTGTCGTAAAGCCACCGATGGCTTGTCCGTATGAGCCTTCATAGACATAATCACCTTCATTGGGACTTTCAACCCGTTGCTCGTCCTGCAACAGAAAACCAGCCGCACCATTGCCCGTGTCGAAGATGCATTCGTATTCCACGCCGTTGACTCGTGGATAGACAAAAAGCACATTCATATCGAACTTGCACTTGATAGGGATGAACTCGGTCGTGTCAATGCTCAAGGAATCGGAAAGTTCATATATCAGGTTATTGGTGAAGTCAATCCTATATCGTGAAAGATTAAGGCCTTGGAAACCAATGATGTCGTATTCGGACAAAGCAGCCTCTTCTTCACAAATGGATGGCTCTTGGTATAAAGCCGCCAAGCCTATTCCCTCTGACACGACCATGTCCGTCCTGATTTTGACTGGCAAAGTGGTCACCTTGATTTTCGACCTTTTGTCGGCTCCTGTCACGGCGTAACGGTAAAACTTCATTCCTTTGGGCTTGGTGCTCGGCGTGTACATCATCAAAGCGAATGAATTGACACCCGAATCATACATGACCGTGTCCGTTTTCCCGTTGATTTCGGCCTTGAGCAGCATTCTGTTCTTCTTGTTGATGACAAAATGAATGGTGTCGCGTGCCACATCATCACCACAATTGTAACTCAGGTTACCGTCAAATATTTTGGCCGTGTGTATCAACAAACCTACGGTGCCGCACGAAGACATGACTGTGGCCATCACCAGCAAAACCATGTATTTCAGTAATTTGTTCATTTTTTTATGTATTAGTTTATTAGTGCGCTACAAAAGTACAACATTTTTCCATGCGTACAAGAAAAAAAACGGATTTTTCGCAAAAACCAACGGATGGTTAGGGGAACAAAACCTCCAAAACCCTGTATCATTTCACTTTAACGTCAAACTCCGACCAATCCTTGTTCTCCGTCAGCAGGTCGTAGTAATAGCAAATGTTTTCCTCGGTGATTATCTCGCCGTTGACGGAGATGATTTGGTCGCCGACCTTAAACTTCTCTTTGCCGTCGATGAGGCGGGACAAAATCTTCAATTTGCCATCGTCAACAATGAGTTTGTATCGAATCATGACAGATGGCTTAACCTCATCGGCAGCATAGGGCCTGACATATACTTTCGGACCATCTTTCGAAGCCGAAACAATCCAGTCAAACTGCGAGATAGCTTTGAGGCCCATGTTGTTGAATGGCAAATCCTTTACATAGGTGATTTCTGTCTCTTTTTCGACACCAGCGATACCAAACGTTTCTTGCTGAGCACGGACAAACCTCTGCTTATTCGTTAGGCCACCAATGGCATTTCCATACGAGCCTTCATAAACATAATCGTTCACTTGGGGATTTTTCACCCTTTGTTCATCTTTCAACAAAAACCCAGTGTTACCGTTCCCCGTATCAAAAATACATTCATATTCCACACCATTGATTTGTGGATAAACCCACAAGGCATTTCTTTTCATCGCGCACTTGACAGGAACGAAACCTGCGGTGTCAACAGGCTCTGAATAAGGGACGAAAGTGATTTCACGGTTCGTAAAGTCTAACTTATAATGACCAATATTTAGGCTCTCCGAGCCTAACAGGTGATGGTCCGAAATGGTGTGTTTTTCACAAAGAGGCGGTTCGGGGTTCAAGACAGCAAGACCTATTCCCGAGTTGTTCACCCTACTCGTCCCAATCTTGACAGGCAGCGTCGTTGCCTTTATCTTAGACTTCTTGTCGGCACCCGTCACCCGATGACGGTAGAACTTCATCCCCTCAGGTTGTGTGCTCGGTGTGTACATCATCACCATCAACGAATTGACGCCCGAATCGTACATCAAGGTATCCGGCTTCCCATTTACTTCGGCCTTGAACAACATCTGGCCCCCATTTATCACGAAAGGAATGGTGTCGCCGAACCTGACCTCTGTCATTTTACCATCATTGTTTGTAAAAGTATGGATAAGCAATCTCACTGGCAGAAAGTAAAATGCAGCAGCGACCAATATCGCAAGGGCAGCCAGAATAATGAGTATTACCTTCTTCCATTTCTTCATTTTCTTAGTCATAACGCATTTTTTATTTTATTTCTCCGGATAAGCAATTCTAACATGATAAATACTCATCAACTTCTTCTTCAGCACCTTGCGGCAGGTTTCGATGTCGCGTAGGGTTAAGTCCGTGTTGAGGAACTGCCCCGCTTCCATCTGCTTGTTGATGATATTGTCGACCAAGTCGCTGATTTTCTTCTCGTCAGGGTCTTTCAGGCTGTGCGATGCGGCCTCGATGCTGTCGCACATCATCAGTACGGCGGTCTCGCGCGAGAACGGTGCCGGGCCGTGGTAGGTGAACGGCGTCGGGTCAATTTCCTCGCCCGGATGGGCCTTTTGCTCGTTGAAATAGAAATAATCGGTGCGACGCGTGCCGTGGTGGGTCCGGATGAAGTCGATGATACGCTCAGGAACGTGGTTCTTGTGCGCCAACTCAATGCCGTCGGTCACGTGCGAAATGATGATTTCCGCGCTCTCCACATTGGAAAGGTCGTTGTGCGGACTATAAGCTCCGTGTTGGTTCTCAGTGAAATACATCGGATTGTTGATTTTGCCCACATCGTGATACAAAGCACCCGTTCGCGCCAACATCGTGTCGCCGCCGATTTCATACAGCACCTCCTCGCAAAGATTGGCCACTTGGATGGAATGCTGGAAAGTTCCTGGAGCAGTAGTGGCCAACTGCCTGAGCAATGGGCTGTTGGTGTTGCTCAATTCCATGAGCGACAAAGACGTTGTGACGCCAAAAATGCGCTCAAACATCATGATGATGGGTTGCGCCAGCAAGGTGAACAGCGCGTTCAGTAAAAGCAAAAGCAAATCCGACCAACTGACTTCCGAAGTGGACATGAACGTAAACGAAAGATAAACAATCAGATAACCCAAAAACACGAATAACGCCGCTTGTATGAAACGGTGGTGAACCCGTTTGTTCGACATGCTGAACGTGACCAGAATAGTGGCCACCAACTGCATGAAAATAAACTGGAAAGGATTGGGAACAGTCAACGAAATCAGCATGACCACGAACACCTGAACGGCAAAGGCCAAGCGCATGTTGAAAAACACTCCAATCATGATGGCGAGGATGCTCACAGGCATGACGAGGGCAAACGACGGGTGCAGCTTGACAATCCAATACGATGGGATGACGATGAGCAACACCAGCACAAGCAGCAAAACGATGTTTTTCAACTCGGCGAAGATTTTCTTGTGGAGCATGTGGACGTAAAGCCCCATCAACGCGAAGATGAGCGCCACCAAGACAAACTGGCTCATCATGACGCGGAGGCTCTCGTCGCGCGACATGGAACGGTTGGTGTATTCGCGCTGCAACGAGTTCAATACATTATAGATATGTTCGTCGACCAACTCCCCTTCCGTCACGATGATTTCGTCCTTCTGCACCAAGCCGTAAGTCAGCGAGACCGCCGAAACTGCCTTGTCGACTTCCTGTTTGGTCAACTCGGCATTGTAAAACACGTTTTGGCGAAGGGCACTATTGATAAGCTCAGAAAGCAGTTTTACATCCACATGATTGTCAGTATTTTCCAACGCTTTTGAAACAGCTTCAGTGGCGGCATTCATGGTGAAGAAATCGCCGTAGTGGGCCGTGCGCATCACTTTGTCGTGCAGGATGTTGATTTCCGACGACACACTCAGATTATTGACAGCGTTGTCGTAGGCCACAATACCACACTCCTCAATGGAATCATAAACATTGAACAGCACATCGAGGCTCAAATCCTTGTCGAACGCCGATTGGTCGTTCCATTGAGCCTCAAAGTTGACAAACAGCATGTTACGTGATGCCACGGTCTGCTCATCGTCGTAGACGAAAATGGGGCGCACTTTAGCTGCAGCTGCCTCATTTTCAGCCCAAAGCGTGGCATTGTCCTTGTAAATCGGGAAATCGAAAGGCGCGTACAGGGTCTCATGCTGCCATGGCTTCGAGAGCTGGTATTCATACTTGAACTTGCCCGCCCTCGGCATCTGCCAAAAAACCAGCAGCGCCGCGATGATGAACGCAAAAACCTTGGCAATGCCGTAAAAATTGTGGCGTATCTTGTTGATGATATTATTTATTACATTCATAACCAATGGATTAAAACTTTACACTTCAGTTCAAAATTTGGGCTAAATTAGGAAATAAACTCCAACCACAAAAAAAGAATCGAAAAATGTACTAATTTAGCGGTCTGAAAAACACGAGAAAAATGACTTACGGCATCTGCAATTTATCCGCCATCGCCATGCGCAAGGAGGCCCGTCACAGCTCGGAGATGGTGAGCCAACTGCTTTATAATGAAACATATCGCGTCATGGACAAAACCAAAGAATGGGTGCTTGTCAGGACGGGTCACGGTCCTTCGCCGCTTCAAGCAGACGACCCTTCGAAGGGTTCAGAAGCCTATCCTTATGACGGCTGGATTCAGGCAAAGCAATTCTGTGAAATCAGCGAGGAAGACTACAACGCCTTGAAAGGCAAAAAGACTTTCCTTGTCAACAAGCCTATCATAGAATACAAGGGCAAGTTTTTGTCTTTGGGCACACCTCTCTATGAGTCTCATGCCGATACTGTGGAAATGCCAACGGAATTTCATCCCGAAATGATGGTAGATTACGCCAAAATGCTGATTGGCGCGCCTTATCTTTGGGGTGGCCGCACCGCTTTCGGCATTGATTGTTCAGGCTTAGTTCAGATATGCTCCCGCCTTGCGGGATTGGCTTTGCCCCGTGATGCCTCACAACAAGTCAAAGAAGGCGAATTGGTGTATTTCCTGCAAGAAACTCGGCCCGGCGACTTGGCCTTTTTCGGCGATGAGGACGGCCACATCACCCATGTGGGCATCGTCATGGGCGACGAGCGCATCATCCATTCCTCCGGCCAAGTCCGCATTGACTATTTGGACCAGACGGGCATATTTAATAAAGAGAAGAACGAGCATACACATCGGTTGCAGGTCATCAAAAGGATGAAATAATAAGGAAATTTTGTTGGTTACAAAAAAAAGCCTATCTTTGCGAAAAATTTCGCAACGAAAAATTTCGCAATGAAAAACCCATTTAAATTTGGTACTATTGTCGAGGAGGAGTTTTTCACCGACCGACAAGAAGAGCTGCAATACATCTGCCGCGTGATGGACAGTGCCAACCACCTTGCGCTTATCAGTCCGCGCCGATTCGGAAAAAGCAGCCTCGTGCTGAAAGCCGTCAAGCAACTGAAACGACCTTACATCCTGCTCAACATGCAGAGTATCACCAGCACTAAAGACCTGTCGAACAGGATTCTGGAAGCCGTCCTAAAACTCTATCCGATGAAAAACATCAAAGTGCTGATGCGCAATTTCAGGATTGTGCCCACCATCAGCACCAACCCGATGACTGACGGTCTTGAAGTGTCATTCCAACCTATCAGCAAGGAAAACTCCGATATGATTTTAGAAGATGTGATGCAACTCGTCAACGAGGTCAGCACGGAGAAGAAAAAGGTCATTGTCATCTTCGACAAGTTTCAGGAAATCAAGGAGATAGAGAAAAACTTGGACAAGAAACTGCGCGCCATCCTTCAACTTCAGGACAAGGTGAACTTCATCTTTTTGGGCAGTCAGGAATCAATGATGGAGGAGATTTTCAACAACAAAAAGTCGCCGTTCTACCACTTCGGCCTCATCATGCAACTGAAGCGCATTCCAAAAGACGAGTTTTTCCAATTCCTGAAAGAGCGTTTTGACAGCATCACATCCGAAAGCGGACAAATCAGCAATGAAATCCTTCAAGTAACACATTGCCATCCTTATTACACGCAACAATTGGCCTTCCAGACTTGGGATGCCATTCAGTATCAAAAGATTGAGGAAAATATTGTGGAACAAGCTATCATGCAACTCATCCAAATGCACGACCTTGACTTTGAGCGTTTTTGGGTGAATTTCAACAAAATGGACCGCAATACCCTCATGTTGCTGGCCCAAGGCAAAAACCCACTCACCCAGCGCGAATTGCCCACCAGCACCTCGTTTAGTTCTCTAAAACGTCTAACAAAAAACGGCTATGTCATCAAGACAGAAGCCTACGAAATTGAAGACCCATTTTTTCAAAGATGGGTTCAACAAAACATTTTGTCATCAAAATAAGATTGTTTTTTCATCGTTACAATCAAAACCTTATATTTGCACCGCGTTTTAAAACCTAATTCAAATGAAAAAAACATTGTTTATTGTATTGGCATTAGCGGCAATCTGCATAATGCCGTCGTGCGTAAAAGACTCGGCAAAAGACAAAGTTGTTTTCGGCAATAGCAAAGGAATGTATATAACGTCTTATGAGGGCACGCTATTTCCAGTGCAATATGGTCATTGGTCTTGGGGCAATACGATTGACCTTGACGGAGATGGACAACATGACGTTCAGTTTCATTCGACAAGTGAAGTTATGGAAGGAGGCATCCTCACCGAACTTTATTGCAATGAAAACACGGCACTATTGGGCGAGGTCAATGATCAAAAATTCTCGCTTTCTGCCTATAATGCCGACGACAGTTTCAGCAAAGACAACACTTTCATGAGCACCAATGTCACCCTACTTAATAATGATAGTAACTTTTTCCCGATGAACGAAGCGAAATATATTGGTTTCAAACTCACCGAAAACGACCAAAGTCGTCTAGGCTGGATGAAAGTCATTCTTCATCATGACTATGTCGAACTCATGGAAACTGCTATTCAAAAATAACTCTGGATTGCTTCGTCGTTCCTCCTCGCAATGACGCGAAGCGACCATAATCTTGAAATTAGAAATCTTCAAATCTTTAAATCTTTAAATAACAAATGAACAACGCACTGATCACTTTTGCGAAGCCTGAGAACGAGCCGGTAAAGGCTTACCGTCCGGGCAGTCCGGAGCGTATTGAGCTCCAAAAAGAATTGGAAAGACAATCAAACGAAGTCGTCGAAATCCCCGCCATCATCAACGGCCAGGAAGTCCGCACCGGCGACATGGGTGAGGTCGTCATGCCTCACGACCACAAGCACGTCATCGCACGCTACCACAAGGTAGGCGAAAAGGAAGTCCG